>Ga0075163_10002185_pt1 | contig 26397 bp, 23 predicted proteins | sample JI1023141ADNA_FD_71478 | JGI IMG/M metagenome (GOLD analysis project Ga0075163, IMG submission 71478) | Wastewater effluent complex algal communities from Wisconsin, to seasonally profile nutrient transformation and Carbon sequestration -... | ecosystem: Engineered > WWTP > Effluent > Algae...
CAGCTCGTCTCCACGGCGTGGGCGTCGGCTTCGACCTTCCGTGGCTCAGACAAGCGCGGCGGCGCCAACGGGGCGCGCATTCGTCTCGCGCCGGCCAAGAACTGGGAAGTCAACCAGCCGGGCAAGCTCGCGCGGGCGCTCGAGACCTTCGAGACGATCCGGAAGGAATTCAACAGCGGGCGGGGCGACGGCAAGCAGGTGTCGATCGCCGACCTGATCGTCCTGGGCGGGTGTGCAGCGGTCGAGGCGGCGGCACGGAAGGCCGGCGTCGACGTGACGGTGCCATTCACGCCGGGGCGCACGGACGCGACGCAGGACCAGACAGACATCGCGTCGTACGCCGTGCTCGAGCCCACGGCCGACGGCTTCCGCAACTACCTAAAGACCAACTACACCGTGTCTGCCGAGGAGTTGATGGTGGACAAGGCGCAACTCCTGACGCTGACGGCGCCGGAGATGACCGTCCTGGTGGGCGGCCTGCGCGTGCTGAACGCCAACCATGGGCAGTCGCGCCATGGGGTCTTCACCGACCGACCGGAGACGCTCACCAACGACTTCTTCCGGCACCTGCTCGACATGGGGACGACGTGGAAGGCGACCTCCGATGCCGGGGACGTCTTCGAGGGGCGCGATCGCGTGACCGGCGACGTGAAGTGGACCGCCACGCGCGTCGACCTCGTCTTCGGCTCCAACTCGCAACTGCGGGCGCTGGCCGAGGTGTATGCGCAGGACGACGCGAAGGAGCGGTTCGTGCGCGACTTCGTGGCGGCCTGGGACAAGGTCATGCAGCTCGATCGCTTCGACCTGGCCTGAGTCGGGGCGCGCGGCGTCAGGCGTGTGCGACGGGGCGTCTCGGTGATCGAGGCGCCCCGTCGTGCATGTGGTGCCTCGCGTGCGAGCGCGAGACGCACGGCACGCCCATGAGGTGGCGGCGCGCGCGAAAGACCGGGCGGGCGAGCGAGTCGCGCCCGAGGTCGTTGGCCCCTTCGTCGAAGAGGACTGTGAGCTGACCGGGATATCCCCGCGTCAGCTGCAACGTCCGCCTACCCGCGGCGCGGCCGCTTGGGGGCGGCGTTGCGCGTCGCCATGAGCTCGGCCTTCTCGCGGAACGAGATCGAGGCGCCGCACTGCGTGCAGCAGTAGTTCCCCGTTCGCTCCCCGTTGTCGTACTCGCGCGAGAACGTCGGGTGGTCGCAGGGGCGGTCGCCCCACGCTTGTTGAAGCGCGACGGCCTTGGATCGCTGCAGGGGGGTATCCTCGTTCGGGCGTTGGAAAGGGGAGGGGGTGCAGGAAGCTACCACACGCGGGCGTGCGAGCGGTTGCCTTGGTCGCGCCATTTGCCCGCCGAGTGCGGCCGTCGCTCTCGCGTGGAAGGGGCAGCCCCTCGCGCGGAAGAGGCACGCCCTCGTGCGGAGGAGTCGCCCGCCACCGACAGGTGAGTCACCGAGGCGAGGTGGTGGCTGAGCGCCCCGCCACGAACGCACCTGTCACGGCCGCGCCCGGGACCGCAGCACCCGGGCACCCCAGCGCCCGGGCCCTGCGGCGTGCCAGCGGCTCAGCGCACGTGCTCCCGGAAGAACGCGATCGTCCGCCCCCACGCCAGCTTGGCGGCCGCCGCGTCGTAGCGCGGCGTCGTGTCGTTGTTGAAGCCGTGCTGCGTCCCCGGATAGAGGTGCCGCTCGTACTTCACGTTGGCCGCCTGCAGCGCCTTCTCGAAGTCCGGCCAGCTGGCGTTGATGCGCGGATCGGTCTCGGCTGACTGCACCATGAGCGGGGCGCGGATCTTCGCCACGTCCTCGAGGTTGGGCGCGGAGCCGTAGAACGGAACCCCGGCCGAGAGGTCGGTCCCCAGGCGGGTCGCCAGGAAGTTGACCATGCCGCCGCCGTAGCAGAAACCGACCGCGCCGATCTTCCCCGTGCACTCCGGCCGTCCCTTGAGGAAGGCCGCCGCCGCGACGAAGTCCTCGCGCGTCTTCGGCTGCTCGAGCTTCGGGAACAGCTCGCGTGCCTTGTCCTCTTCGCCGGGGTAGCCGCCCAGCGGGAAGAGCGCATCCGGAGCGAACGCGACGAAGCCGTCCAGGGCGAGGCGTCGTGTGATGTCCTCGATGTGCGGGTTGAGCCCACGATTCTCGTGGATCACCAGGATCCCGGGGGCTCGTCCGGTGGCGCCGGCGGGGCGCGCGATGTAGCCGCGCATCGTCCCGTACCCGTTAGGCGAGGCATACTCCAGGTACTCCTGCTCGATGCGCTCGTCCTCGGGCTTCACGACCTGCGCCTGAAGGAACTTGGGGCTCAGCTGGTCCAGCAGCATCGCTGCGGTCACCCCGCCCACCGCGAACTTGGAGGCGCGATCGAGGAAGGTGCGGCGATCGATCCCTCCGTGAACGTAGGCATCGAACAGGATGAGCAGCTCCTGGTCGAAGTCGTGCGCGGTCTTGCGTTCCATCGGTCTCTCTCCTGGAGTGGGCGCGAGTGGCTCAGGGGTCCGTTGGGGGCGGCGCCAACAGTCTGCAGGCGAAGACAGGCGCGCGCCAGCCGTGGTGGCTTCTTCCGCAGAACCTGGCGATCCCCGGCTTCGTTGGCGGCGTGGTCTTCGCCTTCCTTCTTTGGATCGCCGAAGGACGTCGCCGATTCGACGAGCTGTCGCTCCCGCGCTTTGGTCTGTGGGGGGCGGCGGTCGGAGCCCTGCTCGGGCTGTTCGCGCTCGGGTTGGGAGCGGCGAGCGGCGTCCTCCCGCTGTGGCTGCGGGCCACGGTCATCGTCGCCCCGTCACCGTGCTGAGTGCCATATCGGCCACCGGCTCTCTCGCGCTCGCCAGGCGTCACCCGCGCTCACCGCTTCCGCCGCAACTCCACGTAGGAAGCGATCGAGTAGTAGACCGGGTTGTTCGGCGTCTGCGCGCTGGCCTGGCCGCGCAGCGTGCCATCCGCCAGCCGCAACTCGAGCTGAACGTAGTGCGGCGTCCAGTTCGCGTCCGGCGTGGGGATCGTCCCCGTGAAGACCGCCTCGAGCACGGGGGATCGCCACGAGATGAAGTTGAGCAGCGTCTCGAGCTGCATGTCGGGCGACGGCTCCTCGCCCGGGATCGGCTCGGGGCCGATGCGCACCTTGACGTCGCCGTCCTGTTCCACCGTCAGGCGCATCGGGAGCGTCTTCTGCCAGGTGCGCAGCGTCCCCTCCCACGTCCCCACCAGCTCAGGCCCCGGCGCGAACTTGCCGGGTGCGTCGGGGGCGGGAGCCGGCGCGGCCGACCGCTCGGCCGTGAGCGCCGCTGCATAACGAGGGACGAGCGCGGCCGCGATCTGTTGCGCCACCGTACGCGGATTGCCGCCCCCGTTGGTCAGCACGGTGATCGCCAGCTGCTCGGTCGGGTAGAGATGCAGCACGGTCGCGACCCCCGGCATGCCACCGGAATGCTCGACCAGCGGCAACCCGTGGTCGTTCGTGTGACGGAACCACCCAAGTCCGTACGACACCGTCGAGTCGCCGAAGACGGCCGGCGACGCCGGACGCTGCATGGCGTCGATCGTCGAGTCGGGCAGAATCGCCCGTTGGTCGGCGAGGTGCGCCTTGAGGTGGAACATCCCGAAGCGCACGAGGTCGTGCGCGCTCGAGTAGACCGCCGATCCCCCCGGATGGTCGAACGTGTAGAAGGGCACCACCTTCCCGCCCCACGCATAGCGCTCGGCCGCATATGGTTCCAGTCCCGGCCCGATGTCGATCGAGGTGTGCGTCATGCCTAACGGGAGGAAGACCTCCTGCCGCATGAAGTCGCGATACGACTGCCCTGAGGTGCGTGTGATGAGGTAGTCGACGATCCCGTACCCCAGGTTGGAGTACCGGAACGTCTCACCCGGCGGCGAAACCAGGATCCCGTAGCGCGCGATCGTCTCGTCCATCGTGGGCGGATGTCGAGACTCGTTGGCGTAGAAGAACTGGTAGTGCAGCGGGAGTCCCGCGGTGTGCGACAGCACGCGCCGCACCGTCGCCCCCGACGCGTCGCCGGCCAACCCGGTGAGCTTTCCGGCCCCCAGATAATCGTTGGCGGGGCGATCGAGGGCGATGGCGCCGCGCTGCGCGAGCACCATGAGCCCCGTCGACGTGATCGGCTTCGAGATCGACGCCAGCGAGAACATCGTGTGCTCGTCGGCTCTTATCCGCTTCTCTCGGTTGGCCCACCCGAATCCCTCCTCCCAGATGATCTTGCCGCCCCTGGCCACGGCGACCGACATGCCCGCTCCTCCCACCCGGAGGAGTTGCGCCTGGATGGAATCGCGAATCGGCTGCCAGCGGTCCGGCGCCTGCGCCTGCAGTGACGATGGACGTGTCGCCGAGGACGCGAGGGCGAGTACCAGGATCGCGGAGCGCATGGCAGGGAGCGTCATGAGTGGGGTGACACGGGGTGACTCGGGAGGGACGTGGTCGCGGCGACTCGTGCCGCGCCACGTGACCTACAAGACCCTCTGACAGCGCAAAGCACAAGGACGTTTGCGCGCGCGCCCCGGCGATAGCGATGCGCTGTCAGGGGCGCCCGGGAACGACCCCCGTGACGCGCACGCCGGCGCCGCGCGCGACATCGAAGGCGTACACGACCTCCTGATAGCGCACCCTCGGCGCCCCCTTCACGAAGAGGATCTTCTCGGGCCGGTCGCGGAAGGCGCGCGTCAGCTCCGCACCGAGGCGCGACGCGTCGATGACGGTCCCGTTGAGCGCATAACGAGGACCGGGGTCGACCGTGAGCACGATCGACGGGCCGGATGCGCCCCCGGACGACTGTTGCGGCAGCTGCAAGTCGAGCGCGCGCCGCTGTGACGCGGAGGCGATCATGAAGATGATGAGGAGGACGAGCAGGACGTCGATCATGGGGACGACGTTCGGTTCGCGCGTGAGGCGAGGGAGCGGGGCGGTGGTCATGGGGCCTCCAGGTGTCGGGTGAGGTCACCATGACGCCCTCGGATGAGCGAAGCCTTACGACAACATTGCGTGACGATGAAGGGTGCGTGACAAACGCCTTAGCCGGTAAGCGAAGGGCGCTCCCCTCGCACCATCAGCGTGTCGGCGCCGGCCAGCAACCCGAAGCCGAGCAGGGGGCCAGCGCCGCGTCAATCGCCATCAACCGCCGGCCCGTCAAGCCGCCGAACGCAAGCGCCGCTCCCAGCACGCCGACGCCAGCGAGCAGCGAATGTCCCCACGCCATCGCGACCGAGAGCATCACCGACACCCCCTGCACCATCCAGACGGTGCGCGTCACGTCGGCGATCCAGCGTACGAAGGCCCCGGCCACAATCGCCGGTAACGTGCCAAGGATCAGGGGGGCCGCAGGGGAGCGCATGACGACGCGACGGAGGAGAACGGAGACATGACCGGAAGCACGCGGCAGCCTGGGGGCTGCGGCCCGTTAGGCGGACCGGCCGCCGCCGGCGGGCGCGGGGCAGGCCGAGAGCGAACGGGGGTTCGCCCGGAGCAGGTCAGGGCTGACCAGGAACTGGCGTGCAGCTGGCGTGCTGCTACCGGGGATCAGCGCTGCACACCGCGTCGTCCGGTTTGGTCATGCAGCTGCGCGGCCAGGTGGGGACGCGCAACGCGTACAGCGACTCGCCGCTGAACCCGCGACAGGCGGCATCGCCCAGGCGACGCCCCGCGTTGGGGAGAAGCGATCGTCCCTCGGGAAACGCACACGCCCCCTCCACGGCACCGCCCGCATCGCGCACGTCGTGCGCGACAGCGCGCGCGAGCTGGCCCCGCTCGAAGTAGAGCGTTGCAAGGCGCGGCGTGCGATCGGTATCGGCGATCCAGAGCAGCTTGCACCCGGTGTATTGATCGGTGAGCGCATCGTTGCGCGGAAAGACGATCACGAAGCCGCCCGGCGTGGCCGATATCCCCGCCGCGTCGGGCGGCGAAGACACTCGGCAGTTGGGCGCGTCGGCGGGGACCAGCGAGTCGCCCCGTGCCTGCGCTTGCAGCGCCGCCGGCACCGCCGTGCACAGCAACACCACGGCGAGCCTCACTCGTACCGTCTCACGAAGTCCGCGCATCAGGAATCCAGGGTCAGGGTGAAGGCGGCCGCGCGGGCGCCCAGCATCGGCCAGGGCCGTCGACCGTGCGTGCGATGTCGTCTACCGATTGTACTCGGAGATCCAATGGAACTGCCGCTCCGCCAGCTGAAAATGCCGGGGGACGCGTACCAGCTCGGCATGCACTGAATCGCCGCGGATCATCGTGTGCAACGCCACGGTCATCGAATCGCGGACGTCGTATCGCATGCGGAACATGAAGGTGCTGTCGCCCGGAATCGTCGACGTCTTCCAGACGCTCGCCACCTTCGCCGCGGTGTCGGTCGCGTAGCGAAAGTACCCGCGCCGGTATCGCTGCCAGAAGACCGGATCGCGCGTCCCGACGCTCCCGGCCGAGCTGTTGTCGAAGATCACGTCGTTCCAGCGCAGCGAGTCGCCCATCGTGTACGGCACCTCGGTACCGTTCACCACGAAGCGACGCACCTGGTACACGCCGACCGCGAAGGGGCCCGTGGGCTGCGCCCCTGCGGCGGCCTGGTAGCGCGTCCAACCGTTCCACAGCGGGAGGATCAGGATCTGGACGACGATCACCGCCTTCACCGCGTGCGCCCCCCAGCGCTGCCAGCGATGCGTGAACGGCAGGTCGTACGCTACCGTGGCTGCTGTCGGGCGATTGAAGACGAAGAAGTCGAGCAGTCGTGGCGCGTCGAGCGCGAGCAGGAACAGGCAGGCGAACAGCAGGTGGCTGGCGAACAGCTTGACCGGCACGTCGTACGACAGGTTGATCATCACGACGTTGAGGAATGCCCCCGTGGCGGCGAGCAGCCCGGCGGTGACGGTGCGCCGATACAGCAGTAGCACCCCGGCCACCGTCTCGGCGACACCGGAAAAGAACTGGTACTTGAACGAATAGCCGATGAACATCCAGCTGAAGCGCATCGGGAGGAAGTCGCCGAGCGGGGTGGCGAGCTGGCTGAGCGTGGGGAAGAGCATCTGCAGGCCGAACAGCTTGATGATCCCGTAGCTCAGCGCGAAGGTGGCGATGTAGTAGCGCACGACCAGGCGCAGCCACCACGCGAGCCGCTCATGGTGCGGACGGCGCCGGTCGATCACGCTCCACACGAGCGTTGCCGCAGCGGCGACCACCAGGTACAGCTGCAACTCCGCCCACGCCCACGACGTGTCGCCGCTGCCATTCACGGCCACCAACGGATCGGCGACGTGGAAGAGCGCGCGATTGGCGGCCACGACCGCGGCGTCGACCCCGCGGGACCAGAGGTTGCCTAACGCTTCGACCCCCGGCACGATCGCGAACCAGTTCCACGGCGTGATCTGGAGGAGCAGATACACGAAGAAGAAGCGCAGCAGCACGCGCTGCCAGAGCGGCCACGAAGGGCCAGTCGCCGTGCTCGGCGCTGCCTCGATCGCCGCGTCGCCGGTCGACGTGGGTACGGTCATGGTGGACGGATGAGAAGGGAGACGCGCGGGCCATGCGGCGGACGAGGCGGGGTGACGAGCCAGCCGTCATCGCACCGTCACGGCACCGCCCTGGTACAGAAAGACCCGGCTAAACTACGTGCCCGACCGGTTCGCGGCGCCCCGCTTTCGCACGCTTCCACACCAGTCGAGTGGCCGGCCAGCCGTCACCCCCTGCGCCGGCCCTCTCCACCGTCACCCACTGCGATGCCCACGGGTGGGAGCCCGTGCACTCCCGCTCGCGCGAGGCCTCGCTCACTGGCCGACGACGCCCCGCACCAGCTTCACCACCATGGCGTCGGCGTTGCGCCTGGCGGACGCCGAATCGCTGGCCTGCGTGCGCACCGTGAGCAGGTCACCATCGCGGAGCACGACAGTCGTGTGCGCGAACTGCGCGCCCATGCGATAGCTGCTCATCCATCCGACGGCGGGCTCCACCTGCAGTCGCTCGATCCGGCACGACGCCTCGCGCGCTCGGCACGCCGTTTCGAGCTGAGACACCGTCGTCGTCCCCGCACGGAAGCGCCCCTCGGTCCCGTCGTCCTGTCGGCCGAGCTGCACGTCGATCGTCGGGCTGCCGATGCAGTCGGGACACATCATCGTCAGGCGCGTCGGCTCGACGCGCGCGATGTAGCCCATGCCGAGCGCCGTGGTGGGGTCGAACGGGGCCTTGGTGAGGTCGTGAATGGCGAAGCCGGTCGCCGACGGCCAGACGGCAGCCAGCAACAGCGAGCGGAGCGTGAGGCGCGCCATGTCGAATGTCCGTGCGCAAGAAGTGGACGTGACGTCGGGCGACGCCACACGCGTTGCCCGTGCTCGACAGCAAACTACCGCTGCAACTGCTCCGCCAGTTCCTCGAACAGCGCCCCCGCTGTGAGCGCCCCGGCCACCTGCATGCCCAGCAGTGCGCGCAGCCAATCGCGCTGCGCCGCGACCGTCCGGACGCCGTTGGTCAACGTGATCAGCGGCCCCAGCAGCTCCGACTCGTCGCTCGTGTTCGGCTCGGCCCGGATGCTCGCGACTATCCCGCGAAAGGTCTCCAACTCGGCTTCGACGCTGGCGAGTTCCTCCTCGAGCAGCTGGCGAAGCGCTTCCGGTGCCAGCCGTTTGGCGAAGAAGAGCTTGATGAGCAGCGGCTCTCGACGCACGACCGCCGGGGCCGGTGCGGCAAGCCACGCGTCGAGCGCCGCGAGGCCGGCCGGCGTGGCGTGGTACACCTTGCGATCGGGGCGGGTCTGCTGTGCCACGCGCTCATGCGTCACCAACCCCTCGTCCGACAGGTCGTTGAGCGCGCGATAGATCCCCGCCTGATCGGCGGACCAGAAGTGTCGGATCGAGTTATCGAAGTACCGCTTCAGGTCGTAGCCCGTGAGCGGCCGAAGCGAGAGAAAGCCGAGAATCGCGTGGCGCAGCGACATGTCGGTCAGGGGAGGGAGTTGACGGCACGACCCGAGCGCCGATAACATAGGCTCAGCGGAATATATGTGTACGCATATATCAATCTCGAGCTCCGGGTCATGCGAATCGGCCGTTCAGTTGTCGGTGCCGCTCTCTTCTCGTCTCTGGCCATCATCGCTGGATGCCGTTCGTCGAGTGTGGCAGTGACGCACCCCACGATCAGGAGCACGGACGGCATCGGGCTCGCGGCCGATCTCATCCTTCCGAGCGGCGTCCCGGCGACGGGGGTGCCGACCGTCCTGATCCAGACGCGGTACTGGCGCAGCTTTCGCCTGATTGGCGGCGGAGGCGGTGGCCGCATTCCGCAGGGGCCGCGCGACGGGATCGTCGCTCGCCTGCACGCCGCCGGCTACGCCGTTGTCGTGACCGACGTACGCGGGACGGGAGCGTCGGAAGGGGAGTGGCCGTGGCCGTGGTCGGCAGGCGAAGTGGGGGACATGGGGGCGATCATCGACTGGATCGTCGCGCAACCGTGGTCCAACGGCGCCGTGGGAGCGACCGGGGTGTCGTACGAGGGGACCACCGCATTGCTCGCCGCGGCGGCGGGACGCCCGGCGCTCAAGGCGGTCCTCGCCAGGCAGATCGAATGGGAGCTGGTCGACGAGACGCTGGCCCCGGGGGGCGTGCGCAACATCGCGTTTGTCGATGTGTGGAGCCGCGCCGTGCACGATCTCGATCACGGCACCTATCCCGAGATGTTTCCGTCGTTCGCCCGGTGGGTTACCCGTGGTGTGCAGCGTCGCGACGACGATCGTGACGGGGTGGCGCTGCGTGCGCTCCAGGCGGCGCGCCCCGCCTCGAGCGTGGCGCAGCGTGCCGCGGCGGTCCGTCAGGCGCACGATCGTTTTGGCCCGGACGGACCGCCGACCGACTCGCTCGGCCCGGCGGGACATGTCAGCGCCCTGGCCACCACCTCTGCGGTCGTCGGCATCTGGGGGAGCTGGTGGGACGGCGCCACTGCCGACGCGGTCTTTCGCGCGACGCGTGCCATGCCGATTCTCGAAGCGCGCATCGGCCCGTGGGACCACGAAGGCACCGCGAACGCCAGCCCGCTGCGGCGGGGCGCCAGCGAGACGCCGACGGTCTCGCTCGATTCGGTGGTGGCCTTCTTCTCGCGACACCTCTCCCCATCGGCGGCAAATGGCGAACCGCGTGGTCGGCCGGCACCAACGTACGCGTGGTTCGTCGCCGGGACCGAGCGGTGGCAGCGCGCGACGGCGTGGCCCACCACGCAGGAGCGAGCGTGGACGGTCGCCGGGAACCGCCTGAATGACAACATGTCAGAAGGCGACACGAGCCTGCGCATCGGCGACGCGATGATGCCCCTGGTGGTGAACTACGACGCGACCACCGGACGGTTGAATCGATGGACCTCGGGACTCGCGCGCCCCGTCGATGCCCCCGATCGCGCGCGTGCCGTGGGGCTGCGTTCGTGGACCTCGGCGACTCTGGCTACGCCGCTTCGCGTCTTCGGGGCCGGCCGGTTCACGTGTCGTCTCGTGGCCGACGCACCGGATGCCGCGTTGCACGTCTACGTTGAATCCATCGACCCGGGCGGTCACGTCCGATTGCTGACCGAAGGGACGCAGCGGCTGCAACACGCCGTGGAGTCGCTCGACGTCGAGGTACGCGTTCGCCCCGTGGCCTTCGAGCTTCCGGCTGGTTGGGCCCTCCGCTTCTCGATCGCGGGCGCCGACGCCTCGACGTTCGAGCGCGTGCCGGCGTCCGGGGGACAGCGCCTCGTGCTGGATGGGCGGCAGTGCCAGCTCGTGCTGCCGGTGTTGCCGCCGGCGTAGTACCGAGCGTGCGCACGCGGTTACTCGAGCGCCCGTTCACCTTGCCCGACGGGCATCATCGCTTGGTTGACTTCCTCACCAGGGTCGCCTCAGGAAAGCCCGCCCCCTCACTCTTCAGCAGCGTGCTCGTCTCCCCCTTGAGGTACTGGTCGAAGAAGGCGACGGTGTACGCGGTGATGATCTCGTGCGCACGCCGGGGCGCGAGCGCCGTCGAGTCCTGCGGAAAGAAGAGGGTGAGGTCCGAGAAGTGGCCGTGCGCGGTGCCGGCGATCCGAAGGTCGTAGACGTCATGCGTGGATGTGCTACGGAACTTCTCGTCCCATCCTTCCACCGTCGCCAGCAACTCCGCGAGGATCCCGTGCTGGCTCTCCGGCACGGTCTTCCGCGGGTCGTCGGTGCTGTGCACCAGCATGACCGGACGAGCGCTCCCTTTCACGCGCCCCAGCCCGAAGAGCTGTCCGTCCTGGTCGATCGCCGCCTTGATGCGCGCGTCGCGCACCAGGAGGTCGACCGATGTCGCGCCGCCGAACGACCAGCCAAACGCGCCGATGCGCCCGAGATCGAGTCGCCCCCTGAGCGGCGAGGCTGCATCGCGCTGTAGCGCGCCGATCCGGTCGAGCACGAACTGTGCGTCGGCCACCCAGATGGGGAAGAGCACACGCTCGAGGTAGTCCCAGCTGGCGAGGGCGTCGCCCCGCACGTCGGTGTTGGACGGCTCGGGGAAGCCGAGGGTATCGCCCTTGAAGTGATATCCGTTGGCCAGTGCGTTGCTTTGGTTGAAACCAAGGTGGTCCGCGCTCACCACGATGTACCCCAGGCTCGCCAGCTGCTCGACCTGGAAGGTGGCGGTGAAGCGGTTCCATCCTCCGCCAGGGTTGTAGAGCAGCACCGGATACCGGGTGTTGCCCGCAGCGATCGGGGCCCCCGACACCGCGTGCGTCGTCACGTGCAACACCTCGGCGAAGGGCGACGGCGAGCCGAACTCCTCTGGACGCTGGACGTAGCGGGCCGGGGCCTGTCCCGTCGCTGCGGCGGGGTACCAGATGCGGACCGGGACGTGGCGCTTGTCGTTAGGCGTCTTGGTGAGCGTCTCGGCGCGCGAGGAGTCGACCCACACGGTGTCGAGCGTCCCCACCGCGTACGGCCCGGTGGGCCTGGGGAACGCCTCGGCCGGGATGGTGCGTCCCTGCGCGTGCAGGGCGAGGGGAGTGACACCCAGCATCATCAGTACGGCCAACCGCCACGTTGCGCCTGTCATTGCCTATGCCATGCGAGGGGACGAGTCATCGGGCGTGCGTCGGGCGGTGACGTTGCGGCCGATCGCTCGAGGGCGCAAGCGCGCTCGCATCGCACCATCGGCCTCGCGCGCTCGCCTCGTCGCCCCTGCCGAGGGGACGGACGATCGTGTACGCACGATCCGACGGCGGGCGTGGCCGCTTCTTGGGCCGAATTGCGCCTCTCCCCGTGTGGGCGCACGTCGCGCCGCCAACCTTGGAGAGGAGACCATGCACTTCCGTACCCTGCTCGTTCGCGTCGCCGCCCTTGCGGCGGTCGCCACGCTCGCCGCCTGCTCGGATGAGGCGACCACGGCCCCACGCCAGGCCGCCGGCGAGAACCCGATCGACGCCAGCATCGACGTGACCGCCGACTCGGACGCCTCCATGGAGCGGCGTGGGTGGTTCCCGACCATTCCCCAGACCGAGGCGATTCGCGCGCGGGAGGCGTTGCGCCTGGGCGGGCCGACGCAGTTCGGCGACGTCTCCTCGGCGGCCCAGACCTACCCGATCCTCTATCACGGCGGCCCGATCATGCACAGCGCCAACAAGGTCGTGGCGATCTACTGGGGGCCCAACACCATCTACACGAACGGCCCCACCCCCGGGACGGTCGGGAGCGGAAACAATGACTACTCGCTCCTCGGCTACTTCATGCGCAACATCGGGCAGACCCCGTACTGGAAGATCAACCAGGACTATACCGATGCGCAGGGCCGCGGCGTGCCTAACGCACTCTACTACACCCGCTTCTGGGCCAATGCCAGCAATCCCGGGACGGCCCCGAGCGACGCGGCGATCCGCAACATGATCAAGTCGGGATTCTGGTCGAAGTACGCCCCCGACGTGAGCACGATCTACACCGTCTTTACGGGGCCAGGGGTGAATCTCGGTGGCAAGTTCGGCGTGACGGATGGCTACTGCGCCTATCACAGCAAGTTCTCGTACTTCTCCAACGGCTTCAACTACATCATCAAGTACGCCGTGATGCCGTATGCGGCCTCGAAGGCGATCTGCACGTCCAACCTGATTGAAAACAAGAGCCCCAACGACAACCTGGGGGTGGACGCGGAGGTGTCGGCGCTGGCGCACGAGCTGGTGGAAACGGTCACCGATCCGCAGTTCAATGCGTGGTACGACGCCCAGTCGCCCGGACAGGAAAACGCCGACAAGTGTGCCTGGAAGTTCGGGTCCACGTACACGACGCCTAACGGTGCCAAGGCCAACATCAAGGTCGGCGTGAAGCACTTCCTCGTGCAGCAGAACTGGAAGATCGGGTCCAGCCGGTTGTTCCAGATCGGTTGCGCGATGAACTAGGCGGTCGCACGGGCATCGCGACCGGCCGTCACCATTGCAGGTGGCGGTCGGTCGTGCGCCCGGCCGACGTGCCGACGCACGTCACACCCCTCCCACCCTCCGGCTGGTCGACGTGGCGGCGTCCCGATTCGCGCGCCCGCTCGCCCTCCCGCCGCCGCCGGGCGCCGTGCATCTTCGCTCGCCGCACGCGGTCGCTGTCCCCGGGTCCCTCCTCCATGCGTCCCGGGGGCAGGCGTTCCCCGACTCCGCCCCTTCCTCCGCCGAGATGCGTTCGCCCACCAAGGATGAGTGGATCACCCTCGAGCCCGTGCTCGAGGCGGCGCTCGACCTCCCGCGCGAGGCGGCGCGCGCCATGGTCGCCCAGGCCTGCGGCGACGATCGCGGGCTGGCGCAGTGGGCCGAGCGCTTCCTCGACGGCGCCATCGATGACTTCCCGGTCGCGCTCTCGCCCGAGGTGGTCGCTGGCGCCATGGCGCACAGCGAGTCCACGACGCATGGGGACGGGGAGCGCATCGGCCCGTATCACCTGGTGCGACAGATCGGCGAGGGGGGGATGGGCGCCGTGTACCTGGCGGAACGGGCCGACGGGCAGTTCGAACAACGCGTGGCCCTCAAGATGGGGCATCGTGCGCGCGGCGATCACGAGGGGCGCGAGCGCTTCCTGCGCGAGCGCCAGATCCTCGCGCGCCTCGAACACCCCAACATCTCGAGGCTCATCGACGGCGGGATCAGCGACGACGGGCAACCGTGGTTCGCGATGGAGTACGTCGAGGGAGAACCGCTCGACAGCTGGTGTGATCGTCGAAAGCTGGGTATCGAGGCACGCCTGTCGCTCCTGCTCTCCGTCTGTGATGCGGTGCAGGCCGCGCACCAGCGCCTGGTGATCCATCGCGACCTCAAGCCGTCGAACATCCTGGTGACGGCGGATGGGCAGGTAAAGCTGCTCGACTTCGGGATCGCCAAGCTGCTGGAGGACAGCGACGCCGGGTTGACGCAGGCCGGGGTGCGCGCCTTCACCCCCGAGTATGCAGCCCCCGAGCAGTGGCGCGACGAGCCGGTGACCACGGGGAGCGACGCCTACTCGTTAGGTGTGGTGCTCTACCAGCTCCTCACCGGGGTCCTCCCGCACCCGCTGCGATCGCACCCTACCGCGCAGTGGCCCGCCATCGTGCTGCAGCGCCCCGTGGCCCTCCCCTCGCACGTGGTCGACGCGCCGGCGGCCGCGGCACGGGGGACGAGCCTGGAGCGCCTGCGCCGCACCCTGCGCGAGGACCTCGACACCATCGTCCAGACCGCACTCCGGGTGGAGCCGGAGCGGCGCTATCGCACGGTCGACCAGTTCGCCGCCGACCTGCGGCGTCACCTCGCCGGGCATCCGATTGCCGCCCGCGCCGACACGTGGCGATATCGCACGCGCAAGTTTGTCGCGCGCAATCGTGTCGGCGTCGGTGCCGGTGCGGTCGTGGCGCTCGCCCTGCTGGCGGGAAGCGCCGGCATCGCCTGGCAGGCGCGGCGTGCCGGCCGCGAGGCGGCGCGCGCCATCGCCGCGCGACAGTTCCTCGCCGACGTCTTCCGCGAGTCCGACCCGGCCAAGGCGCGCGGGGACTCGCTCACCGCCGGCGAGATGCTCGACCGCGCCACCCGGCGCCTCGACGCAACCTTCGCCTCGCAGCCCGCGCTCAAGCTCGACCTGATGCTCACGTTAGGCGAGATCTACCGCAACCTCGGCCGCGTGGCCTCGGCCGACTCGATCCTCGTGCGCGCGCTGCGCCTGGCCGACAGCGTCGACGTCGACCCCGAGCGGGCGCGGGCCACCACCGCCATGCAGCTGGCGAGCGTGCGCCTCAATGCGGGCAAGCTCGCCTCCGCCGACTCGCTCGCGCAGGCCGCCATCACCCGCTATCGCCGGGTCGGTGTCGGCGACACCACGCTGTCCGAGGCCTACCACATCCTCGGCGCCATCCTGCGCCAGCGCTCGGAGCTCCGCGAGGCCGAGACCGCCTACCGCACGTCGATCACACTCGCCACGCGGGCCCAGGTCGACCCGTTGCGCCTGTCGTCACACTGGAACGACCTCGGCGTCACCCTCCTCGACGGCGGGCGCTACCTCGCGGCCGACAGCGCGTTCCGGCGCGCCCTCGCACTGGAAGGGGGGCGCGTCCCCGCCAACGACCCGTCACATGCGCTGACGCTCATGAACCATGCCTTGTCGCTCGACTACCTCGGCGAGAAGGACAGCGTGGCCCTCATCGAGGAGGAGGTCCTGCGCATCCAGCGCCTCAACTACCCCGACGGGCACGAGCGCGTGGCCGAGGCGCTCAACAACCTGGCCTTCGCACGCATGGACCGCGGGGAGTTTGCTGCGGCCGATGCGCTCTTCCGTGAAGCCGTCACGATGCTCGAGCGGCGCTACGGTCACGACGGGCTCGGGGTCCTCATCTGCCGCAACAACGTTGCGCGCGCCGAGCTCCTGGCTGGGCACCCGGTCGAGGCCGAGGCGAAATTCCGCGCCGTCCTCGCCGACGCGCGTCGCGTGCTGGGGGAGAAACACGGCTTTGTGTCACAACCGGTCCACTGGATGGGACGCGCCCTCCTGGCCCAGGGTCGGGGGCGCGAGGCCCGCCAGCTCCTCGACTCGGCGCTGCACATGGCGCAACGCACGCTCCCGCCGGCGCATCCACGCTTTGGCGAAGTGCATACCGCCATCGGCGCTGCGGCGATGGCGACGGGCGAGACGGCCGTGGCGGCGGGCGCCTTGCAGCAGGCGATCGATCATCACGTGGCGAGCGGTGGCGCCGCGTCGCTCGAGGCAATGGAGCCGATCCTCCTCCTCGCGCGCCTGCGCGCGCAGGAAGGCCATCGTGCGGTCGCCGAGTCACTCTACGTGCGGGCGCTGGCGACGCTCGAGGGGCATGGCTGGCTGGCGTGGCGCAGCCAGCCGGCGCGCGCCGAGTACGAGCAGTGGCGCGTGCGTTGGGGGGCGGCGGCGCGCGGGACCAGCGGCGCGGGGAGACCCGCGGGCGCACCGCAGGATCCGCCCGTCAGGCGCACCGGGCGCTAGCCGCCGAGTTCCGCCGCCAGCCAGCCGCGCGCCTTGAGCCAGTCGCGCCGCACCGTGCGCTCCGAGGTGCCTAACGCCAGCGCCGTCTCCTCCTCCGTCAACCCGCCGAAGAATCGGCATTCCACCACCTGCACCAGGCGTGGGGCGATCTCGGCCAGCCGCTGCAGTGCCTCCTCCAGCTCCAGGATCCGGTCGGTCTGATCGGCCGCTACCGCGAGGGCGTCGTCGAGCGTGACCGCCCGTCCCCCCCCGCCGCGCTTGTCGGCCTTGCGGGAGCGCGCGTAGTCCAGCAACACGCGCCGCATCGCCACCGAGGCCGCGGCGAGGAAGCGGGCGCGGTTCTCGTCGGGGACGTCGCGCACGTGCACGAGACGGAGATAGGCCTCGTGTACCAGCGCCGTGGTCGAGAGCGTGTGCCCGGCTTGCTCGCCGCGCAGGTGACGCCGCGCGATGCGCCGCAGCTCGTCGTACACCAGCGGAACGAGCTGCTCGACGACGGGGGCGCGTGCGTCCCCCGAGAGGACGAGCGAGGTGACGTCCTGCACGGTCCGGGCGGGAGTGGAAGGAATTGAGACGCTGCGTTGTTACGACCGGCCCGACCGCCCCGCAAGTGGGGAAGCCCCGGCTTTCGCGATTCTCTTGCCAGACGACCGACCCGCGCGCTGGTCATGCATGGCGAGTGTTCAAGCGGCTGGACGCCTCCGTCAGGGCGCCTGCTGCCGGCCCCTCGCGCGCGGCGTGCGTGACTCGCGCCTCCCGGCCGGGTGGTCCGCAGGTGCCTCCATGCGAATGCCGGGATGCGTCGTCATCACCCGACCGGGCAGCTGCAATACGCGATGGCGAGTCGCCGGCGCGCCGGCCCCGTCCCGTCAGCGAGGACTACGGCGTGCGGGGAACGCTTCGAGGAAGGCCGTCGCGTAGGGAGAACGCTCGACCGCCGCCTCGTCCAACCGCGTATTCCACTTCAGCGCGTCGCTGTTGGCCAGCAGGATCAGCGTGAGCCGCTCGGCGGGTGTCTCCCCCAGCACCTTCAGGTACAGCGCCGAGTACTGCCCATCCCACAGCCCGGTGTGCCAGGCGAGTGGTCGTCCCGCGTCGTTGCCGAGGAACCAGCCCAGCCCGTAGGGCAACGTTGCTCCTGACGGCGTGCGTGTCGACGCCCACAGGCTCGCACGCGAGGCCGGGGTGATCAGACGACCGTCCGCGAGGGCCACGTCGAAGCGCGCCAGATCGAGTGCGCTGGCGATGACTCCACCGGCCGCGCCGTCACCCTGAGGCGGCGGTGGAGCCGACGGCACCAGCCGGCCGGCCGAGTCCTGGTGATAGGGCTTCGCCAGCGCCGCCGCTAGCGCGGCAGGGAGGGGGAGCCGCCGATTTCGTCGAGCCGAGTGACGCATGCCGGCGGGGCGGAAGACGAGCGAATCGACCAGCGCTGAGAAGGCGCGCCCCGTCACCTCGGCCATCGGGCGCGACGCCCAGGAGTAGGACGGTGGGTTGTACCAGAAGCGCGTCCCGGCTGCCCCGTTGGCGGTCATCGACAGCACGTGCCGCAGCGTGAGCCGGTCGTCCTCGCACGCGTAGTCGCCGAAGAAGATCCCGCCCTCGCCGCGCGTCGCCGAGCAGAAGTCGACAAAGTCGCGGTAGCGGCGCATCGGTCGGTCGAGATCGAGCAGTCCGTCCTCCACGAGCCGGAGCGCCACGACTGCCGATATCGGCTTCGCCACCGACGCGATGTCGAACGGGGTGTCGGGAGTCACCGCGACCTGGCGTTCCACATCGGCGAAGCCGAAGCCGCGCGCGAGGATGACCGTGGTATCGCGCAGGACGACCGCGGCGAGCCCCGGGATCCGCTGCTCACGGCGCAGCGAGTCAAAGCGCGCGAACAGCGCCTCGGCGGTCTCCCGGTCGCCGGGTGCAGTGGCGCGAACCGGCGCGGTGGGGCGCGAACGCGCGCACGCGACACACAGGGCGAGGGCGAGCGCAGGGGCAACAAAGCGCGGAGCGGGAGTCATGCCCAAGCCTACGTGCGTATCGACGCGCAGGTTCCACGGTGTTCCGCACACCGCGCGCGGTCGACGCAGCCGCCTCAGCAGTCGAGATGGTGGCCGCCTAGAAGGCTCCTGCGCGGCTGCTACGCCGCCGCCCTATCGTTCCGATGCGCCCGCCGGTCGCTTGCTCCGTTGTGCGCGACGTGCGCGATCCTCCTCCCATTCGACAAACGGGCCATCGAAGTCGATCAGGCGCGCACCGTCGAACGCCCACACGCGCGTCGCCACCTCGCGCAGGAAGGCGCGGTCGTGGCTCACCAGCAGCACCGTCCCCTCGTACTCGTCCAGCGCGTCCTCGAGCACCTCGATGTTCTCGACGTCGAGATGGTTGGTCGGTTCGTCCAGGACCAGGAGATTGGCCCCCTTGAGCGTCATGAGCGCGAGCGCCATGCGCGCCCGCTCGCCCCCGCTCAGCGAACCGATCTCGCGGAACACCTCATCGCCACTGAAGCCGAACGCGCCGAGGTGGTTTTGCACCTGACCGCGATTCCAGAGGGGGCGATGGTCGTTGATCGCGTCCGAGAGCGACTTGCGGAGCGGGAGGTCGGCGAGATCCTGCCTGAACCACGCCGCCGTGATCGAGCTGCCGACGCGAGCCTCGCCGTTGGCCGGCGCGCGATCGCCGAGCAGGGTGGAGATGAACGAGGACTTGCCGGCGCCATTCGGGCCGATGAGCGCGACGAAGTCGTTCCGACGCAGCACGGCGGTGAAGTCCTCCACGAGGACGCGCCCCGGGACCTCCACGCGGAGATCCTTGATCGCCACGACCTGGTCGCCGCCGCGTTCCGCCGGCTCGAAGTGGAGCGTCATTGCAGCTGGATCGCCCGGTGGCGGCGCCAGGCGCGGCAGGCGCTCGAGCCGCTTGCGCTTCCCCTTCGCCTGGAAGGAGTTGACCCCGGCGAGATTTCGCCGAATGTACTCCTCCTCCTTCTTCACATACGCGCGCTGCTTTTCCATCTCGCGCTCGCGCGTGAGGCGGCGCTCGGCACGCTGCGGGACAAAGGCGCTGTAGTTCCCCTTGTACGACTCGCTCGTGCGCGCCTCCACGTGCAGGATGTTCGTGCAGATGGCGTCGAGGAAGGCACGATCGTGCGAGACGACGATCACCGTCTCGTCGGCCTCCTTGAGCCAGTCCTGCAGCCAGGTCGTGGTGTCGAGGTCGAGGTGGTTGGTGGGTTCGTCGAGGAGCAGGAGGTCGGCGGGGGCGATGAGCTGCGCGGCCAACCCCACACGCCCACGCTCACCGCCCGAGAGTGACGAGACGAGCCGCGTCTTCGACTCCTCGGCGTCGAAGCCAAGGCCCTGGAGCACCGCGTCGACGCGGGCGTGGTAGATGTAGCCGCCAAGGTCGGCGAATCGCTCCTGATCGTGCCCGAACCGTTCGAGGATCTCGTCGGTGATACGATCGCCCAGTTCGCCCAGCTGCATCGCCTGCTCGGCGATGCTGTGTTCGAGGGCGATGACCTCGCGCCACGCGGCGGCCCCTGCCTCCCACACCGTGGTCGCTCCCTCGAAGGCCCGATGCTGGTCGAGGAGGGCATGCCTGAGTCCGGGCTTGCGCGCGACGCTCCCTACCGTGGGCTGCAGGTCACCGGTGATGATCTTGAAGATCGACGTCTTCCCGGCGCCGTTGCGGCCGATGATTCCCCACCGCTCGCCGTCGGCGACGGTGAAGGTGACGTTCTTGAAGAGTTCCGTCGCACCGAAGGAGATGCCGACGTTGGAGCAGGAGAGAAGGGTCACGCGGAAATGGACGAAGACGGGGGGACAGCGTCCGAGAGAAGCTAATCGCCCAATTGGCCACGGCGTTGGCGAGTGCTCGGCGCGCCTTGCTGCTGTTCGCTCGAGGCCTAGACGAGCCCGACGTCCTGGTCGCTCACCTCGCGTACAGCGTCCGGAGCCCTCGCACCACCGCCGTCCCCACCACGTCCACGTGGCCCATGCCGGGGTGGAACTCCGTCACGACCTTGAGCCCCGGATACTTGCGCCCGGCGAGCACGCCGGCCAAGTGGGCCGTCCCACTCACGATGCGCCCGACGCCTTCGAGATCGGCGTCACCCGTTTCGAGCACGCCGGCCGACAAGTAGATCCCGACCGCGAGATCCTTGTGGTCCTTGGCGTACCGGGCTTCCTGGCGAAAGATGTCGCCGTCGCCGTACGCCATGGCGGGACTCGAGATCACGTACTTCTTGAACGGCGAATTCGGCTGGAAGATGGCCCACGAGGCGAAGAAGCCGCCGGCCGACACGCCGAACAGGCCCAGTTGATCGGGGTCGATCGGATACTTCGCCTTCACCAGCGGGATCAGCTCCGACACGATGACGTTCAGAAACTTCGGCGCGCCACCGGTGCACTTTGCCGGCTCCGTCTTCATCTGTGCGCACAGCCCGCCGACTAACTGGCCGAAGACGTCCTTCATGTCCCAGTCGGGCGGCGAAAACTCGTAGATCCGGCGCTGGGTCCAGAGCGCTTCGCTTTCATCGGCCCCCGTCCCGATGCTGATCACGAACGGGCTCTCGATCACTCCGGCTAGGCTCCGGGCGGCGGTGTTGACCGCCGGAAAGGCCCAGTCGCCGTCGGTCGAGATCAACGCCTGATACTTCTTGCCGTCGCCCGCCTTGTAGCCCGGGGGGAGTCCGACACTCACCGAGAACCGGACCCCCATCGACGGCGACTGGAAGGTGAACGCCTCGACCTGCTGCAACGGAACGGGACGGGGCTCGAGTTGTTGCGCGTCGACGGGCGCCGCGGCGAGGGCCAATAGGCACGCCGACGCTGCGGCGAAGGTAGCAGTCGCGATTCGCATGATGGGGCCGGGTAGAGGTCGACGGAAGGTACACGACTCGGGGTCATGCCGCGGCGGCCGGCACCGCCTTCGATCGCCCCGGTTGCTCGGAGCGACGCGTTCGGCGATTCCGAAAACTCTTATACTTAGGTATTTACCAAAGTGATTGCGGGTTGTACTATCCCTCGGGCAGTTCGGATCACCCGCGCATTGGGACGGTGTTGGACATGGTGCAATTCGCAGCCGCTGACGAAGTCTTTCACGCCTTGTCCAACCCGACTCGGCGACAAGTCCTGGAGCGACTGTCTGTCGGACCTGCCACCGTCAGCGAGCTGGCGGCGCCCTTCGATATGCAGCTCCCTTCGTTCGTGCAGCACCTCTCCGTGCTCGAACAGAGCCGACTGGTCAAGTCGAAGAAGCACGGGCGTGTGCGGACGTATGAGCTCGCGCCCGAACGGTTCAAGGTCGTGGAAGACTGGCTGAGCGCGCGTCGGCAGGAGTGGGAATCTCGACTCGACCGCTTCGATCGCTACGTCAAACAACTCAAGGAGAAGGAATCCGGATCATGAGCACGCACTTCGCCTTCAATCCGAAGCTCGACTTCGCCATCGAACGGTTCATCGACGCACCCCCGCGGCTCGTCTGGGAAGCGTTGACGAAACCGGAACACCTCATGGAGTGGTACATGCCCAAGCCGTGGGGGCGTGTGGCGCGAACCGAGATGGACGTGCGACCGGGCGGCATCTTCAGCATCGACATCGCCGTGGGAGACGGTCCGGAGATTCCGAACCTCGGCTGTTTCCTCGACGTCGTCCCGATGCAGCGACTGGTTTGGACTTCCATGCTGTTCCCCGGGTATCGCCCGGCGGTCTTCGACGACATTCCGATCACGGCCATCGTGACGATGGAGTCGGTTGGGACCGGCACACGCTACGTGTTCACGGCGCTGCATCGGAGTGAAGCGGACCTCGAGACGAACAAGACGTCGGGCTTCTACCAGGGGACCGAGATCGCCGTCGATCAGTTCGTGGCGCACGTGCTCGCGATGAAGTAGTGCCGGGTGGGTGGCAGGGCGCGCCCTGCCACCGATAGTTAGGCCATCATCACGCACGCACATAGCGCAAGTGCGTGGCGGCCGGGCCATCGAGCACCCGGTCAATGCGAAACTGCGGCCCGGGGTCGCGCAGGTTCTCGAAGAGACGCCGCCCACCGCCGAACAACACGGGAGCCAAGGCGATCTCCAACTCGTCGACGGCACCCAGGTTCAGGTACTGCTGGATCACATCTGCTCCACCCGCGAGACGGACGTCACGACTACCGGCGGCTTCCCGAGCCAGCTCGAGTGCCCGCTCTGGCCCGTCGTTGATGAAGTAGAAGGTCGTCCCGCCTGGGCGCACCCAGGGTTCGCGCTGCTCATGCGTGAGGACGTAGACCGGGGTGTGAAACGGAGCGTTCTCTGGCCACGCGCGCTCGCCCTGGTCGAACATGCGCTTGCCCATGATGTTCGCCCCGATGCGCTCCGTGGTGTGACGAACCAGGTCATTGACCGGGCCGGTCTCTCCCCCTGTTCCGAGCTGGAGGTTCTCGCGGAAGTACTGTTGGTTGAGGATCCACGCCATCATCGCCCCCCACTTGGCCCCCCAGTTCTTGTACTCGAAGTTCTCCATGGTCATGCCGTCCGGTGCCATGTAGCCATCGAGGCTCAACCCGATGTTGACGAATACGCGACTCATGCGGCGCCCCTCTCCTGTGCGGGTGACGGCCTAACGTAGCCATCGGAGGGTCCGAGTGGCGCTCGTGATGTGGCGTCGGGTGGCGAGGCCGGGCATCGAGCGTGGGCTGGCGGTGAATCTGCGCGTCGCCTTCCCCTGCGTCGAGTCCGTTGTGCCCGCGACGGGCACATCCACACCAACGGGCCTGCGCCCACTCGGCGGCGCCGCGCCCACAGCTAGGCCCGGGCAGTGTTGACAACCTGAGGGAGGAAGGTGAGGGAGAAGAGGACGGCCCTACTCGAGCTCGGCGGTCCGGAGGCAACACGCGACGGCGCGGCTAGGATCGCGACGTTGCACCCCGCGGGCTCTCCCGTGCCCGGTGGGCGCGGCCTATACTCGAAGCACGCCGATCGAGCGGCTGCGACACGACCGATCGCCGCGGGGCGCAACGCATGATCGGCCTCCGCGACATTCGCACGTAATCGCCGAACCCCTATGCCGGTGACTGGACCTAAGCTCCGCTTCATCGCGCCGTTCATGCTGCTGGCGGGCGCCGCGCGGTTCACACCGGCGGTGGCACAGCCCACCGCCTACAGTGTCACGCCGCCTGCAGGTTGGGTGAGCGCCGCGCAGGACGGTGCCACGCTCTTCGCGCCACCGGGCGTCGCGCCGGGGAGTGTGTACATCCTCCTCCTGCCGGTGCAGCCGCAGGGACCGGACTTCACGGCACAATTCACCGCAAACCGCCAGCAGCTGGAAGCATCGCTCGCCCTCTCCCTGGTGCGCGCGTACCCGCTCAAGCGCGGCACTGGCTCGGCGGGTGAATTCGCCGCCTGGTTCGCCACGTACACGACCAGCCAAGGGACGCGGCACTTCTCCTATCTGGCGCGCGCCGAGCGTGGCGCCTACGGGGCCATGATATTCATGGCCGATTCCGATGCAGGCCATCAGCGCTACGCCGAACGGGCCACACAGATGTTCAACGGGATGCGCCTAACGCCAGACGCGGCCCGCCTTGCGGCGGCCGCGCCGCCCCCGGCGCCGGCCACGTCCCCCACGCCGGCGGCGCCGCCAGGGCCCGCAGGCCCTGCGCCCGTGGCGGCCGGGGCCGGGGCGGGACGTGTCCCAGCCGATGCGCTGGCCGGGCGCGCACTGGACCTGCGCCGCGAGCCCAGCGTGGAGCAGCTGCAAGGCATCTGGGTGTTCGACACCATCAAGCGCGACTTCCGCGTCTCCTTCGGCACGCAGACCATGGCATCGGGGCGCACCTACGAGACCATGACCACCTCCATGACCACCATGGACGGGGGCGGTGGCACCTACCTGCGCGTGGAACCGGACGGCCACTATCGCTACTTCTACGGCTTTCGCGACCAGCAACGCAGCCGCACGATCAGCCACGATGGTACGCTCACGCTGCAGGGCCGCCTGCTCGTGATGCAGCCGCAGCGCGCGCACGAGGCCACGCATCGCCTCACGTCCAGCGCCCCCAGGAGCTGCGTGGAGCGGGAGGGTGCGGGCTCGCTGGCGCCGCTCCGCTACAAGGTGGACCTGACCGAGTTGCAGTCCGTGTACGGCCTGCCCACCTACCACCTGGCGCTCACCAACGCCGACGTGTCGGAGACCATCAAGAGCTTCGAGCGCCTGCAGGCGCGGCCGTTGCCAGAAGCCGCCGACATGTTGCCCAACAGCACGCCACCCACGCAGCCACCGCCACCACGCATGCTGGGGACCTGGCTGGTGGCGTCGCATGATGCGCCGCTGGACGCGGCCGGCTTCCTGTCGCCGCAGACGCACTACGACGACCGGCGCTACCGGGCCGGGCTGCGCATCCTGAACGGCGGGCGCTATGAACTGGTGGTGCGTCGTCCTGACGTGCTGAGCGCGCCGGTGTGCACGCGTGACCTGCTGCTCGTGGAGCAAGGTGTGGTGCGGGTGGCCACCTCGCCCTACAACCCCAACGGTGGCAACCTGGTGTTGCAGCCCACGTCGTCGAGCCTGACCGACCGCATCCTGCAGTGCGGTTCCGAGAGCGTGCAGCGTACGGCTGACCTGTCGCTCGCGCCACGCCACCTGCATTGGCAGATGAGCGGCAGCCAGGGCGAGCAGCTCAACCTGTTGTGCGGCGACTGGGCGGATCGTCGGGCGGCCTGGCGCTTCCTCTCGTGCCCGCAGGACGCCGGGCAGGTCTACAGCGGCTACACTCGGCGTTAGTCCGCGGCAGGAGCATAGCTCAACCTGATCACCCCATCGTCCATCCGATCGCTCGCGATGAGGCGAAGGCGCGGCCGGGGTCCGGCGAAGTATGGCGCGCCGTGCCCCAGCACGACGGGATGCAGGTAGATGCGGTACTCATCGATGAGGCCCAGCGTGGTTAGGCAGTGCGCCAGGACAGGGCCGGCCACTTCGATCTCCCCGTCGCGCTCGGCCTTCAGCGCGCGGATCGCGCCCTCGAGATTGGCGTCGAGCAGGGTGGCATTGGGGCCGACCTCGGTCAACGTGCGCGAGGCGACCCACTTCGGCTGCTTCCGCCACGCCGCCGCGAAGGCGCGTTCATCTGCACCCCATTCAGGATAGTCGTCGTCCCAGTAGCGCATGATCTCGTACATGCGGCGGCCGTACACGCTCCCCGCCTGCCGCTGAGCCTCCTCGACGAAGTGGCGAAACAGCGTTGGGCTTGGCGCGAACGCCATGTGGTCGACGTACCCGTCCAGCGACTGGTTCATTCCGAATACGAGCTTCGCCATGCCGTCCTCCGTTGGATGTGATGCCTGCGGCCCTTCGCGAGGTTGGTCACCCGTGCGACCGACGGGAGGCGATGCGCCCCATGCGGCGCACGGCCGACATTCGGCGCCGTCCGCGACCACCGGTCGTTAGGCAGCGCCTGTGATACGCTTGCCCCGCGTGCGCCAGGCTGACGCGAAGGCGAGCAGCACGATGCCGCACGCCCCCCAACCAAGCAGAGGCATCACGCGCCGAATCTCGGAGGGGATGGTGAGCACGTCAGGCAGGCCGGTTTGCCAGAACACCCACTCCGCGCCGAGCTGCGACGCGAGTGCCCTGCTGCCGGTCGCAAGGACGATGATTGCGTCCTCCGTATCCGGGTTGATCCGGACGGTTGCACTGATCGCTGGCTCATTGGCCCCGTCATGGCCGAAGATGACGCCGCCATCCTTCGTCGGCGCGTACAGCACGGTGCCCAACCCCCAGAGGTCGGCGCCCATCGACCGTGCCTCGGCGATGCGCATCGACTCGAGCGTCTTCCTGGCGAGTGGGCTCCCCTCGACCGTTCGCAGCTGCGCCAGGACCAAACTGACCATGTCGCCGGCAGACGTGGTGAACCCCGTCGCTGCCCGTGACGCGTACTGGTAGATCGGTGCTGGCCGGCCGTCGGCGTAGTATGACTTGGCCGAGTTGGTCGTTGCAGAAAGGTCGGCGTATCCCGAGCGCGTCATG
>Ga0075163_10002186_pt1 | contig 26380 bp, 19 predicted proteins | sample JI1023141ADNA_FD_71478 | JGI IMG/M metagenome (GOLD analysis project Ga0075163, IMG submission 71478) | Wastewater effluent complex algal communities from Wisconsin, to seasonally profile nutrient transformation and Carbon sequestration -... | ecosystem: Engineered > WWTP > Effluent > Algae...
GCGAGCAGCTCGCCGTTCTGCGCCGTCACGTAGCCACCAAGGGCGATGACTTCGTTGGTCGTCCCGGTCTTGGCGTGCAGGTTCCCTGAGGCCGGCGTGGCTGTCATGCGACGGCGCAGCATCTCGGACTGTCCGGCGACCGGGAGCGACTGGTGGAACTCGCGTCCCCAGGTGGCGCGATTGGCGTAACCGAGCAGCTGGACCAGCGCGCGCGGCGTGATGCGGTCGAGCGTCGAAAGTCCGCTCCCATCGGCCGCGTTCACCGCGTCGCCACGCGCCCCGACCCGCAGGGTGAGGAAGTCCCGCATGAGGACATTGGCCCGCTCGGCCGACCCGACACCGTCGGGCGATCCGGGACGCGCCGCGCCGCGTAGCAGGAGCTCGGCGATGTGGTTCACGCTTTCGCGGTTCATGTCGTTCGCCAGCGCCCAGAGCGGCGGCGAGCGAAACATGGCGATGCGCGTCGCGCTGGCCGGCGTCTCGCCCAGGCGAAGGGCTCCGTCGACCTCGATCCCCTCGCGCTCGAGTGCCTTGCGGAAGGCGCCGGTCGTGAAGATCGCCGGGTCATCGACGACGACCTGGTAGACCTTGGGTTCGGAGCGCGACCCGATGGTTCCGCGCGCGATGATCGTCCCGTCCGGGGTACGCGAAACGACGAGTCGACCGGTGCGCCCGCCAGACGTCCGCGTATTGTTGACGACCTTGTAGGCGACCGTGGCCGGCTGCAATGTCACGACACCGGCTCCGCCCGACTTCCCCGGGGCGATGACGACGTTGAGCAGGTTCTCGTTGAGCGACAGCGACGACACGCGCGAGGCATAGGAGTCGTCGAGGTAGCGCGAGAGCCACCCGTCGGGGATGCGCTTGGCGTCGAAGGCGCCGGCATCGCCGACGATGTCGCCGCTCACACGCTTGATTCCCGCGTCGGCGACGAGGCGAGCGAGGGCGCGCATCGGTGCGTCGGGCCCTCCCGGCATGTAGCGCGGCGACATCGAGGGGTCACCGCCCCCCTTGAGATACAGCGACCCACGCAGCGATCCGTCGGCATCGACCGTCCCGTCGCGCAGGATGTCGGTCGTGAGCTGGTGGTTCGGTCCCAGGCGCTCGAAGGCGAGCGCGGTGGTGAAGAGCTTGAACGTCGACGCCGGGAGCATCGGGGCATCGGCGCGATAGGAGAAGAGCGTGTCGCCGCGCGAGAGTGACGAGACGACAACCCCCCACACCCCGTTTGTGGTCCGGGCGCCGAGCAGGGTCTGCAGGTCGGCGGCCAGGGCGATCTCTCCACGCGGCGTCGTGTGCCGGAGGACCGGGACGGCCTTCGTCACGCGACGCGCGGACTTGCCGCTCCGACTGGTGCGGCGGCGTGCCGCGCTCGTTCGCGCCGACGCGGACGTGCGTCGCTTGGCCGCAGTCGACTGCTTGGCCGCGGACGACCGCTTGGGTTTGGTCCCCTTGGCGGCGGTCGCGCTGGGCTTCTTCGTGGCGGCGCGCTTGGCAGCGCCCGTGGCGGAGCGCGCGGTCGCGCTCTCACCAGCGGCGATCACCGCGCCGCCTGACGAGTGCCTCGTCTGTCCCGGGGTGCGGGCGGCGAGTGGGGCCGGGGAGAAGGCCAGCGCGGCGGCCAGCGTCGCGGCACCCCCAACGAGGCGAAGCGCGCCGTGCGAAGGGCGATGCCAGCGAGGCGTGCGATGCCAGCGAAGCGTGCGATGCCAGCGAAGCGTGCGATGCCAGCGAAGCGTGCGAAGGGGCGCGTGCTCATGTCGTCGAGAGCCTCTCCCGCTCCGCGCGGTCGCTGCGCGAAGCCCGTCAGACCTTGAAGAAAATTCGCTTCCGGTGCAGCGCCCCGAGGATCCCAGCCCACAGGAGGACGAAGGTGACTGCGAACAGCAACGACGCGTTGCGTGGCGCGAGCCACGGCGCGTAGAACGTTTCGTAGATCACTCGCTGGATTGGAGCCTGCTCACCATCATGGGGCACGGTGATGACCGAATATATCAGGCGGGCCATCATTCCCGAACCCACAAAGGCAATCATCGGGTTCGTGCCGAACCATGTAAAGGGGCGTGTCCACCACGTTAGGCCTAACACATCGATCACCCAGGTGCACGTGGCCAATGCCACGGCGCCCATCCCGGCGGTGAACAGCACGTAAGAGCTGGTCCAGAGGCTCTTGTTGATGGGGAACGACCAGTGCCACATCAGCCCGGCCACCATGCATAACGACCCCACCGCGAACATCCCCACCAGTCGCTCCTGCAGCGGTTTCCCAGACGCGAGCCACCGTCCCGTGATCACGCCGAGGATCACCGTGCCGATCGCCGGGACCGTGGAGAGGAGCCCCTCCGGGTCCCAGGTCTTCGCCGACCGCCAGACGTGCGAGCCGAAGACCGCACGATCGATGTAGGCCGCCAGCGACGCCGATGGGTCGTCGAGCAGCAGCGCGCCGATCCCACGACCGGGGACCGGGATGAGCGTCATCGCAAACCAGTAGCCGAACAGGAGCACGGCGACCAGCAGGACCTGGCTCTTGAGGGAGCTGCGCAGGGTCAGGAGCCCGCCGCACAGGTACGCGACCCCGATGCGCTGCAGCACTCCTGGGAAGCGCATTCCGGTGATCCGGGTCAGCGGGAAGAAGGGGAAGGCGGCGAGCAGCAGCCCGAAGAGGATGATCAAGAGCCCCCGCTTCACGATCTGCCGCACGATCGCCCCTTCATCGTCACCGCGCGCGCGCCGCGCCTCGAGCGAGAGGTGCGTCGTGATACCGACGATGAAGAGGAAGAAGGGGAAGATCAGGTCGGTCGGCGTCCACCCGTGCCAGGGCGCGTGCCCCAGCGGCGGATAGATGGCCCCCCAGCTCCCGGGATTGTTCACCAGCAGCATCCCGGCGACCGTCATGCCGCGGAAGACATCCAGCGACAGGAGGCGTTCGCGCGCGGGAAAACGACCAGCGGAAGGCGCCGGTGCGAGTGGCTCTGCTTCGGTAGAGGACGCGGGTGCCGATGGTGGGCGAGATGTCGTACTCGAGCCCGGTGGAACGGTTGCCGTCATGACGCGTGAAGCCAGCTCGGCCAGAAAGAAAGTCGCAGGAACGTCCCCGGATACTATCGCCTCGCAGCGGATGAACTGCTACCCTGAAGGGCCGCCCGCGGCTCAGCTGGCTCGAACACCGCCACGCTCCAGCGCTCCGACCGCGCCCAACGCCATCGCACCGGCACCTGCACGAACGGGTGGGAGGCGGCCCCCCGGCAAGGCGAAGCGAAAAGTCGCACCCGCAAGCAGCGTATCGGCCAGCCTGTGTCGCCCGGCGCACCGAGCGGGGAAGGAGACCCACCGCGCTGGGCGACGCGGAGAACACCCGGGTTCGTTCGTCTCGTCGTCGACCGTCAGGAGGAGGACACATGGAGCAGGGACGTGTACGTCGCGAGGGCATCGTTGTGGGGATGCTCGGCGCCACCGCAGTAGTCGTCTGGTTCTTCATCGCCGACGTCATCGCCGGACACCTCCTCTTCACTCCCTACGCGTTAGGGTCGGTGCTGCAGGGATTCTTCGGCGTCGAGACACCGGCCTCGATCCCGGCGACGATCCTCATGTACACGATCTTTCACTACCTGTCGTTCATCGCGGTCGGCCTGGTCTTCTCGGCGATCTTCAATGCCGCCGAGCGTGAACCGTCGATCCTGGCTGGCTTCGCGATCCTCTTCGTGGCCCTGGAGATCGGCTGCCTGGGGCTCACGGTGATGGTGCAGGAGTCGTCGGCGCTGCGGCAGATCGCGTGGTACCAGATCGGCGCGGCGAACCTGGTGGCCTCGGTTGCCATGGGGACGTACCTCGTCCGTCGCCACCGCCACGTCATCAGCCGCGTGGCGCTCTCGCTCAGCGGAGTCTGAGTCGGCCCGCGCCCCCTCCTCGCGAGCGGGCGCGATGAACTATCGAAGAACCAAGGGTGTGGTGCGACCAACGAAAGCGGGCGGCTCCGGTGAGGAGCCGCCCGCTTGTGTCTTGCCCTACCGAACTTCTGCGCCTCAGCCGCCGCCGGCGATGCGGATCGCGATCTTCGAAAAGAGGAAGAGCAACCCGAGCAGCGTGAGGATGGCCACCACCAGCGGCCCGGTGAACAGGGCGCGGAACAGCTTGTGGTCATACTTGAGGTGCATGTAGTACATGACGACGATCGCGAACTTGATCGCGGACATGATCAGCAGCCCCGGGACAAAGGCCTTCGATTGCACCAGTTCCGGGATGTAATAGACCCAGACCTCGACGACCGTGATGAGGAAAAGGATCAGCGCGACCCACTTGTACTCCTTCCACGTCGGGTGGTAGTGCTCGGCGTGTGCGTTGTCGTGCGCCATGAGGGGCCTCAGTCCGGAATGAGGTAGAGGAGGGTGAAGATCGCGATCCAGACGACGTCGACGAAGTGCCAGTAGAGCGCGGCGATATCGACGGCGAGGGCGTCAGACGGCTGCAGCCCTCGCTTGTAGTCGATGGCGAGGAGCGATCCCAGCCAGATCACCCCGGCGGTCACGTGTGCGCCGTGAAAGCCGGTGAGGGTGAAGAACGACGAGCCGAAGAGATTGCGACGGATCGTCAGCCCTTCGTGCACGAACGAGGTGAACTCATAGGCCTGGAAGCCGAGGAAGCCGGCGCCGAGCAGGCAGGTCATCCACAGCCAGAGCTTGGACGACGTGAGCATCTTGTCCCACGCGCCGGCCCCCGGGGGGAGCGGCTTGCCGCGGTTCTCGACCGCGGACAGGGCCAGCACCATCGCCAGCGACGACATGAGCAGGACGAAGGTCGACGCCGAGGTGACCGGGATATTGAGGATCGCCGGGAAGACCTTGCCTGACGAGGGATCGGTCCACGCGTGGTGCGGGAACGGACCGACGATGCTCTTCCCCTTGTAGATCAGGTAGGTGGAGATGAGCGAGGCGAACAGCATGCACTCCGACCCGATGAACGCCCAGATGGCGATCTTCCGGTTGTCGAGACCGGTGGTCGTGTAGTGGTGGCCGTGGCCGTTGGCTGCTTCTGCGCTATGAGACATTGAGAGAGAGCGGAAGACGGGAAGACGGGAAGACGAGAGGACGAGTGACCGCAGGCAGCGTCGCGGGCTCTCCCAGCTAGTGGTGTTCCTCCAGCGGCGTGGTCAGCCAGGCGTAAAGGAAGCCGATCCACATGGCCGCCCCGCCGAGCATGAGCACGAAGGCCGGGATCATCATTCCCTTGGGGAGGAAGAGGAGCCCGGAGAACATCACGATGATGCCTAACGCCACGAAGAACGGCTTGATGGTGGAGGAGGGCATGGGGATGCCGAGCTCCTTCGCCGTGCGCGTTTCCGTCTCGATGTGCATGGGCGCCATGTCGTGCTCGCCCGTCTGCTGGCTCGCCTCGGTCCAGCCGGTGGTGGTGTGCGGGATCTCGGATGTGCGCTCCGGGTGGGTCAGGTCCCACAGCGGGTAGCGCGACGACACCATCGGGATCTTGGCGAAATTGTACTCGGGGGGCGGCGACGGGATCGACCACTCCAGCGTCGGCGCATCCCACGGGTTGGGCCCGCACGGCTCACCCGACGTCTTTGACGAGAAGAAGTTGTAGATGAAGATCAACGTGGCCGGCGCAAGGAGGAATGCGCCGATCGTCGACATCATGTTGAACAGCTCCCACCCCTGCCCGGCATCGTACGTGTAGATGCGGCGCGGCATCCCCAGCATCCCCGAGAAGTGCATGGGGAAGAAGGTGAGGTTCATGGCGATGAGGTTGAGCCAGAAGTGCCAAGTGCCCAACGTCTCGTTCATCTTGCGGCCGTACATCTTGGGGAAATAGTGATAGATCCCCGCGAAGATCCCCATGATCGCCCCGCCAAACAGCACGTAGTGGAAGTGGGCGACAATGTAGTACGTGTCGGTCTGCTGCAGGTCGGACGGCGGCGAGGCGTGCGTGATCCCCGAGATGCCGCCGATGGTGAACATGGCGATGAGGCCGATGGCGAACTTCATCGCCGCGGTGAAGCGGACCGATCCTCCCCACATGGTGAAGATCCAGTTGAAGATCTTCACGCCGGTCGGGATGGCGATGAGCATGGTGGTGAGTCCGAAGACCGTATCGGCGATCGGGCCCATCCCCACCGAGAACATGTGATGCGCCCAGACGCCGAAGCCAAGGAAGCCGATGAGGATCCCGGAGTAGGCCATCACGGGGTAACCGAAGAGCGGCTTCTTGGAGTTGGTCGGGAGCACCTCGCTCACCAAGCCGAAGGCCGGGAGGATGAGGATGTAGACCTCGGGGTGGCCAAAGATCCAGAACAGGTGCTGCCAGAGCAGCGGGTCGGCGCCGGCCGAGACCTGGTAGAACGTCGTACCGAAGAAGCGGTCGAACTGCAGGAAGACGAGGGCGATCGTGACGACCGGGAACGACAGGATGATCAGGAACTGGGTGACGAACGACATCCACGTGAACATCGGCATGCGCATCAGGTTCATCCCCGGCGCGCGCATGTTGATGACGGTGGTTGCGAAGTTGAACGAGGCGGCCAGCGACGAGATGCCGAGGATCTGGATGCCGAGGACCCAGAAATCCATGTTGGGGCCCGGCGAGTAGGTGCGCCCGGAGAGCGGGGCGTAGCCGAACCAGCCACCGTCAGGGGCAACCCAGAAGAAGATCGGCAGCGTGATGAACACACCGCCCAGCAGGAAGATCCAGTAGCTGAAGGCATTGAGGCGCGGGAAGGCGACGTCGCGCGCGCCGATCTGCAGCGGGATGAGATAGTTGAAGAAGGCGGCCGACAGCGGCATCACGGCCAGGAAGACCATGGTGGTGCCGTGCATCGTGAACAGCTGGTTGAACTGGTCCGCCGTGAGGACGGAGCCGTTCGGGCGCATCAGCTGCCAGCGCATCAGGATGGCCTCGAGCCCGCCGAGCACGAAGAAGAACAGGGACGTGTGCAGGTACAACGTCCCGATCACCTTGTGGTCGGTGGTCGTGAGCCAACTCATCAGCTTCGAGCGCGACGGCGTCGCACTGGCGGCGTAGGTCGGACTTGCGGCGACAGTAGCCATTCTTTGAGAAGACGAGAGGACGAGAAGACGAGAGGACGAGATGGGCTACTTCAGGCTCAGCAGATAGGCGGTGATGTCGGCGATCTGGTCATCGGTCAATCCGCCGGCCTGCACCGTCAGGTTCATGATGGGGTCGTGCTCGCCCTTGCCTAACGTCTGCATCAACGAGCCGGGCTTCATGGCGCGCGCGTTCTTGATCCAGTGGGCCAGGTGCTTCGGGTCGTTCGGGAAGAGGCCCCCGGCGATCGTGTAGCGCGACCCGATGTGCGTGAGGTCGGGGCCGACGATGCCGAGCGAGCTCGGGTTGCCGCGAATCTTGTGGCACCCGATGCACGCCGAGCGCGAGTAGGTCGTGAAGCCGCGCTGCGCGTCGCCAGCCGCAATCGCCGCGTCGGCAATCGTCAGCCCCGCGGGAATCGGCGTCTGCGGCATCACGTGCGGTGGGATCTTGTCCTTCGGGAACTGCCAAGGCGTAGTTGCGGCTGCCGGAGCGGACGGCGCCGGCTGCGGGGCCGCGCCCTGTGGCGCGGGGTTGCTCGCCGGACGCACCAGCGGCGCGGCGGTGTCGGCCGCCGGCACTGGCGGCGGGAAGACCGCGTTGGCCGCGTTGTGCTTCGCCCAGGTGTCGAAGTCGGCCGGCGCCACCGTGAACACGCGGAACTTCATGTTCGCGTGACTGGCCCCGCAGTACTCGTTGCAACTGCCATTGAACGCCGCTTCGCCCGTCGAGTCCGGCGTGAACCACAGATAGTTCGTCTTGTTCGAGATCAGGTCACGCTTGCCGGCCAGCGCCGGGATCCAGAACGAGTGCAGCACGTCGGCGGTGCGCAGCGCAAAGTTCACCGGGCGTCCGTGCGGGATGTACAGCTCGTTCGCCGTCGTCACCCCATACTCGGGATACCGGAACTCCCACCACCACTGGTGTCCGATCACCTCCACCTGCAGCGACTCGGCCGGGGCCTGCGCCTGCGTCCGGAAGATCGTGCGCACCGTCGGTACGGCGATGAAGACGAGAATCAGCGCAGGTGCAAGCGTCCACGTGATCTCCATCAGCGTGTTACCGTGCACGTGACGGGGCTCGGGGCCCCCGGGGCGGCGCCGGTATTTGATGATCGTAAGGACGAGAATCACTTCCACGATCACGAAGACCACTGTTCCCCAGAACATCATTCTGTTCCAGAGGGCGGTGACGTCGCGGTTGTTGTCCGTCGTGGGGAGGAACGTCGAGTTTGGATAGTTGCCGCCGGAGCAGGCGGCCAACACCAAAAGGGTCACAGCGGCCAACATCACCGCGGCCCCCCGACGCGTGCGGAGTTTCCGGAGCATTCGGATGGGAATGTGGGGCGAATGACACGAGCCCTACCCGGATGGGTGGGGTGTGGAGTCCGGACAAGCTACCGGCCTTACAGAGGCGTCGCAAGAAGCCGTACAGCTCCGGGAGTATTTGCCCCACAACGAGTTAACGTGTTCTAGCCATTCGACTCGTCGGTCCGAATCCGCGTCCGAAAATCAGGGAAAAGGGCTCGACCTTTTCCCCCCGGTCTCTGTTCGGTCCATACGCACGACCGTATGCGCGTCCCTGCGGGTCCTCGCGCCCCCCGCGACGGCCCTCCCCCCGCTACTGCCCCCCCGGCGGGGCGTCATCCTTGGGCTCCGCAATCGCGTGCTTCTCCTTGGTCTTGGTGACCGCGATCTCGAGCTGCGCCCGGATCTGGCCCACGTTCTCTCGGAGGGCGCGCACCTTCATCTGATCGCTCCCGCCGCGGGAGGAGATGAGCAGGAACGAGGTCACCACGTCGGCGATGACACCGAACTGCGGCTTGAGCAACCCCACGAGCGGCGTCCCCGCCCGCATGAGCTGCTGGCGGAACCCCCCGGTATCAGTCTGGGTCTTGACCGCCATGGCGTACCGCTCGACGATCCCGTGGAGGCGCTGCAGCTGCCCCATCGCGTCGTCGAGCGTCTGGAGCTTGATCTGCCCCGCGCCATCCAGCTGGACTGCCACGGCCTCCCCTCAGGTCCCGATCATCGCGGCCGGGTTGAGCACCTCGTCCAGCTTCTCGCGCGTCATGAGGCCGCGCGCCTGCACGATGTCATAGACCCCGCGCCCACTCTCCAGCGCCTCTTTCGCGATCTCCGTCGCCACCGCGTACCCCAGCACCGGGACCAGGGCAGTCACGATCCCGATCGACTCCTCCACGAAGCGCTTCATCCGGTCGGGATTGGCGGTGATCCCCTCGACGCACCGGCTCCGTAGCACCTCGCAGGCGTTGCGCAGCGAGTCGATTCCGCGCAGCAGGCGATAGGCGATCACCGGCTCGAAGGCGTTGAGTTGCAGCTGACCGGCCTCGGCGGCCATCGTCACCGTCATGTCGCCGCCGATGATCTCGAAGCACACCTGGTTCACCACCTCGGGGATGACCGGATTCACCTTCCCCGGCATGATCGACGAGCCAGGCTGCATCGGCGGAAGGTTGATCTCCCCGAAGCCCGTCCGCGGCCCCGAGCTCAGGAGGCGCAGGTCGTTGCAGATCTTGGAGAGCTTGGTGGCGCAGCGCTTGAGGACCCCCGAGAGCTGCACGAAGGCCCCCGTGTCCGACGTTGCCTCCACCAGATCCGGGGCAGTGATCAGCTCCAGCCCCGTCACGTCGGACAGGTGCTTCCGCACCGACTCGGTGTAGCCGGCTGGGGCGGTGATCCCCGTCCCGATCGCCGTGGCGCCCATGCTGATCTCGCGAATGAGCGAGAGCGACTCACCCAATCGGTCCACGTCCTCGAGGATCGTGTGGCCGAAGGCGCTGAACTCCTGCCCCAGCGTCATCGGGACGGCGTCCTGCATCTGCGTGCGCCCCATCTTGAGGAAGGGGGCGAACTCGCTCCCCTTGGCCTTGAAGGCCAGCGCCAGCGTCCGCATCGACTCGCGCAGCTTCTCGATCTCCCCGTGCAGCGCCAGGCGCACCGCCGTCGGATAGACGTCGTTGGTCGACTGCGAGAGGTTGACGTGCGAGTTGGGGTGCAGGCGATCGTAGTCGCCGCGCTTGGCGCCCAGCAGTTCGAGCGCCCGATTGGCGATGACCTCGTTCGCGTTCATGTTGGTCGAGGTCCCGGCCCCACCCTGGATCACGTCGACCAGGAAGTGCTCGTGATGGCGTCCGTGGCGCACCTCGTCGGACGCGCGAACGATCACGGCGCAGCGCTCTTCGTCCAGAAGCCCGAGCTCGAGGTTGGCCTTGGCCGCCGCTTCCTTCACCGCCGCCAGCGCGGCCAGCAACGCCGGAAACTCGCGAATCACGACCCCGGTGATCGGGAAGTTCTCCATCGCCCGGAGCGTCTGGATCCCGTAGAGCGCGTCGTACGGGATCTCGCGCGATCCCAGCAGGTCCTTCTCGGTCCGTGTCGCCGCGCCGGCGAAGCCCAGCCGGCGTCCGCGCCCGACCATGGTGGCGTCGGTGGCGGCCAGGCGGCGCGAGATCGCGCGCGCCGCCCGCCCGACGAGCGCCGCATACAGCGTCGGATTCTCCTTCACGATCACCTGGATGCTCGACCGGGTGAGGATGAAGGCCGACGTCTTCTCGATAGTCTTGGCCGACGTCCCGTGCGGCGTCTCGTCGAGCAGGATCCCCTCGCCCACCGCTTCGCCGGCGCCCAGCGTCGACAGCCGAGTCGGGCGCCCGTTCTGGAGCTTCTCGATCAGGACGCTCCCGCTGATCAGGAAGGCCATGCGCGATCTCGGCTCCCCCTCGGAAAAGAGCGGGGCATCGGGCTCGAACTGTTCAAGCGTCACCAGCTGGGCGAGCTGGTGGAGCGCGGTATCGGTCAGCCCCTCGAGGTAGGGGAGGGCGCGCAGCTGTTCGCGAATGCGGGAGATCTGCATGGGAGGGCGAATCGGGGCTGGAACGAAAGGGGCGCGTGGCGCGCCATGCGGTGAGAACTATCGGGGGGGGAGGCGGGCGTCCAGCCACCTCCCCACACACGCACAGCAAACGACCCGTGCGCCATTGGCGTCACGGGTCGTGTGGACGGCCTGCTGCGGGCGCCGGGCCTCCTTGCGCCTAACGGCCGCGGCCGGCGATTCCGCCAGGCGTCGTCGGCTCCGGGGCGGCGCCCTGCGCCGGGATGGCGCCTACTGCAGCACCTTCTGCTGCAAGGTGAAGCGCGCGATCCACTCGAACTCGCGCTTCATCTTGTCGGCCTGGTGGTAGTACTCGCCCAGCCCGTGTCCCTCGCGCGGATAGAAGACCAGTTCCGCCGTCTTGCCGCGGTCCTTGAGGTTGCGGAAGTACTCCATGGGCTGGCCGATGGGGACACGCTCGTCGGCACCGCCGTGCAGCATGAGCAGCGGCGTCGTCACCTTGTCCGAGTACTGGATGGCCGAGCGTGAGCGATAGAACTGCAGCGACTTGTTGTTGAGCGTCCCGTCGAGCTGGGGCATGCCGTCGTAGAAGGTGCCGATGTAGCCGGGGATGTCGGTGGTGCCGTACATGCTTTCCATGTTCACGAGTCCGGCACCCATCATGGCGGCCTTGAAGCGCCCGGTCTGTGAGACGACCCACCCGGTCATGTACCCGCCGTAGCTCCACCCCGTGATGGCGAGGCGCGTCGAGTCGGCGATGCCGCGCCTGACGAGTTCGTCGACGCCGGTCATGATGTCGCGATAGTCGCCGCCCCCCCAGTCCTTGATGTTGCCGCGCATGAACTTCTCGCCGTAGCCGGTCGAGCCGCGCGGATTGGGATAGAGCACGGCCCAACCCTGGCCGGCCCAGAACTGCCCGGCGTTCCCCCAACTGGCCTTGAAGCCGTTGGTGTGCGCGCCGGTGGGACCGCCGTGCACGTCGACGAGCAGCGGGACCTTCTGTCCGGGCCGATAGCCGACCGGCTTGAGCAGGACTCCCTCGACGCTCCAGCCATCGCTGCTCTTCCACGTGACGACTTCGGTCTCGCCCATGGAGATGCTGGCGAGCTGCGGATTGGTCGTCGTCAGGCGCAACGGGTTGCTGAACCGGTCATCGCTCACGTACACCTCGGCGGGCGACGTGGGGGTATCCATCGCGAAGGCGGCGGTGCGTCCATCGGCGGAGAACGACGGGGCGCGCACCATCGTCTCCTTTGTCAGCGGCGTGACGCGCCCCGACGCGATGTCGAAGGCGAACATCGAGCCGTACACGCGCTCCTGCGCGTTGAACAGGATGGTCGCCCCGTCGGCCGAGAAGCGCATGGCGCCGACGGAGTTGTCGAAGGCCTTGCTCGATACCTCGCGGGCGGTGCGCGTCGCGACGTCGTAGAGCGCGAGGTTCGTGTTCTTGAGCGAGCGCGGGGCGATGCCGTCACCGTTCGCCTTCCACGTCTCGGTGAGCACGCCGAAGGCGAGCGTCTTGCCGTCGGGCGACCACACGGGGGTGCTCTGCGCGATCATCGTGGCCGGGGGGACGACCTTCTCCTTCTCCTTCGAGGCGACGGTGACGAGCCACGCTTCGCGGCGTTCGTCGCGGATCATCGGCGTCGGCGAGGTCAGGAGCGCCAGGCGCGTCCCGTCGGGGGACCAGGTCGGGGCGCCACGTACCGTGAAGTCGCCGCTGGTGATCTTGGTAGCCTTGCGGGTGGCGACGTCGATGACCCAGACGTGCGACATGCGCAGGTCCCCCTCGAACGGTTTGGGGTCGTCGCGGCGGCGGAGCTTGGCTTCGGCGTCGCGCGTGAGCGAATCCGTGGTGAGGTAGGCGATGCGGCTGCCGTCCGGCGACCAGGCGTAGCCGGTGACCCCGTCGCGCGCCGTGGTGAGCGACCAGGCTTCACCGCCAGCTGCAGGGAGGATCCAGAGTTGCGGGCGCGGCCCGTCGTCGCCGGTCGCGGTCCCGCGCGCCGCGATGAAGGAGATGCGGCTGCCGTCGGGCGACCACTGCGGGGCGCTCTCGCCGCGCTCTCCAAAGGTGAGCTGCCGCTGGTCACCGCCCTGGCGCGACACCATCCACACATGCGAGCGCATGTCGTGCCGGTCGCCCTTGCTGGTGTCGCGCGCGGCGGGGTGCTCCCACGCGCTCACGGTGTACACGATGCGCGCGCCATCGGGGGAGAGGGCCACCGCCCCCACGCTGCGCAGCTCCAGCACATCGTCGAGTGTCATGGGGCGCGTTTGCGCCCCCGCGGGGGCCACGCCGGCGAGCAGGACCAGCGCGCTCGTCAGGCGAAGGAAGGGGAGTGTCGCGCGCATTGCGGCCTCGCAAGGAAGGTGATACGGTCTCGGCATCGCCTCGGGCGTGACGTTCCACGCCGCGGGCGAGCGATCGCCGGGGACTCGACACTCTACGCGCACCTCGGCCGGAGCGCTATCCGGCGGCCGGTCGCCGGCCCGCATCACGCGAACCTGAGGAACCACGGGAGCTATGAACCGTCGACGATTCGTCGGACGATGCGCCGCCACGGCGGCTGGAGTGGCGGGGCTGGGGGGCATACCGTCGTCGGCCTTCGGGGCTGGCGCCGCTGGGGGCGGGATCGATCAAGCCTTGGCCGGAGGGGCGGCGGCCTCGCTCTCCCCCGAGGGAGCGGGCGGGGCCCGGCGACTGACGCGCATCGGGTTGGAGCTGTACTCGGTGCGCGATGCCATGCGCCGCGACCCGGAACGCACCATGACGGCGGTGCGCGCCATGGGCTACACCGATGTGGAGCTGCTCTGGAGCTTCGGGAACTTCGGGCGCACGCCGCAGCAGGTGCGGGACGCGCTGACCAACTCCGGCTTGCGCGCCACGTCGGCCCACATCACTCCCGCCGCGGTCCTGGTGGGATGGGCCCGCTCGCTCGACATCGCGCGGCTCATCGGGCACGAGGCACTCGTCGTCCCCAGCTTCACCGTGGACACCGAGCGTTCGCTCGACGATTGGAAGGAGTGGGCCGATCGCTTCAATGCGGCCGGCGAGGTGGCGCGCCGTGCCGGGATCTGGCTGATGATGCACAACGAACCCGGGCACCAGAGGCCGCTGGCGGGGCGCGTGCCGTTCGAGGTCTTCGCGGAGCGCATCGATCCTCGGTACGTGCGATTGCAGCTGGACGTGGGGAACATGACGATGGGGGGTGGCGACCCGATGGCCTTCCTGGCGAAGTATGGCGATCGCTGCTGGAGCTTCCACCTGAAGGACGTGGTGCCCGATCGGAGCGGCGACACCGAATTGGGGAAGGGGACCGTCGACCTCCACCAGTTGCTCGCGGCGGTGACGGACATCGAGCGGAAGACGTTCTTCGTCGAGCAGGAAGGGGCCAAGGACTCGATGGCGAGCGCGCGGCGGGATTTCGAGTATCTCGCGTCGCTCGAATTCTGAAGACGGGAAGACGGGAAGACGGGAGGACGAGATAAGGACCCTCGGAGCGATGGACTCGCCCCCCAAGGGTCTTGACCTCACTCGTCTTCTCGTCTTCTCGTCTTCTCGTCTTCCAAGCGACTCGGCCCTACCTTCGTGGGCATCTCCTTCACTCCGCCTGCAATGACTGTTTCCCGTCGAGATTTCCTCACCACCACGGCGACGACCGCTGCCGCCCTCGCGATCCCGGCGTCGCGCAGCGACGCGCTCCCGACTCCCGCTGCCGGTCGCCCGTTGGTCGGCGCCGCCTCGCGCCCCCTCGTGATCGCCTCCGCCAACGGACTCCGTGGCGTCAAGGTCGCGTACGACCAGATCGTGGCTGGCGGCGACACACTCGATGCGATCATCGCCGGCGTGAACATCCAGGAGCTGGATCCGGACGACCAGTCGGTCGGGCTGGGGGGGTTGCCTAACGAAGAAGGCGTCGTGCAGCTCGACGCGTCGTGCATGCACGGACCGACCCGGCGCGCTGGCGCGGTGGGGTGCCTGGAGGACATCGCCACGCCGTCGCTCGTCGCCAAGGCGGTGATGGACTACACCGACCACATCATGCTGGTGGGGCAGGACGCGCGCCGCTTCGCGGTCAAGATGGGGTTCAAGACGCAGAACCTCCTCACCGAGAAGAGCCGGCAGGACTGGTTGCGGTGGAAGGCGCGCCTGAACAAGAACGACTTCTGGCTCGACCACGACGACGACGTCAAGATCAAGTTCACCACCGGCACGATCAACATGAACGCGTTAAACGCCGGCGGTGACCTCTCTTCGGTGACCACCACGAGCGGGATGGCGTGGAAGGTGCCAGGGCGCGTCGGCGATTCGCCGATCATCGGGGCCGGGCAGTACTGCGACAACACCGTAGGCGCGGCGGGCTCCACCGGGCGTGGCGAGGCAAACATCAAGGTGTGCGGCGCGTTCCTCGCCGTCGAACTGATGCGCAACGGGGCGTCGCCCGAGGCCGCACTCCTCAAGGTCGTCGAGCGCGTGATCGCGATGACCGAGGCACGCCTCCTCGACGAGCGCGGTCGCCCCTACTTCGACCTCAACTTCTACGCCGTCAGCAAGGACGGCCGGTACGCCGGCGTCGCGGCGTACGAGGGGAGCCAGTTTGCCGTCTGTGACGCAAACGGCGCCCGTCTCGAGGCCTGCGCCTACCTCTACAAGCGCAGCGAGCGCCCCACGTCGACGCCGAAGGACAGCTAGCGATTCTCGGCCGGCATTCGCGCGGGCGCACCACGGGCGCCCGCCTCGGGGGCACCACGAGCCGAGGGGGTGCTCGCGTCGGGGGAGGGCGTCCGATCGCCGGCCGGACGCTGCGGTGTTGGCGGCTCGTTAGGCCGGCGAGAGGCGCGACGGCGTCAGCGCCGCGGCCTCACGTGAGTCGCCGGCCTCGCCGCGCGGCGCCTCGCCGGTCACGATCGCCGGGGCGTCTAGGCGCGGCGCCGCGGCCAGCACTGCCCCCTTCTGTGCGGCGCGCGCCAAGGTCCCGGCCAGCGCCGCCACATCCTGCGTGCGGGCCAGCTGCGCCCCGGCCGCCAGGTGCGCCTCGCGCACTACGCTGCCTAACGCGCTCGACTCCTCCACGAACTGGTCGAGTCGCGTCGCCAGCGCATCGGCGAGCGGCCCCGCCGACAGCGGGTCCTCGGCGCTGGCCGTTGCGCTGACGTGCCACGCGCGCTCGTGCTCGCGCAAGGAGATGATGGCGCGCGTGAGGCGCTGGTGCGTCGCCTCGAGCACGCCCCCCCCTTCCATGGCCCCCAGGCGCGAACGTTCGGTGCGCGCAAGCACGTCGTGCACGAGCGCCTCCGTGCGCTCGGCCGCCTCGGTCGAACTCTTGGCCAGCCGGCGCACCTCGCCCGCCACCACCGCGAAGCCGCTCCCCTGCTCGCCCGCTCGGGCCGCCTCCATCGCGGCATTGAGGGCGAGCAGCTTGGACTGGCGCGCCATCTTGCGCACGAGCGCGGCGAACTCGCGAATCTCGTCGGCCGACCGCGCCAACGACTCGAGGTCGCCTAACGAACCGTGCAGCGAGGCGGCGATGCCCTGCACGCGCGCGGCGCTGTCGGTGAGGTCATCGATGGTGTCGCGCACCCCGTCGGCCGAGCGCACGCCGCGTTCCACGACCGCGCGATGCTCGCGCGCCAGCGCCTGCGCGGCCTCGCGCGTGCGCGCGGCGTCGCCCTGCGCAGCGACGGCCGACTCGGCCAGCGCCACCAGCCGATGACCGGCCAACGAGAGGTGCTCGGCGGTGCGCTGCGCCGTCGATGGGAGGGCGCTCGCCTGCGTCGCCAGGTCGGTCGAGCGCGATGCGACCTCGCGCGTCTGCTCGCGCAGCGACAGCAGGAGGTCGCGCACGTGTTGCATCGCCTGCCGCACGCTGCGCGCGATAGGGGCAAAGAGCCCTTGCTGCGGCTCGGGGGTCGCGTTGATGAAGTCGTTGTGGGTCGCCGCATCGAGCGCATCGATGACGCTGCGCGCCCCCTCCCCCGCCGCCGGAGCGGCCATCGCCGCGACGATGAGCGCCGCCAGGACCAGCGCCCCACCGATCGCCGCCCCCAGGAGACCGAGCAGGGTCCACGTCCCCGCGCGCGCCAGTTCGCCGCGCATCAGCCACGCGCACGCCGAGAGCATCACGGCCCCGACGAGACCAGCCACGAGCGCGGCGTTGGACAGGTCGACCGCGGCGCGCCGCCCCGCGTGCTCGGCGGTGCGCTTGTCTGCCTGTTGTGGCCCGCTAGATTGACTCACTCCCAGTCCTCCCGCGCGACAACGGCGCGTAAAGCGCCGTGTGTCATAGACTTACCATGACATCTCCGACCCATCCCGCCAACGCCGGTGACACCGGCGGATACGATCCCACTGCCGTCGAATCCAAGTGGCGTGAGCGGTGGCGCGAACGCGGGACCAACACCACCGATCTGGCCTCGGGCGAGCGTCCGTTCTACGCCCTGATGATGTTCCCCTATCCGTCGGCCGAGGGGCTCCATGTGGGCAACCTCTTCGCCTTCACGGGGAACGACATCTATGGACGATTTCATCGGCAGCAGGGGCACACGGTCTTCGAGCCCCTCGGCTACGACGCGTTCGGCATTCACTCCGAGAACTACGCGCTCAAGGTCGGGGTGCACCCGATGCGCCTCATTCCGAAGAACATCGCCAACTTCCGCCGCCAGCTCGAGCGCGCCGGACTGATGGTCGATTGGGGGAAGTCGGTCGACACCACGGCGCCGGACTACTACCGCTGGACCCAGTGGGTCTTCCTGCAGCTCTACAAGCGCGGGTTGGCCTACAAGAAGAAGGCGGCGGTGAACTGGTGCCCCAGCTGCAAGACGGTGCTGGCCAACGAGCAGGTCGTCGGCGGCGCCTGTGAACGGTGCGGGACCATCGTCGAGCAGCGGCTGCTCGAGCAATGGTTCTTCCGCATCAGCGACTACGCCGAACGCCTGCTCCACAACCTCGACACGATCGACTGGTCCGACACCACCAAGACGGCGCAGCGCAACTGGATCGGCAGAAGCGAGGGGGCGAGGCTGCGCTTCCCGGTCGCCGGGGCGAGCGGGGCGGGGCGGAGCACGGCCGACATCTCCGACATCACCGTCTTCACGACCCGCCCCGACACGATCTTCGGCGCGACGTACATGGTGCTCGCGCCGGAGCATCCGATGGTCGATCTGCTCACGACCGATGGCCAGCGTGCCGAGGTCCAGGCGTATCGCGACCGTGCGACCAAGCAGGACCTCGTCTCGCGCAAGACGACCAAGGAGAAGACCGGCGTCTTCACCGGATCGCACGCCATCAATCCGGCCACTGGGAAGGAGGTCCCGGTCTGGATCGCCGACTACGTGCTCATGGAATACGGTACGGGGGCGATCATGGCGGTCCCGGGGCACGACGAGCGCGACTTCGATTTCGCGACCGTCTTCAACCTCCCGATCGTCCGTGTCGTGGCGGCGCCGGACGACACGGCCGCGACGCCACTCGAGTCTGCGTTCACCGACGATGCCGCCGGCCACCTGGTGAACTCCGAGCAGTTCGATGGGCTCCCGGTCGCCGAGGGCAAGCGCGCGGTGACGGCCTGGCTCGCGGAGCGCGGGGCCGGGACGCCGGTGACCAACTACCGGTTGCATGACTGGTGCATCTCGCGGCAGCGCTACTGGGGGCCGCCGATCCCGATCGTCTACTGCGACGCGTGCGGGCCGCAGCCCGTGCCGGAGCAGGACCTCCCGGTCGTCCTCCCCGACATCCCCGACTTCCGCCCCGACGACTCGGGGATCTCGCCGCTGGCGCGCCACGCGGAGTGGTATCACGTCGCCTGCCCGCAGTGCGGGGCCAAGGCGCGCCGCGAGACCGACGTCTCCGACACCTTCCTCGACAGTGCCTGGTACTTCCTGCGCTACCCGAGCGTGGGGCACGACGATGTGCCGTTCGATCCGGCGATCACGAAGAAGTGGCTGCCGGTGAATTCGTACATCGGGGGCAACGAGCACGCGGTGTTGCACCTGCTCTACTCGCGATTCATCACGATGGTGCTGCACGACATGGGGTACCTGCACTTCGAGGAACCCTTCACCAGGTTCCGCGCCCACGGCCTCATCATCCGCGAAGGGGCCAAGATGTCGAAGAGCCGCGGCAACGTGGTGAACCCCGACGCCTTCATCGACCAGTGGGGGGCGGACTCGTTCCGCACCTACCTCATGTTCCTCGGCCCGTACGAGGAAGGGGGCGACTTCCGCGACGCAGGGATCATCGGCGTCAAGCGATTCCTCGACCGGTTGTGGCTGGCGGCAACGCTGGCGACCGAGGAGGGCACCCCAGATGCCGCCGTCGTGCGCAAGCTCCACCAGACCATCGCCAAGGTGACGAGCGACATCCCGAAGCTGAGCTACAACACGGCGATCGCGGCGATGATGGAGTACATGAACACGCTGCGGAAGGGTGAGCGCACGCCGCATCGCCAGGAGGTCGAGCCGGTGGTCCAGATGATCGCCCCCTTCGCTCCGCACGTGGCCGAGGAGCTGTGGGAGCGCTTTGGTCACACCGTGAGCGTCTTCGACAGCGCGTGGCCGGCCTTCGATGCGGAGCTGGCGCGTGAGGATTCGGTGCAGCTGGCGGTGCAGGTCAACGGCAAGCTGCGCGGGACGCTCGCCGTGGCGCGCGCCATCACGCAAGCCGAGGCGCTGGCGGCCGCGCTGGCCGATCCGGCCATCGCCAAGTACGTCACGGGCGAGGTCAAGAAGGTCATCTTCGTCCCCGGGCGGCTGCTGAACCTCGTCGTCTGACGCGCGGCATGGCAGGCAAACGAGCGGGGCCCGGCGCATGCCGGGCCCCGCTTGCATCTGGCGGATGACGCCCACCCCGGCCGTCAGCTGATCGTGAACTCCTTGATCATGCCGTGCGCCAGGTGCGGCTTCCCGTCCTTGGCGTCGGGGAGGAAGCAGACGAACAGGTAGTTCCCCGGCGTCAGGTCGACGGGGACGAAGGCGACGTCGCCCTTCTTCTGGCCAGAGGTCCCGCCCATCGCCTTCGCCGGCGGCGGGCCCGCGAACGTCATCCCCCACTTCAGGAAGTCTTCCTTCGTCTTCCCGGAGTCGAGCTTGGCGATGAACATCTCGTGCGACTGCTGCGCCAGGTTCTCCAGGCGAATCATGTGCTTGCCGGCGGTGAGCGGCGCGGAGAGCGTCCAATCGTAGTCGGTCATCTGCACCGTCACGTCGCTCGTCGGTGCGGTCACGACCTCCCCGGTTGGCGCGACCACCGTCAACGCCTTGATCATCCCCTTCGCGACGTGCGGGACGTGGTCCGGCGTGTCGATGAAGCAGATGATCGCGTAGTTCCCCGGCGTGAGGTCACGAACGAGGCTCGACGTTGCCCCCGGCTCCGGCGAGTTTGGACCCACGACGTCCTCGATCCAGGGCGGCGGCGGCGACCCGGGCGTCATGTGCTTGAGCCCCTCGGTGAGGTCGGTGAAGCTCTTGCCGTCCAGCAGGCGCAGCAACTGCACGTGATGGAGGGTCTTGCCGTTGTTCACGAGCTTGAGCGTGACCATGCCGCCGGATACAGTGTCCGGCGCTTCGTACGCGAAGTCGGTGGCGACGATCGTGACCTCGGGGGGGAGCGCGGCGGCCGCGGTGGCGGGGGCCGCGCTGTCGGCGGTGGCGTCGCCGGCCTGTTCACCGCCAGCGCAGGCGGCGAGCACGGCGAGTGAAGCGATGAGCGCTAGAGAAGAGCGCATGCGACAACTCCTGGAGGGAGGAGGGGGCCCCGCAACGTCGCGGGGCGGGAGAGTTGGCGCGCGCATGATGTGCGGCGCGCATGAACATGGCAAGGGGGCGCATCGGCACCTTCCGAACTGGCGATTCTTGAGACAAACTCGCCCGCTTGCCGTTTGACCGCATGGGTCACTCGACCCGTACTCTGCACCTGGCCCCGCGCACACGAACAGGACCATGGCCGACGCCCGCACGCTGATTGTCCCGCACGCCGATGTCGAGCGGTTGCTCCCCATGCCGTCCTGCATCGACGTCATGGCCGACGCGCTCGCCGCCACGACGCGCGGCGATGCGCTCCTCCCGCTACGCCAGGTGCTGCGCCTCCATTCAGGTCGCGACGCCTTTGCTGTCATGCCCGCGGTGCTCGGCAATGCCATCGGTGCCAAGGTCATCACCGTCTTCCCGGGGAACGACGCGACGCCGTACGAGTCGCACATGGGGGTCATCCTCTACTTCGACGACACACACGGTCGCCTGCTCGCGATCATCGATGCGAGCTCGGTCACCGCGATCCGTACCGCCGCTGTCTCCGGACTCGCCACGCGCCTCCTCGCCAACACCGACGCGTCACGTCTCGCGATCCTCGGCGCTGGCGTGCAGGCCATGACGCACCTCGATGCCATGCGCGCGGTGCGCGACGTGCGACGCGTCACGCTCTGGAGCCGCGGCGCGCAGCGCTGCGAGAGCTTTGCACGATGGGCGCGCGAACAACGGGGGGTGGAGGTCACCATCTGCACGACGGCCGAGGCGGCGGTGCGCGATGCCGACATCATCTGCACCGTCACGGCGTCGCGCGAGCCCGTCCTGCAGGGCGAGTGGGTGGCACCCGGGGCACACATCAACGCCGTGGGAGCCTCCATCGCGTCGGCGCGCGAACTGGATACCGACGCCGTGGTGCAGTCGATGCTCTACGTCGATCGCCGTGAGTCGACGATGAACGAAGCGGGCGACTTCCTCATCCCACGCGAGGAGGGGGCGATCGACAACGGGCACATTCGTGGCGAGATCGGCGAGTTGCTGGTGGGGCGGGCGCAGGGCCGCACCAGCCCCGGGGAGCGCACGCTCTTCAAGTCGTTAGGGCTGGCGGTGGAGGATGTGGCAAGCGCACGCTTCATCTACGAGCGTGCCGTGGCCACCGAGACGGGCACGTGGATCGAGCTGGGCGGCCTGCGCCCCGCCACATGACGCTCCCGCCGATCATCCCCATCGACGCCATTGCTGCCGCGCGCGAGCGCCTGCGCGGGATGGTGGTGCGCACGCCGCTCGTGCGCCTGTATCACGACGCGCCGCGCCCCGCGATTCACCTCAAGCTGGAGAACCTGCAGCCCATCGGGTCGTTCAAGCTGCGCGGGGCGGGGAACGCCATGCGCGCCCTGCCGCGCGAGGCGTTAGGCGACGGTGTCTGGACCGCCAGTGCCGGGAACATGGCGCAAGGCGTGGCGTGGTGTGCGCGCGAGATGGCGGTCCCGTGCACCGTCGTCGTCCCGGACCACGCTCCCGACACCAAGGTGCGCGCCGTCGAGCGACTCGGCGGGCGCATCGTGCGACGCCCCTTCGACGCCTGGTGGCAGCTCCTCGTCGATCGCGGATCGCCCGAGTTCCCGGGGCGCTTCATTCACCCGGTCTCCGACGCCGAGGTAATGGCGGGGAACGCGACCGTGGCGCTCGAGATCCTCGAGGACGTGCCCGACGTGGCCGCGATCGTCGTCCCCTACGGTGGCGGCGGACTCAGTTGCGGCATTGCATCGGCGATCCGGCAGCTCGCTCCCCACGTGAAGGTGTATGCGGCGGAGGTGGACACCGCGGCACCACTGGCCCCTGCCCTTGCGGCTGGCGAGCTGGTGCCGACCACGTACACCCCATCGTTTGTCGATGGCATCGGCGGACGCACGGTGCTCGCCGAGATGTGGCCGCTGGCGTCGACCCTGCTCACGGGTTCGATCGTCGTCTCGCTCGCCGAGGTCGCCGCGGCGTGGCGCCTGGTGCTCGAGCGCAATCGCGTGCTGGCCGAGGGCGCCGGGGCGGCGGCGGTCGCCGCGGCGCTCACTGCACGCGCCGGCGACGGTCCGGTCGTCGCCGTCGTCTCAGGAGGCAACATCGATCCCACCGTCGTCGTGAAGCTCCTGACGGGGGAACTCCCATGAAACGACCCGCCATCCGCTGTGCGTCGCGGGCGGCGCTGCTGCCGTTGCTCCTGGCGGTACCCGCCCGGGCGAACGCCCAAATGAAGTCGGCGCTGGTGGATTCGTCGAAGGCAGCGCGAACGGCGACACCAACGGCGCCACGGACCCGCGTCGTCATGCTCGGGACCGGGAACCCCAATGCCGACCCCGAGCGGTCGGGGCCGGCGGTGGCCGTGGTGGTCGACGATCGCGCCTACCTCGTCGATGCAGGACCGGGGGTGGTGCGCCGCGCCGCAGCGGCCGCGCGCAACGGCGTCGCCGCCCTCGTGGCCGACAAGCTCGACGTCGTCTTCCTGTCGCACTTGCACTCCGACCACACCCTCGGCCTGCCGGACCTGATCTTCACGCCATGGGTCCTGGAGCGGGAACGGCCGCTGCGTGTCTTTGGTCCCACCGGCGTGCGGGAGATGACCGACCACCTCGTCGCTGCCTTCAGCGAGGACATCAAGGTGCGCATCGATGGCCGGGAGCATGCCAACCTCACGGGCTACAAGGTGCAGGCCAGTGTGGTGCGCCCCGGAATCGTCTTCAAGGACGAGAAGGTCACGGTGAAGGCCTTCGCGGTTCCGCATGGTGACTGGAAGGAATCGTTCGGATACCGCTTCGAGACCCCTGATCGTGTGATCGTCATCTCCGGCGATACCAAGGCCAGTCGCGCGGTCGTCGACGCTTGCAACGGCTGTGACCTCCTGGTGCACGAGGTCTACTCGACCGAGCGATTCGCGACACGCCCGGGCAAGTGGAAGGAGTACCATCGCAACGCGCACACCTCGACCGTTGAACTCGCGGCGCTCGCCACGCAGGCGCGCGCGAAATCGCTCCTGCTCTACCACCAACTGTACTGGGGGGCCACCGACGCGGATCTGCTCCGCGAGATGCGACAGGCAGGCTATCGCACCCCGGTGACCTCCGCGCGTGATCTCGGCGTCTACTGAGATGTGCTTGACATGGCCGGTGGGGGCGGGCATCCTGCTCGTCCCCACACCATATCCATGGCATCCACGACTCCGCCGGGCATCCGAAGCGTCATCGCCGTCGCCGCTGGCGTCTTCGTCGGCGGCATCGCCACCGTCGGCGTCGAGGCACTCGGCCATATCCTCGTCCCGCCGCCACCGGGGCTCGACGTAAACGATGCCGAGGCGGTGAAGGCGGCCATGCCCACACTGCCGACGGCGCATTTCCTCCCCATCCTCGTCGCCTATCTCATCGGGCCGACGTTAGGCGCGGCGCTCGCGGCGCGCATGGCACCGTCGCGCGCCCTCGTGCATGCCGGCGTCGTGGGGGCGTTCTTCCTGGTGGGCGGCATCATGAACTTCCGCGCGATTCCGCACCCCACCTGGTTTGTCGCGCTCTCGATCGTCGCCTTCATCGTCGCGCCGTTCCTCGGCTCCCGGATGGTTGGCAAGCGATAGGACGGGGACTCTGCGGTGAAACGGTTCGTCCCTCGCTGCTAGTCGGCGGCCACCCGGAGTAAACCCCCGGCGCGGCGACGCGTGACCTACCGGGTGAACGCAACCCGGATGATCATGCGTACTCGAATCCTCTCGACAGCCGTGCTCGCGATCGTGGGCGTGAACGCCTCGCTCGCGGCGCAGACGACGACTCGCCCCACTCCCGAGCGCGACGAACCGCGCATCATGACGCGGACGCTCCGGTCGGCCATGCCCGACGATCCCGATCGCCCGCGCCTCGGACTCACGCTCGCCGCGGGCGGGGCGATCGACACCCTGGGAATCCTCGTGGATGAGATCACCGCTGGAGGTCCGGCGGACAAGGCCGGCATCAAGGCGGGCGACCGCATCGTGTCCATCAATGGCGTGAACCTGCGCCTGGCCGCGGCAGACGCGGAAGACGAGGAGATGCGCGGCGTCACGCAGCGCCGCCTCACGCGCGAGTTGGCGCGCCACAAGGCGGGGGACGACGTCGACCTTCGTCTCCTGCGGGACGGCAAGACGATGGCGCTGAAGGTCAAGACGGTCGCCGCCGACGAACTGCGGCCGCGTACGGCGACGTTCGTGCGCAGTGCGCGTCCCAACCCCGATCGCGCCAGCCTCGGCATCGGGCTCGGCAGCACCGGCAGCAAACGCGACACGTTAGGCATCCTGGTCGCGAGCCTGTCGAGCGACGGTCCGGCTGAGCAGGCGGGGTTGGAGGAAGGCGACCGCCTGGCGTCGATCAACGGCGTCGACCTGCGTGTCGCGCGTGAAGACGTGGGCGATTGGGCCTCGAGCAATGCCAAGGTGCGCCGCCTGACGCGCGAGCTGGAGAAGGTGAAGGCCGGCGACGAGGTGGAGTTGCGCGTCTATCGCGCCGGGCAGCCGCGCACCGTGAAGGTGAAGACGGCGGCCGCGCGCGACGTGGACCGGAACGGACGGCAGATGTTCATCATCGGTGGCAACGCGAGTGGTGGCGACTTCGGCGTGACCGTGCCGCCACTTCCGCCGCTGCCGCCCGGTGCCCCCATGGCGCCGATGGCTCCACGTCCGCCGATGCCGCCGGACGCGCCGTCGTTCTACTTCTTCGACGGCGACCACGAAGGAACCGCGACGCTTCGGCTGTCGCCTCGAATGCGCACCGAGGTCCGTGAACGGACGCGGGAGGCGATCGAGCGCGCCCTCGAACTCGCCCCGCGCGCTCGCACGAAGGTGCGGGTCGAGATGGAGGACGGCGGCGAGGGTGAGGTGATCTCGAGGCCGGGGGCGCTTCCGCCCAAGGGCGTGACTCGGGTGGTGACCGTGCGCAGCGCCTAGCCCTTCTCGCCGAGCGAGGGACAACCTGCTGGAGGAACGTCGAACAGGGCGGCCGATCGAAAGATCGGCCGCCCCTTTCCTTCTCCGAACAAGCGGGTATTGATTAGCACCGGCTCGTCAATAAGTTAGTCATTACGAAATTACAGACGAGTGGAGGCTAATGTCGGTGCACCCTTGGGAGTCGACCGGAAGGACGCGACGCGCGGTTGCTCCGTCGCCGTCGTCGTGGTGGCGGTGCCTCGCGCTGTGGGCGCTCGCCACGACGGGGACGGCGACGCGCGCCAGCGCGCAGACTCCTGCGGACGCCCCGGGGGCGACCGTCACGGGGACGATCGTCGGGACGGTACGGGAGGCGAACGGAACTCCCGTGCGCGATGCGACGATTCTCCTCGTCGACGTGCCGCGCGAGCCGGTCACCACCGACGGGTTTGGGCGGTACGTCCTGCGAGCCGTCCCAGCCGGGACCCGCCGGCTGTTCGTCAGCGCCTCCGGCCTGGCACCGGCTCGTCGCGCGGTCACCGTCCCGGCGGGAGATACGGCGCACGTCGATATCGCCCTGCAACGCAGCGTGCTCGAACTCGCCGGCGTCACCGTAAGTGCCACCGCCACCAGTCGTGATCCGCTGGCCGTCACGCAACCGGTCACCACCCTTGGCCCGCGCGAGTTGGAGCGCTCGCTCGGGGCGACGCTCACGCAGACGCTCTCCTGGACCGCCGGCGTGACTGCCCGGTCGCAGGGGCCGGCGGCCACGATGCCGGTCATTCGTGGGCTCACGGG
>Ga0075163_10002187_pt1 | contig 26380 bp, 25 predicted proteins | sample JI1023141ADNA_FD_71478 | JGI IMG/M metagenome (GOLD analysis project Ga0075163, IMG submission 71478) | Wastewater effluent complex algal communities from Wisconsin, to seasonally profile nutrient transformation and Carbon sequestration -... | ecosystem: Engineered > WWTP > Effluent > Algae...
GGTAACGCCGGCCGTACCCGTTTCAAGTTGCGGGGATCGATGTGGCTGCTCGAGGATAGAGTGGACGACGGCGTCGATACGTGATCCGGGGGGCGCGGGCTGTGGGGGCATCCGCTTAGCCCGGCCGCAACTGTAAGCAGAAGCGCCACACGCCTTGCTTTGGAACGCATTCTCAGCGACCCGAGCCGCCCACTGCCCTCGATGAAACAGCGTGACGTGCGCCTGCCGGAGCCTTCGCAGCGTCCGCATGACGTGGCTGCGTTTTCGCCATCGGCCGGGGCGCGGCGACCGCGCGTACCCTCGCCTGAGTCCGAATCGCCTGTTGTTCAACCGATACCGCCGACCCGGCTGGGGGCACCGAAATGTCCCGACCACCGACCCCGTACATACCGGCCGGCGTTGTTCCGAACGGGCGGTAGTCGGGATCGCCCGTCGCTTCGGCGAGACCGTCGTCGATACCGGTCGGAATGGCCTTCCACAGATTCACAACGTCGCGCATCGGGTTGCCCATGTCCCACAGCGACACCGTCTGCGGAGTTCCCGGACTCATCGAGCGGTCGTACCCCCACTCGACCATCACCCGCAGTGGCGCATCGAGCGCTGTCAGAATCGGGCTCGGGACAAAGGCCTCAAACGCGACGAGGATGGGCAGCCGAGCAGTCGCGACGGTGTAGTAAGTCGTCGGCCCGTCGGTGACGATGTCGGTCTTGGTGGGATCGACAAGGTCGTCGAGGTCGATTTGGGCTTCTTGATTTGCGAAACCATGCAGGAACATCGTGCCGGCAAGGGCATTGATCGTGGAGAGAATATGCGTGAAATGTCTTGGGAAATCCGACCATCCGTCGTACTGGAGGGCGATGTCATAGGTTGTTCCACCGTCTTCGGGTGTTGCCCCTGAGCCGGTGACGTCGAGAACCGGAATGGTGATGCCCTCGAACCGTTCCAGAAATCCTCCGTTGGGCCGGTTGGGATTAGCCAACAGGACGTAGGTGATGTCATGTTCCGGATCGGGCGCCGAAGCCTTGAACTGCGATACCACTACGGCACCTTGCGAGAATCCGAAGATCAGCGCGTCGTCGTCGCCCGCCGAAACAGCGGTTGCGACGTTGTTCTTTCCGGCATTGACCGATTCGTTGAATGTCGGGTCACCGAACCCGCCCGTGGACACCGGCCAGAACGACGCCGGATAGTCGACCAGGTTGCCGGAAACCAGCGACCCCGGTGCCTCGTCCGGCATCACACCGCTGATGACGTTGCCCACGAATCCCAGATATTCAGTGTCCGTGGGCACACCGCCGATGCTGGTTCCCCGCAGAACCAGCGTCTGTGCGGCGAGCATTGGTGACACGAAGGTCGGGACAGACCCGTGCGGAGATGTCACCTGCGGCACCGCGCAGATAAACGTTCCGACAAGCAGTACGCCAGCGGCGACTCTCGTGCATCGGGCCTGCATCACCGCCGTATCGTAACCGCAGCGCGCATAGCGGTACGCCGCGTCGATCAGCGGGATTCGGCCACCTGACCGATACTCGATAACTACGCTCGCTGCTGGACAATCGAACTAAGGAGTAGCCGACCGATGAAGAAGACGACTGCGGCAGTAACGGCCGGGGTGGCCGCCATCGCGATGAGCATCAGCCTCGTTGGCTGCGGTTCGAAGACCGAAACGAAGACGTCCTCGTCGAGTTCGTCGTCGTCATCGTCCTCGTCGTCCTCATCCTCCAAGTCGGCGAGCCCCACGAAGCCGGCCGAAGCCGAAGGCGCACACAAAACGATCCAGGACTACATCACGGCGAACAAGATCGTCGAGGCGCAGGTCAACCGCGGCGATCCGTCCGCGCCGACGATCGACCTTCCGTTCCCTCCAGGCTGGCGCGACGCCGGACCACAGACACCCGAGTGGGCCTACGGCGCCATCCTCTTTGAACAGCCGGAAGACCCGGCCGACCCCCCGAGCATCATCGCCATCGTCTCCAAGCTGACGGGCAACGTCGACCCGGCGAAGGTCCTGGAGTTCGCGCCCGGCGAGGTGCAGAACCTGGCCGGCTTCGAATCGATGGGCGACCCGCATAAGGCTCAGTTGAGCGGGTTCGACGCGGTGGAAATCGGCGGCACATACATGAAGGACGGCAAGAAGCGTCTGATCGCTCAGAAGACAGTGGTCATTCCTGGCCAGGACGGTCTCTACGTTCTGCAGATGAACGCCGATGCCCTCGAAGGTCAGGAGGCTGCTCTGATGGATGCGACCAGCATCATCGATGAGCAGACCACCATCACGCCGTGACCATTCCGCCGAGTCCGTATCCGGATGAGCCGCCTCCTCCGGCACGCGGACTGACCCGGGAAGAGCGAGGACGCGACGTCAGCGGCGCGCAGGCCGAAGTGGAGGCTCAGACCTCCACCGGCAAGCGAATGCTGATGTCGATGAATCCGCGCTTCCTGCTGTCAATGGCTGACGGTTATCCCGTGGTGATCAAACAGTTCCTGCAGTTCTGTCTCGTTCTGATCTATCCGGCGTGGGTGGCCGGCGTGCTGTTCTCGGCTGTCGTCTACTACGCGGTCTACGGGGTGCTCTGGGTGCTGTTCGCTCCGATCCGCTTGTGGATGAAGAAGAACCGGCCCGACGAATACGCAGCCAGTCAGCAGAAGTAGTGGGTCTTTTCAGCCGGAGTCCGGACGTCGAGGTGACGGTGACACCTGGAGTCGTCTTTCCCCGGCAGGTTGTGACGGCCACCATCACAACATCGGCACCCATCGATCGGGTCACCTCGGCGGCCGTCGGCTGGGGATACACGAACTTCTACCGCTATCACTGGGCCGGCCATACGGATTCGGCGGCGGCGGCGATGAACGACGATCTGCTACTCATCGGCGAAGTGGGCACCAATCACGGCGGCGATCGGGAAACCGATGACTGGGTCAACGTGACCACCGCTGAACTGCCCACTGCGACAGATGAATTCACTGGCGGTTCGGCGCAATTCCGGGTCCCGTCGTGGGCACCCCCCTCCTCGAAGGAGATCGCCCGCTGGCTGTGCCGCTTGACGCTGGAGCGCGACGGCCGTGATGTGACGCAGGATGGTGAATTCACCGTGCTCATCGGCCGAGACGATGTCGATGACATTGCGGACCCGTTGGAACGCTACGCAGGCTCGGGCGAGACGGGGCTCGACATCGTCTTGCCGGCATCGGTGTTCGTCGCCGGCGAGGTCATCCGGGGATGCGTCGACGTCATTCCCTCCCGGGATCTACCCAATGGCGATTTGGCCGTGTTTTATCAGCGCCATCGTGATTCGCACCCGCTTACCCGCAGACCTTGCAACACCGGCCCGGTTGACGGCCCGATCATTCAGCTGAACAAGCTAATTCCGCTTCGCGCGGGTGTCCCGTATTCGATCCCCTTCGAACTTCCGCTTCCGGCGGACGCCGTCCCGACCACAGCGGCGGTGCACTCATCCATCTCGTGGTCGGTCGCGGCTCGCCTGTTCTACGCCGGATTCACAGGGCCGACGACCGAACGGGTTCGTCGTGGAATCGTTGTCGTGTCCCGCTAGATTTCTTCCCCGCGAGCAGACCCAAACCTCCCGGATTTCTCGGCGTGTCCGGAGCCCTACAGTCTGCTCGCCAAGGAGGCGGCAGCAATCTGTTCGGGGGTTGGACGCACACCGGTATACCGCTCAAATTGTTCCGCCGCCTGCAATGCGATCACCTCGGCGCCTGTGACAACACGCTTGCCCAAGGCTCTTGCAGCTGACACCAGCGGCGTCTCCGCCGGCAGGGCGACAACATCGAAAATCACATCAGCCGAAGCTATTTCCTCGGCACTGAACGCGACTTCATGTTGCTCGGCACCGCCACACATCCCGATGGGCGTGACGTTGACCAGCACAGCGGCCCGCGCATCACCGACCTCACAGCGCCAGGAATACCCCAGGCGTTCCGCCAGCTCCGTACCGCTGACGCGATTACGGGCGACGATCGTCCCATTCTCGAATCCGCTGTCCCGGAAGGCCGTTGCCACCGCGCTCGCCATTCCGCCACTGCCCCGGATCAACAAGGCCACCTGCGGATCGAAGTCGGCGATGAGTTGGCGAACAGCCGTGTAATCGGTATTGGCCGCCGTCAGCACACTGTCCTGGTTCACGATCGTATTGACCGCCTGGATGGCCTTCGCGGAGTCTTCCACATAGTCGACGAGCCTGAGCGCATCCTGTTTGAACGGCATCGACACCGAACACCCCCGGATCCCAAGGGCGCGAACACCACCAATCGCGGCGGCGATATCGGTTGTGGTGCAAGCCTTATACAGGAAATCCAACCCGAGAAGCTCGTACAGATAGTTGTGGAATCGGGTGCCGATATTGCTGGGCCGCGACGCCAGCGAAATGCAGATCCGGGTGTCCTTGCTCAGGGGCGGCTTACTCATCACCCCACCGCTCGAATCACCTGTCTTGCCACATCTCGCATTTGACCCGCGACAGCCCGATCTATCTGGAGTTCATCGAATGTGGGGACATCGAATTCGGTTGATACCACACCGGGTTCGCTCCTGGTCCAGTCCGCTCCGAACTTATCCAGTATGGCGCGCATCGGCGCGTTCTCCGCAAACACCTGGGCGCAGAACCTCCGCACCCCGCTGACGTGAGCGGCCACAACCAGCGCGTCCATCAGCAGATTGCCGATGCCACGCCCCTGGTATTGGTCCCCCACGATGAACGCCACCTCAGCAAGGCTCGAATCCTGTTCGTCCACCACGAAGCGCGCGTCGGCGACAACCGGACCATCCATGCCATCGGTCAGCACCCATACGAAGTGATGCACGTAGTCGACTTCGAACAGGTAGTTCATCAAGGTGACACTCGGACCGCTCGGCGACATGAATCGGCGATAGAGCGTCTCCCTCGAGAATTCGACTTTCCCACTCGAAATGCGTTCGTTGTCTCCGGGGAGTACGGGCCGCAAGGTCAGCTCAGTTCCGTCGGCCAATCGAACCGGTATCGGAACCACAAATGCAGCAAGCCGCTGCCTTGCAGTACGTACCAGCCTTTCGGCGACCACGTCCGTCCCGGCAAGCGCCTCGAACGCCGGGCGGTCCCCGACGAATCCGGTCAGCTGCTCGGTGACAGTGACGGTCGCCGTCCGCCTCGCTGCGCGCAGCAGCGCAATCTCCCCCACGATCGCGCCGGCGCTCAACTCCCCGAGCACAACCGAACCGTCATCACCGACATGGCGCACCTGCGCTCGGCCCGATTCGATCAGGAGGAAGGACACCGCCTGCTCGCCCTGACTCATCAGTACCTGACCGGTGTCTGCACAGACCGGCCGCAGCAGCTCCGCAACGGGTTCGAGGACATCCTTTGCGCATCCGCTGAAGACGTCCATTGCCGCCAATGTGTCGACCGTCGCTCTGGTTGCGCTCATTGCCGACGAGATTACCGGCTGCCGACTAACCTCGGGGTGGCTGGTTTGGGGAATCCAGGGGGCAGGATATGTATTTTTTCGGGGGTTCATCGGCGACCGCTTTGGCTGCTGTCGCGCTCATGGGAGCGACGCTCGGGATACCGACAGAGCCGGTTCGCTCAGCATCTCGAGCCATGCCGGTGTCGCCGGAATCCGTTCAGATGCCAGTGTTCCTGGCGGCGGCGATCAACACCTCGCCGACGACTCTCGGGGTCGCCGACTCAGCCCTGTACAACCTGTCGGAAGCAGAGGTGAACAAGACCCTCGATGAATTGGGGGCCCTCGGTGTCCATGACGTGCGGATCGCGGTCCCCTGGGCCTACGTCCAGCCCTACAGCGCCCAAACGTACGACTGGGCGAAGCTCGACGCCATCGTGAACGCGGCCACGTCGCGCGACATGGGGGTGCTCGGCGTCATCAGTGCAACCCCGGCGTGGGCCGGCCCCATTCTGAACGGTCATCCCGACCCTGACGATTTCGCCGCGTTCGCGTCGGCAGTCGCCACTCGGTACAGCGGCAAGATCTCCGCTTACGAGTTGTGGAACGAACCCAACGGAGTCATCTTCTACTCGCCTGTGAGCCCCGAGGACTACACGGATCTGCTCAAGGCCGCGTATCCAGCTATCAAGGCCGCCGACCCCGGCGCGATCGTCATCGGTGGAGTGCTCGGAGCAGTCCGGACAGTGCCCGGAATATCGATGAGTGCACCGACATTCGTCCAACGGATGTACACGGCCGGCGCGCACGGCTACTTCGACGCGCTCTCTTACCATCCCTACCACTACACGACGCCCTTCTCGCAGGGAACCGATCCGGATTCGCCTCGTGAACAGGTCGCCGCCATCCGCGCTCTGATGATCTCCAATGGCGATGGTGCACGCCACGTTTGGGCCACCGAGTACGGCCTGCCCACCAGCAGCGTGTCCGAGGCGCAACAAGCCGCATACATCCACGACTTCGTTGCGTCGTGGCAGAACGTCGACGGTGCGGGCCCGATGTTCGTCTACACCGCCCGGGACAGCGATACCGGATCGTTCGATGACGAAGCGAATTTTGGCCTCTTCGAAACGGATTGGACCCGCAAGGTGGCGGCCGGCACCGTGGCAGATCTGATCACCGATCTCGCCGATGGAACCGCGGAGCCCTTCGATGTGACTCCGTATCTGCCGTCCCAGCCGTTTTTGCAGGCGGTCAGCGTCTTCGTTCGGCAGCTCATCAACCAGTTCCTCGCGGTTCCGAAATACGTTCTGCAAGCGATCAACAGCCTCGCTGCCGGTGTTGTCACCCTTGTTGCCGACTTCGTCAGGTCGATCTTCACCGTCACCAGTGGTGCAGCTGCGGTCGCGGCTTCGGCTCAACCAGCTTCAGCGCCTGCCGTTTCGGTGCCGCCGACGGAGTCGTCGGACTCTATATCCCGCAATGGACCGGCCACCCGACATGATCGGCCCGCTCAGCGCCACGCCGTCAGCGCCCCGATCCCGCACCGGGATGGTGCGGTCCCACCGAAGTCAGCCCGATCCGACGCACCGACGGAGTCGGCGGCTGAATCGACCTCTGCAAACCGGCGAGGGGACTCGCCCACTGGACACCACCGGAGCAGCCGGACCCATCCGCGCACCGGTTCGAATCACCGGTGACGACATCAGGCCGGGCCCGGCGTTAAACCTGCCAAGGCCCGGTTCTCGGTGCGGATGCGAGTTCTCAGAAGTCCCGCGTTGAGCACCGTGAACACCAGCGCCGTGATCCACGCGGTGTGCACTAGAGGCAACGCGACGCCTTCGGCAACCACGGCAACGTAATTCGGATGCGGAATTCGGCGATAGGGCCCGGCTGTGACACGCGAGCCCCCGGGCACCACCACAACTCGGGTGTTCCACTGATGGCCGAGTGTGACGATGCACCACCACCGCAATCCCTGTGCCGCAATCGCGATCGCGAACATGGGCCAGCCCAGGATCGGGATGAACGGCCGCGCAAAGAACGCCGCCTCAACGACACACCCCACCAGCAGTCCGGTGTGGAGCAACACCATGAACGGGTAGTGGCCGGCGCCGTACTCGACACCGCCACGGGCGAGGCTCCAGGCCATATTCCGGCGTGCGACAACAAGTTCCGCCAGTCGCTCAACGGCGACAGCGGCGATCAGGAGCAGATACCAAGTCATGACCGCCTCAATGCCAACGCAACAACAACAGTTCCGCGCTGAATCCCGGCCCCATGGCCAACATGAAACCGGGGCTTCCGCTCTGGGGTCGCTTCGCCATCGTGTCGCGCAGCACGTGCAGCACCGACGACGACGAGACGTTTCCTATCTCCGCCAGCGAACGCCACGTCAGCTCAAGTGCGTCGTCCGGGAGATCGAGACTCCGCTGAACCGCCTCGATGATCTTCGGGCCGCCGGGATGGGCGATCCAGGTCGAGATGTCGCCGGTCGTCAAGCCGTGCGGCGCCAGGAAGCCTCTGACATCGTCGAGCAGATGCCTCTCGATCACGTCGGGAAGATCACCCGAGAGGACCAGCTGCAATCCTGCCGAACTCAGGTCCCAGCCCAGCGCCCGCAGCGAATCGGGGTACAGCCTGCTGCGCGTATCCACGACGTCCGGTCCGGCTGCACCGATTTTCTCCGCCCGCCTTTCCCCGACCGCCACGACCGCCGCAGCGCCGTCGGCGAACAGTCCGCTGCCGACGGAGGTGGCGATACCGGGCTTGGCGCCGGGATACGTCAGCGAACACAACTCCACCGACACCAGAACGGCGACGTCGTCGGGGGCGCCGCGCAGGTAATCATGCAGACGTGCCACCCCCGCGGCGCCGGCCACACAGCCGAGGCCGAACATCGGAACGCGGCGCACATCGGTGCGCATGCCGAGCGCATTGGCAATACGCGCCTCGATCGACGGAACAGCGATGCCCGTCACGGTCGTCGACACGATCAGATCCACGTCCTCCGGGCGCACTCCGGCCTCCTCCAACGCACTGGAGACCGCAGCACAACCGAGTCGCACCGCATGTTCGATGAAAATGTCGTTGGCATCGCCGAAATCGTTCAGGCCGGCGTATTGCTCCAGCGGCAAAACGAAATGCCGCGTGTCCACCCGGGCACTGCTGTGCAGTGTCCGCGTGACATCTTCGAACTCGGCGAAGGCGGGAAGCGCAACGAGCGCATCAGTGATCTCAGCCTGGCTATAGCGATGGGCCGGCACCTCACCGCGCACTCCCGCGATCACGCTGACAGCGCCGCCGTCAGCACGAGGCGCGGGGCAGTCGGGTTCACCGGCAGGCAGTCGCCGGACTCCCCGCCGGGTGCGCGTCACCTGTCCAGTATTACTCGCGGCACATGGTGGTCGCGACGCACCCGATCCCCGGAACAGATTTCGCGCACCTAACGATTTCGCGTTTTCTCGATATCAGGGCTCGCCACTTGCGGGCCGGCCATGGTGTCGTGAAAGTCGATGTTGTCCACTCGGCTCCGTGCGTCACTGTTAGCCGTCGCTGTCGCGGCGTGCTCGGCCCTGCTCGCATTCGGCGACTTCGAGGCCACCGCGGCACCCGCATCCGACAGCCAGGGCTACGTCGATTCCACCGCGCGGTGCGCATCCCCGAGCACGCTGGTCCTGTTCGGCAGCACGTCGAGCTCTCGGGTCGCCATCTGTAAATCCCCCGACGGCACCTTCCAATACCGCGGAGTACGCGTGGTGGACGGGGCCAGGCTGATTCTTCCGGCCCGACAATCAAGCACCGGCGCCTACACCGCGGCCATCGACGGCATCAGTTATTCGGTGACGTCGAGTTCGCTCACGGTCACCTCGGCAGGCAAGACTGTGCGGGATGAGTCATGGGTCGACTTCCACGGACCCACCACAACCCGCGCAAGCGCTGGAACCTCCGCTCCGGCATCGGTCGCCACCGCCACCGCCACCGCCACCGTGACGGCCACTGCCACGCCCACCGCACCCCCCACTCCGCTGCCTCCCCCATTGCCCGCCGAAGTCGGGGGAAGCGGAGGCCGGTGACGCGGCCGTGGTTTGCTGGCCGCGGGGTACGATCAGACACACGCGCCGCTTACGTCGGCCTACAGGACTGCTGCCTGCCAGATGGGACACGATCATGAATTCACGTCGACTCACTCGCGTTGGCGCACTTTTTGCCGGCGGCGCCGCCATCGTTGCGATGGGCACCCTGACAGCTTGCTCGAAGAGCAGTGAAGAGGCTCCTTCGACCAGCAGCACAGCCACCAGTTCTCCGTCGGCGACACCGACGGAGAAAAGCGTCAACGGTGGAAACAAGTCGTTCTCACCAACCGCGAAGCCTGCACTTCCTCCCAACGGCGGCTAAGGGTTGATCCTGCTGGCGGACAGCTCCTGGAGATACACCTCCAGGTCGGTGTAGCCCAGAACGGACAGGTCAGTGGCATTGGTATTCGCCACGTTGGGATTCAGCCCTTTCGACACCTCCCACGAATCGGGCATTCCGTCTGCATCGGTATCGGCAGGAGCCGCGGGCGGCGCCCCGTTGTAGGCCGGAAGCAACGCGTCGTTTGCCGGATTCGTGTTCGGCGCGACCCCGGAGATGATGTCCTGTGCAACCGCCAGCAGCAGGCGCGTATCCATCGGGTCGCGTGGCCATGCGCCAACGCTGTTCAGCAGCACGCTCCGCAACTGGTCTGTGGGCGTATAGGTGATCGCCGGGAAAGGCAGCCGAGACGGCATCGCCTGCGCCCTGCGCGATGTGGCATCCGGATTGGTCTCCGACGCAAAGTCGTTGCAGCAGTAGAAGAGCTGGTAGTCCGACCACGACGGGTGGTTGCTCATCTTGTTGCCGCTGACGTACAGCTGGTTCTGCGACACACGAAGAATCTGATCATCGAACATTCCGTACTGGAATCCCGGGGAAACCTTGAAATAGTTGTTGACGGCGTTGATCTTCCAGTAAATCGGATACGGATCGCCGTGCACGTTGGTCACCACGTTGGTGCTGACTCCGAGCGCGATGAAGAATCTGGGATCCCAGTACAGGTTGTTGGACAGCTCCAGATTCATCGTCGAACCTGCCGCCGCCAGCGATTCCCGGCTCCCTTCGGGCAGCCGGCCCTCGATCCTGTCGAAGATGTTGTGATGCAGCGAGACGTTGTTGAGTTCGAAACCATAGGCCGGATTCGAGTAGTTCATCAGGACACCGCCGTAAAAGGCGTGTCCGCCAAGAGTTTCGGCGATGATCGTGTTCTGGACAGTGATGTTGTTCGAGTAGGAGATCTCGATCGCCTCGTCTATGGCATTGCCAATCGAGACGTGGTCGACAATGCCGTTCTTGGTGTAGCGGAGTCGGAGTCCGTCATCGCTCGGCCCATTGGCCCCCGGGCGAATGCGAATGTGCTGCAGTATCCAGTTTTCGGCGTAGTCGGCAGGCGCGTGTACGTCCTGGTCCTGATAAGGGGACTCGTCGGTGACGAACCCCCGGACGGTGATACCGCCCGGAGATGTCTGCCCGGCAATGGTCACATTCCCGTTGGTCAGATGAATCTGGGTGTCGATCACCCCGCTCACCTTGAACAAGATGTATTTCGCGCCGGGCTGATCGATAGCCCACTGCAGCGACCCGGGCCCGTCTGCATTGAGGTTGGTGACGTAGATGACACTGCCGCCTCGGCCGCCCGTTGCGTAACTTCCGAATCCCTCGGCTCCGGGGAACGCGGCCAGTGGACCCGTGGCGCCCGTACCGCCCGTCCCACCGGTGCTGCCCGTCCCCCCGGTGCTGCCCGTCCCACCGGTGGCGCCAGATCCGCCCACCGCTACGACGACAGGCACCGCGACAGTCCCCCCGTGGCCGTCGTTCAACGTCACGCTGAAGGTGTCTTGCCGATCCGCATCGGACGCGCCTGTGGCTCCCGCGCTCTGCTGCGCGGCCGGCGTCGGAGTGTAGGTGAATGATCCTGTGGGCGTTACCGTTACAGAGCCCTTGGCGGTTGTGATAGAGCCCGAGTAACTCAAGGCGTCACCGTCGGAGTCGCTGCCGATCACCGCTCCGGTCACGACTCCGGTTGTGGCATTGGGATTTCCGGAATTCGCCGACCCGGTGGGTGCGGAGTTTGTCGGACTGATCGCCACAGTCACCAACACGGCCGCCGTACCACCACGACCGTCGGCGACGGTGACCGTGAAGGTGTCCGTGGTGTCGGCCTGCGTCGCATTGACGATCGAGGCTTGATGGCGGGTTCCCGAGGTGGGCGAGTAGGTGAATTCACCCGTGGGAGAAACACTTACCCCGCCCCTTCCCGTCGTGGTCGGACCGCTGTAGGTCAGCGGATCGTCGTCGACGTCGTCGCCCACGACGACGCCTGTCACCACACCGGTCATCAGGTTCGGCTCATTCACCATCGGCGTACCGGTGGGCGCGGTGTTAGTCGGATCGAACGGAGCGACCGATACCACGACGGTCCCTGTTCGGATGTGACCGCTGCTGCCGACCAGCCCAAAAGTGAGCAGGTTGATCAGACCCGCCAACCCATGAATATGAAAGCCGCTGCCAGCGTCGCTGACAGCGACCTCAAAAGAGTCTTCGGCGCCGACCGACACCAGCGATTCGTCCAGCGTGTAGGTGAAGCCGCCGCCGGCGTCGAGCACCACCGAACCGTGAGCCGGGCCGTCGGTGACGCTGTAACTCAGCGATCCGCCTTCTGCATCAACAGCATTCAACTCACCGCTGGCCACCCCCGCGACAGACGGGCCATTCTGACCCGGGTCCAACGTGGGCGTCTGGTTGCTGAACAAGCCCCCAAGGCCCCCGGGCGCCGCCTGCTGCGAGCCCCGAGGCTGCACACCGGCCCGCGACACCGTGACCGCGGAAAGCTCGCTGTCACGGATTCCACGAACCCTCGTCAGTTCGCTTGGTTGCCGCTGTCTGCGACCGACTTCCGCCGCGGCAGAGTCGATCTGGACGCGAGCGCCAGCGCGCGCGTCCCTCCCCGCCGAATGTCCGGAATGCGCAGCCCGCCCCGCAGAACCTGATCCCGCGTCGACATCGGCACTCGCCACCTCCGGAACAGCCAGCGCGATCGCCGCGCCGACACCCAGCATCACCGCCAACGGACCGATACGTCCGACAAACGTTGCAGCTCTCATCGCACCCCCCGGAAACTGTGACGGGCATCACAGCCGAATGAGTAAGCGGAACATGTATTGCCGAAGCTGTCAATACCTGTCGTCGAAGGTATTTGCGCATTCACGAGATCCGCTGCACCGCGGAGATCGGCAGCAAATCACGGTGCTGACGTCGATCCGGGAATCCGACCCGCAGCTACTTAACCTCGTCCGGATCGTCCCACAGCAGCAACTGTCGCACCGCACTGCGAGAGCCGTACGGCTGCAACATACGACTGGCCGGACGGGGTCGAACCCGTTGCGGCCACCAGAACCACCGGCCCAGGAGCGCCGCGACCGATGGCGTCATGAACGCCCGCACAATCAATGTGTCGAACAACAGGCCGAGCCCGATCGTCGTACCGATCTGACCGAGAATTTGAAGGTCGCTGAATATGAACGCGGCCATCGTCGCCGCGAAGACAAGGCCGGCCGACGTCACGACCGCCCCCGACCCCGCCATCGACCGGATGATGCCGGTGTTGATACCGGCATCGAGCTCCTCCTTGAACCGCGAGATCAACAACAGGTTGTAGTCGGAGCCCACCGCGAGCAGCAGGATCACGGCGAGCGCCAGAACGATCCAGTAGAGCGGAATTCCGAAAAGGTGTTGCCAGACAAGGACGGAAAGCCCAAATGAGGCGCCAAGCGACAGTGCAACAGTTCCGACGATGACGATCGCGGCGACGAGGCTTCGGGTGATGAACATCATGATCAACAGGATCAGAGTGAGCGCTGAGATTGCCGCGATCATGAGGTCGTACTTGGCACCGTCTCGAATGTCCTTGTAGGTCGCCGCCGTGCCGGCCAGATAGAACGAAGCGCTCGCCAACGGCGTTCCCTTCACTGCTTCATGAGCGGCGGCCATGATCGGATCGACGTGGGAAATCCCGGCGGGAGTTGCCGGGTCACCCTCATGGGTGACGATCATTCTCGCCGCGTGTCCGTCCGGCGAGAGAAAGAGTTTCATCCCACGTTTGAAATCTGGGTTGTCGAGCGCCTCCGGTGGCATGTAGAAGAAATCGTCGCTCTTCGCCGCGTCGAAGGCCTGACCCATCGCGGTTGCATTGTCGGCGAGTGCGCGCTGCTGTGCGTTTATCCCCGAATTGGTCGCGTAATTGTTAAGTGCCAGCTGAAGATTGGCCTCCTGGCTCGCAATCTGCGGCGGAATGAGGGCAACCAGCTGCGGCTGCACTGCGTCCAATTTGTCCAGGGTCGCGGTGAGCTGCTGGAACTTCTCACTCAGCTGATCGATCCCGTCCATCGCGTCGAACACGTTCCTCAGCGCCGAGCACGCCGGAATGTCGAAGCAGTGTGGCTCCCAATAGAAATAGTTGCGCATCGGTCTGAAGAAATCGTCGAAGTTTGCGATCTTGTCACGCAGCTCGTTCATGATCGTGACGGTGTCGTGAAAGCTCTGCGTCTCGGCATGCGTGGCATCGGCCATCTGCTGCTGCAGCGTGTACTGCTGCGTCATGATGTTGATCGTCTTCCTGATCTCGTCGGCCTGCTTGAGGATATCCGCCGCGCGGTCCGCCTGGTATTGCAGATTTTGCGCCTGCCCGGCCGTCTGCATGCTCATCTGGAATGGAATCGAGGCGTGGTCGATCGGTGTGCCCAGCGGCCTTGTCATTGACTGCACCTGAGCGATACCTGGCACGTGCACAACGTTTTTGGCGATTTTCTCGAGAATCAACATGTCTGCCGGATTGCGCATGTCGTGGTCCGTTTCGACCATCAGTATCTCGGGGTTCAATCGAGATGTGGGGAAGTGCCGTTCCGCAGCGGCATAGCCGATATTGGCCTCAGCTCTGTCCGGCATGTAAGGCCGCGCGTCATAGCTGGTGGTATACCCCGAAAGTGCGAGCAATCCCAGGACGGCAACCGCGCACGTCACCACCAGAACCGGACCGGGCCAGCGAACAATCGCGGTCCCGATGCGTCGCCAGGTTCGGGTTTTCATCTGGCGCTTAGGATCGAGGAGCCCGAAGTGACTGGCCGCGGTGACCATAGCCGGAACCAAAGTCAGTGAAGCCACGAGCGCGACGATGATACCGATTGCGGCAGGTATGCCCAGGCTCTGAAAGTATGGCAACCGGGTGAAGTACAGGCACGCCACTGCACCGGCCACCGTGAGTCCCGATCCGAGCACAACGTGTGCCGTGCCGTCGAACATGCTGCGGTAAGAAGCTTTTCGATCCAGTGCCGAATGCCGGGCTTCGTGGTAGCGGCCCAAGAAGAAAATCGCGTAGTCGGTGCCGGCCGCGATGACGAGAAGTGTCATCAGGTTGGTGGCGTAGGTCGACAGACCGATAATGCCCGAATCACCCAGGAAGGCAACGACACCACGCGCCGCCGCCAATTCGACCAGTACGGTCGCGAGGACCAGGAGCGTTGTGATTATCGAGCGATAGACGAAGAACAACATCACCGCGATCACCAGGACGGTGAGTCCGGTGACTTTCGCGGTTCCTTCACTGCCGACTTCGAATTGGTCAGCGATGAGCGGCGCGGCACCGGTCACGTAGGCCGTCAATCCCGGCGGAGCCGGTGTGTGCGCGACGATGTCACGCACGGCGTCGACCGATTCGATCGATGCGGCCTCTCCCTGATCACCGGTGAGATAGACCTGAACGTAGGCAGCTTTCCCGTCCGTGCTCTGCGAACCCGCGGCCGTCAGCGGATCGCCCCAGAAATTGTCCACGTGTTGAACGTGTTTGGCGTCCTGCCCGAGCCGCTGGATCAAGGTGTCGTAGAACTGGTGTGCCTCGGGCCCGAGCGGTTGCTCTCCTTCGAGCACGATCATCGCCATGCTGTCGGAGTTGTACTCCTGGAAGACCTTTCCGACGCGTTTCATCGCCAGAAGCGACGGCGCATCCGCAGGATTCTGCGCGACGTTGTGTTGGCGGCCCACTTCTTCGAGTTGGGGAACCAAGGCGTTCGACAGCCCTGCCAGAGCCAGCCAGAACACGATGATCGGAACCGTGAGCCGGCGAATTGTCGCCGACACGGTGTGCAGTGCGGATCGGCCGTCGGTCATCCGGACTTGTCCAGGCAGTAGGTGTAGGCGTTGGACGCGGTGACCGATCGCTCGTCTTTCACCACACCGTCGATCTTGATACGGCATCCGATCGAACCGCTGTCGCCCTGCGCCACCAGGTTGGCGAACACGCCCGGCAGCGTCGTTGTGGCTGAGTAACTCCATGGCAACGGCGCATCGATGACCTGCCGCAATTGCGCGTTGACGTCCAGATAGTTGATCGTCGCGACGGTCCCCGGCCCGCCGAACACTTCAAGATCAACGCGTTTGGGGTTGAACGGAACAATCTGGTTCGCCGGCCCCACGGCCGACACCCGATTGGACTGCGAACCGAAGATGCCATGCAGCCGGTAGACCCCGAAAGCGGCGCCCGCGAGAACGATCACCGCGACAATCGGCATCCAGTGTCGCCGGATCAGACGGGTGAACGAAACCCCTTGCACGCGTTCGCCTCCCGCCTACCAAACCCTCACGTGCCCACCACACCGCGAGCAACGGCGTGCATGAAATGTACAAGTGTTTATATCCGAGCGCCAGACTCCCGGGAATGCCTTGCCCAGAAAAATCAACGCCTGTATATTTTCGGGGGTTTTGCAACGGGCACACTGGCGCCCGAGATGGGACAACCGCGTGAGTCACGAGATCACCCAACCCGGCATCCCCCAACCCGGCATCCCCCAGCCCGCCGCGACCACTCCACGGACGGGCTTAGCCCTTGTCGTCATCGCAGCCGCCCAACTGATGGTGGTACTCGACGGAACGATCACGAACATCGCGCTTCCCAGCATTCAGAAGGACCTGCAGGTCACTGCATCCAACCTGGCATGGATCGTGAACTCCTACGCATTGGCGTTCGGGGGTCTGCTGCTGCTTGGCGGCAAGTCCGGCGACCTGTACGGGCGCCGAAGAATGTTCCGCATCGGCATCGCGATCTTCGTAGTCGCCTCGGCGTTGGGCGGCCTCGCCGGCAGTGAAGACTGGCTCATTGCAGCGCGGGTGCTGCAGGGCATCGGCGGCGCCATCGCGGCACCAACCGCACTGTCTCTGATTGCCGTGAATTTCCCCGAAGGGCCGCAGCGCAATCGCGCCATGGCCGTGTACGCGGCCATGGCGGGCCTGGGTTCGACCGTGGGACTGCTGCTCGGAGGCGTGCTCACCGACTACCTGAATTGGCGCTGGGTCTTCTACGTCAACCTTCCCGTCGGACTGATCGTGCTGGCCGGAACGGTCGTATTGAGCGAAGGAAGGCAACGGCAGTCGGGCAGACTCGACGTCCCGGGCGCAGTGCTCGGCACTTCCGGACTGCTGACCCTGGTTTACGGCATCACCTGCGGAGGCGATCGCGGCTGGACCGATTCGGTGACCGTGGCCTGCTTCGGAGCAGCCACCGCGTTGTTGACCGGATTTGTCGTCTGGCAGTCGAAATCGATTCACCCGATGATCGCGCTGCGGCTGTTCACATCGCGACCACGATCGGGTTCGTACATCACGATGCTGTTCATCGGATCAGGCATGTTCGGCACGTTCTACTTCCTGACCCTCTACATGCAACAGATCCTCGGCTTCAGCCCGGTGCAGACCGGATTTGCCTACCTGCCGTTCAGCTTCGGCATGGGCGCCGCCGCAGCTGCCAGCTCAAAACTGGTCGAGCGGGTCGCGCCCCGATTCATCGCCGCACCCGGTCTGATGTCCGCGGCGTGCGGGATGCTGCTGTTTTCCCGGCTGCGGCCGGACTCGGAGTACTTCAGCTCTTTGATGCCGGCCATGCTCCTCACCGCGGCAGGCCTCGGTTTGTGCTTCGTACCCATGACGTTGGCAGCGGTCAGCGGCGTCGATGACGCCGACGCAGGAATCGCGTCCGCCTTGTTGAACACCTCGCAGCAAGTCGGCGGCGCGCTCGGGCTGGCGGTTCTCAGTACCATCGCCGGCTCGATTGCCAACTCGCGATTGCCCGACGCCGCGGCGACCCTCTATCGCGGCCTGTCAATGCACGATGCCGCCTCGGTGCATGCCGCGAGTGCGGCCCTGACCGAAGGGTTTTCCGCGTCGTTCATGGTTGCCGTGGGCTTGTTCGTCGCCGGCTCGCTCACCACACTGCTGACAATCCCGGCAATTCGGAAAAAAGCTTCGATTGCCCTGCCTCACAACAAGTTATGACCGACCACCAAGACGGCACGACCCCGCCTCCGGAATGTGGCACCGCCGAAAGGAAGGGGCAACGCACCGCGCGGCGGATCATCGAGGCGGCACGGAAAGTGTTCGCGCAGGTCGGATACGAGCGGGCCACCATACGCGCCATCGCAGCTGCGGCCGGGGTCGACAAGTCATCGGTGATCCAGCATTTCGAGACGAAGCAGAATCTCTTTCGGCAAGCCGTCCACTGGGACATACCGATTCACGAATTGGTTGCCGACGATGTCAATCAGACCGCGAACAACTTCGCCCGAGGCGTGCTTGAGGCTTGGGCAGCCGATCCGGACAGCCCGATGGCGGTGCTACTGCGAGCCAGTATGACCAGCGAAGACGCCGCGGAACTGCTCCGTACACACATCACCACCCAAGCGATCGATGCCGTCGCGGCTCTGATCGACGCACCGGACGCGCGGCTCCGCGCCGCGCTTGCGAGCGCAATCCTGATGGGAGTGGCCAGCCAGCGCTATTTGCTTCGGATGCCGGACCTCCACGAAGCGGATACCGCCGACGTACTGCGTTTGATCACACCGGTTCTCCGGTCGCTGCTCGAACCGCCCGCCTGACGAAACCCACACGTGACCATCGCGCGACCCGGAGGTGCCGATCGTTCGTCATCGTGCGCGAAACCGGTTCGGTGTTAATGTATTCACAACTTTACTGACGAGAGGACTGGCATGGCCAAAACCCGTTTGATTTCGGCGATCGTGGCTACCGGGGTGGTAGCTGCGGGGCTCTCGACGGGCATCGCTTGGGCCGGTGGGCCAGGTGGCGTCGTCGAGGACACCAGTGACATCTCAGAGGCTGTCGGCACCGGCGCCTTCCAGGGGGTACTGGAAGGCTTCCACGCCTTCGGCGCCACCAATGAAGAGGCTTCCGCGAACGTGATCGCGGCGTGCCAGGCGGCCGGTGGCATTGACTGCACCTCCGACGAGGTCACCAACGACAAGCTCTGCATCGTCTCAGTCGCAGACGACGCCACTGACGTCGTTGCGGGTGGCGCCGGCGCCACTGTTGAGGCGGCGCGTCAGGATGCGATCGCTCGCGCGGCAGCAAACGGCACGCCGCTCACAGGCACCGCCGGCATTGTCATCTCGGCCTGCCCCTGATCAGCAATCGCGAATTAGCTCAGACTTAGAAGGGAAAGGCACAATGACAGTTCGAGGCAAATCAGCACTGGTGTTGGCGGGTTTGGCGGTGGTAGCGGGTGTTTCGGCTCCGGCCGCCAGCGCCCGGCCCACCTGCCAGGAGGCAGGGGTCAAGACCATCTGCCAGACCAGGGGCAGCGTATCGATCAAGGCGACACCCGGAACGCGTGCACCCATCGCGAACCAGCCGGTGTTCCCGTGGCTCGGCGCGCCGGGCGCGCGCTAAACAGCCCAAAAGCAGTGAGCCGCCGCGTGATTCACGCGGCGGCTCACTGCTTTTTAGGGACGAATCAGCGTCTCGGACGCTAACGCGAAATCGACCTCCTCGAAATCAACCTCATGGTTGCCGCACAGTGAAAATCACCGCCCTGGCGTAGATTTCGCCGACCATCGGCTCGGCAAAAACGAAATGCCCCCGCCACGGCGGGGGCATTTCGTCACTCTGTGGAGCTAAGGGGAATCGAACCCCTGACCTTCTCGATGCGAACGAGACGCGCTACCAACTGCGCTATAGCCCCTTAATCAGGTAGCAGGTTATCAGCCCACACCCCACTAACTGAAACCGCCAGGCTACTGGCCGGCCGCACGCGGCAGATCGTAGCGGCGGGAGAACGCGACCTCATCGAGATGCTCGAAAACCGGGTCCTCGTCATCGATGTCGAGGACGGCTGCACCGGGGCGCCGCAGCCGTGCGGGTACGACGTCGAATTCGCGAACCTGGCTGTTCTCCGCACCGGGACGCGAACGTGCCATCCGCTGCTGACGCCGGCGCCGAACCTGCTCTTCGATTCGCGTCTGGCGCCGCAGGTACGCCAGGTACAACACGGACACACCGGCGGCGGATCCACACACCCACCAGATATCCGAGCTAATGGTGAATGAGAACACGGCGGTCAGCACCATCACTGCCGCCATCGCCATCAACATCCGTCGACGGAACCGGTACTTGCGGGCTGTCACCGCGGCGGCGGTGCTCGACTCCAACCGCCGTGACCGATTTGCGCCCGATGAAATGGCGGTCGGGGGTTCTTGCTCGGCTTCAAGGCCCGAGGTGTCCTCGACGTACTCGTATTCGTCGTCGGCCATGTCCTCGGCGGGGCTGCTCGTCTGCGCGGCGGCGTCAGCCTTGATGTCGTCGCGAATCTCCTGAGGTTCTTCCTCGGGAGATTGCGTACGATCCGGTTCAGCGGCCTCGCCGAACAGGGACGGCTGCTCCCCCGCGCTGTCGCCACCCAACGTCATGCCGGCGCCCACCGGTAGTGCGCCGGAATCTTCGTCGACGATGTCGACATCCAGGTAGTCCGGTTCCGCCGGCTGAGCGACGGCCGCGATGACAACGGAACGCGTGCCCGAACGTCTGGGCTCGTCATCCTCGATGTCGTCGAGCTCGTCGGAGGCCGGCTTCCAGTTCGGATCGTGCTGGTGACCTGAAGCCGGCCCGGTGCGCTTCAGCAGACGGGACTTGGCGCTGCTGTTCAGGACTCGGGTGGCCAACGCGACATCACTCGTCCGCCGGACGGCATCGCGCTTGCTGATGAGCATGGGCACCAGCACAAATAGCCAGAGCACCACGAGTGAGATCCACAATAACGACTGGGGGATGCTTGGCATGGGGGCCTGCTCCTTTCCCGACAAGGCTAAAGCCGCAGGTCTCCCGAACCACAACGGCGCGCCGCGACCAATTACACACGTGTAATTCAGGTCTGACAAGCACCATCAGTCACAAATTTCACATCTGTCACAAAATAGTTGCGCGATCCCACTGCCTGACATCACGTCAGGGCCACTGCGCGAAGCCCCTCTTCACCAAATTCGACGCCACCGGTCCCTGCGTTTCCTCCACGGTCTGGGCCACCAGCAGATGGTCGCGCCATGCGCCGTCGATATCCAGGTAGCGCTGAAGCAACCCCTCTTCGCGGAAGCCCACCTTCGCCAGCACCGCACGACTGGCCGCATTCTCGGGGCGCACAGTGGCTTCCACCCTGTGCAGCATCACCGCACTGAAGCAGTGGTCGAGCCCGAGAGCCAATGCCGCGGTAGCGACACCGCGTCCGGTCACCGCACTCGACACCCAATAGCCGATCCACGCGGAGCGCAAGGCGCCGTGCGTCACATTGCCGATGGTCAATTGGCCGCAAAACACACCGTCCACCTCAATGGCATACGGCAGCATCCGCCCTTTACGAGCCTCGGCACGCAGCCCCGAACACATCGCCGGCCAGGCCGAAACACTGTGCCGCAGAACCCAATCCAGCTCGGCCGTAGGCTCCCACGGCTCCAGCAGCGAGCGATCCGCCAGCCTGATCCGGCTCCAGAGGGTGGCATCGCGCATCCGCACCGGGCGCAACCGCACAAGACCTGCCGATACCCGGAGTGGGCCGACCGAACGCGGCCAACCCGGGTGCAGAGCACTGTTTCGCCAGAGGTTCACAGGAGCGCCTAGCCTCGTTGGGCCAGAAAGGCAACGTCAACCGTCTCTCCGGTACGGATCTGCTCCACCTCACGGGGCACCATGACCAGACAGTTGGCTTCGGCCAGCGTCGCCAGCAGATGCGAAGAGCCTCCCGGCGCGCCGCCGATCGCCTGAACCAGATATTCGTCGGTGTCCTGATCGCGCAACAACTGACCCCGAAGGAACCCCTTACGGCCCGCTACCGAGGTGATCGGCGAGATCGCGCGCGCCCGCACCACTCGGCGCAACGGCTGCCGCTTGCCCAGCGAAAGCCTGATGAGCGGACGCACCATCACCTCGAAAACCACTAACGCACTGACGGGATTGGCCGGCAACAGGAATGTCGGAACACCCTCGCGGCCGAGCTGCCCAAAACCCTGCACAGAACCGGGGTGCATGGCGATTCTCGTCACTTCCATCTCACCGAGTTCGGACAACACCGTCCGGACACCCTCGGCGGCCGCGCCGCCGACCGCACCCGCGATGAGAATCACCTCCGCGCGGGTTAGCTGCCCTTCAACCGCATCCCGCAACTCCTTGGGATTGGTGGTGACGATCCCGATTCGATTCACCTCGGCACCGGCATCACGCGCCGCTGCGGCAAGCGCATACGAGTTGACGTCGTAGACCTGCCCGTTTCCAGGTGTGCGAGAGATATCGACCAGTTCGCCACCGACACTGATGACCGTCACGCGCGGGCGTGGATGCACCAGCACACGCTCGCGACCAACCGCGGCCAGCAGACCGACCTGGGCAGCCCCAATAATGGCGCCGGCGCGCACCGCGACGTCGCCGCGTTGAACGTCATCGCCGACGCGACGCACGTAGGCCCCTGATCGCACGCCTCGCAGTACCCGAACGCGGTTCTGTCCACCGTCGGTCCAGCGCAGCGGCAATACAGCATCCGCCAAGGTGGGCATCGGCGCGCCTGTCTGGACCCGCGCAGCCTGCTTGGGCTGCAACCGGCTCGGCATCCTCGCGCCGGCCTCGATCACCCCCATGACCGGCAGGCTGACATCTCCCGATTCCCGATCCCCGTCCCCGACCCCGATCACGTCGACGCTGCGCACCGCATAGCCGTCGATCGCCGCCTGATCAAATCCGGGTAGCGGGTGTTCGGTGACGACCTCTTCGGCGCACATCAATCCCTGGGCCTCTGCGATGGCCACCTTGACCGGGCGCGAAGCCATTGCGGCTGCCGCCACTTTCGCCTGTTGTTCCTCTACCGAACGCACAGCGCGCCTTTCTGCCCCGGACCCAGTCGACGCGGGGCCCCCTCGCAGCTCCTACCGCTCGGTCCGTTCGGTCACGTCGTGTTCGGCCAGACCGAGTCGCGCCACCAACCATCGCCGCAGTTCGGGACCGTAGTCGTCACGATCTAACGCAAAGTCAACCGCAGCCTTGAGATAGCCGCCAGGATTTCCCAAGTCGTGTCGAGAGCCACGGTGGATGACGACGTGCACCGGATGCCCTTCGGCTATCAACAACCCGATGGCGTCGGTGAGCTGAATCTCCCCTCCGACCCCGTTGTCGACACGCCGCAGCGCGTCGAAAATCGCCCTGTCCAGGACGTATCGACCAGCCGCGGCGTAAAGCGACGGCGCATCCTCAACCTTGGGCTTTTCGACCATGCCCTTGACCCGCATCACATTGGGATTGTCCGCATCGGGCAGAGCCTCCACATCGAAGACGCCATACGAGCTCACCTCGTCCGGCGAGACCTCGATGGCACACAGCACACTGCCGCCGCGCTTGGCCCGGACCTTCGCCATGGTCTCGAGCACGCCCACCGGCAACACCAGATCGTCTGGCAACAACACCGACACGGCGTCTTCGTCGGGTGCCAGCACCGGCTCCACACAACTCACCGCGTGGCCAAGGCCCAGCGGCTTGCTCTGAACCACTGATTCGACCTTGATCAACGCCGGGGCTCGACGCACCTTCTCGAGCATTGCCTTCTTGCCGCGGGCTTCCAGCGTGCCTTCGAGCACCAGGTCCTCAACGAAATGCGCGACGACGCTGTCCTTGCCTTCGGACGTGACGATCACCAGTCGCTCCGCGCCGGCCTCCGCCGCCTCCTCCGCCACCAACTCGATGCCCGGGGTGTCGACCACCGGAAGCAACTCCTTGGGGATCGTCTTCGTGGCAGGTAGAAACCGCGTCCCCAGGCCCGCCGCGGGGACGATCGCCGTACGAGGTATCCGAACCAGCGCCGTCATCGCTAACACCCTAGCGAGCGGTGTGGCCGAGGCGTAACACCGAGCATGATTCCGCCACGAAAATTCGTCCGATTTGGTGCCGCGGCTGCACGCTCTCACCGACGCTGCCATGGTGGACCATATGGCAGCCGACCGGAAAGCTCAGCTCAGGGCAACACTGCTGGCCTCCCGCCGCGCCGTTCCGAGCTCCGTGCGGTCGGCCGAAGCCCTTGCGCTCGCAACGCACGCAGCGGATGCCGTTGACATCGGCGACACGGTCTGCGCCTATGCGCCGGTGCGGTCCGAACCAGGTTCCCACGAATTGCTCCGGCGCCTGAGTGAACGGTGCGCCAGACTGCTGCTGCCAGTCGTCCGGGTGGAGGCCGGCCAGCCGGGTCCGCTGTTCTGGGGCGCTTACGTGCCGGGTGAGCTTGCTGCCGGCCCCTTCGGCTTGCTCGAACCCGCTGGACCTGCACTCCCGCCGACTGCGCTGGGCGATGCGGCGGTTGTCTTTGTCCCCGCGTTGGCCGTTGACCGCCACGGGGTGCGTCTCGGGCGTGGCGGCGGGTTCTATGACCGTTCCCTGATCTTCCGCGCGGCTGACTGCAAGCTCGTTGCGGTGGTTCGTGACAGCGAGATAGTCGAGGTGCTGCCCTGCGAGGCACACGACGTCCGAATGACTCATGCCCTCTGCCCCGAACGCGGACTCATCTCGTTGAAAGGCCCCGAAAACACGGTGTGACACAAACGGTGTGACACAAACCGCCGAGAACGCACGAACCCCCTCACACACATCGCCGATGGCAGCATCTCCCGCGGCTGTCCACCCTCCCGGATGGCGCCGGAATCATCCTCGCCCGTTGCGCGTTCTAGCACTTGGCGATATAGAGTGCTAACAAATTTAAACGTTCCCGGAGGACCCCGTGCCGACCTACAGTTACGCGTGCACCGAGTGCGACCACCGCTTCGATGCGGTTCAGGCATTCACCGATGACGCACTGACCTCGTGCCCCCAGTGCACCGGCAAACTACGCAAGTTGTTCAACTCCGTCGGTGTGGTCTTCAAAGGCAGTGGCTTCTACCGCAACGACAGCCGCGAGTCGTCGAAGAGTTCGTCGGGAGCCCCAAGCTCGGCGAAGCCCGCATCGACCGGGTCGGAATCCGCCGGCACGTCCGGCTCCGAGAAATCGTCTGGCACCGGCGAGAGCTCATCAGGTTCGAGTTCGTCGAGCCCCGGCGCCTCGAACCCCGGCACCTCGAGTTCCAGCCCTTCGAAGTCGACAGCGTCCGCCACTGCATCGAGCTGATCCACAGCCCACGAGCGGGCTGCACTCATCAGCCACTCCAGCCACCTAGCGTGGCGGCATGGGCGGATCGCTCAACCCCACTCTGCTTAACCGCATTTCCAGCGCGCTGCGCCCGGATTTCACCAGGACCGTGCTCGCGCGCCGCATCGCGGCGGGCGGTCTCGTCCTGCTTGCCGGAATAGCCGCGCTGCGTCCCGATCCAGCTGACTCCCGCCGTGACGTCATCGTGGCCGCCTACGACCTGAGCCCGGGGATCGTATTGACGGCCGACGATGTCCGGACCGTCACGCGTGCCGCCGGCACGTTACCCGAAGGCGCCCTCACAGGCTTGCCTGCGGTCGTCGGCGCAACATTGGCCGGGCCGACGCGTGGCGGAGAGGTCTTGACCGATGCCCGGGTGTTGGGTCCACGGTTAGCCGCACTGACTGTCGGCCCCAACGCCCGGATCGTTCCACTGCGACTGGCGGACGCCGCCGTGCTGGATCTGATCCACCCCGGAGACGTCGTAGATGTGCTGGCTGCGCCTACGGCCAGCTCAGAGGTCGAACCCCGACTGGTGGCCACCAACGCCGTCGTCGTGCTCGTATCGGCCAAACAGACGCACAGCGCCACCGACCGGGAACGTGTGGTGCTCGTCGCGCTGCCTGCCGTCGCGGCTAACGCGCTCGCCGGCGCAACTCTCGTCGAGACGGTCACCCTGACGATCCATTGACCCCTGGTACCTGCTCCTCACCGTGCGGTTTCATTCGCGACACGCCGCGGACCCCGTATGCCGGCGCACACTCGGCCCCATGGACGATGACGTGTCGAACGTCATTTGCCATCCAGAAAGGGTCAAGCCGTGTTGAAGGGCTTCAAAGAGTTTCTCTCCCGCGGAAACATCGTCGACCTCTCGGTCGCGGTTGTCATCGGTACCGCATTCACCGCACTTGTCACCAAGTTCACCGACAGCATCATCCAGCCACTCGTCGACCGAATCGGTGCGGGAGAAGACACCAGCTACGGCATCCTCCGGATCGGAATCGGCGGTGGACAAGCCATCGATCTGAACGTCCTGCTGTCGGCGGTCATCAACTTCGTGCTGGTCGCCGGCGTGGTGTATTTCCTGGTCGTCGTGCCCTACAACCGTCTTCGCAAAAACGGCGAGGTTGAGGACCCGAGCGACAAGAAGGACACCGAACTGAGCCTGCTCGTCGAAATCCGCGACTTACTCGCCCAGTCCGGCGGCCTGCCTGATCAGCGCCAAGCAGCCCCCACCAGTACGCACTGACAGGCGAAACGACAATGGCGGCCCCCGTTACCGGGGGCCGCCATTGTCGTTCGTCTGAATCAGTTCATGTTCCAGGGTTCGCCGTAGGTGGTGACGCTGTCACCGGCCTTGGAGATGAGTCGGGCGAAGGGGCGCAGGAGCACGCCGCCGGCGGCGCCGGTGACGGTGCCGTGGGCGTT
>Ga0075163_10002188_pt1 | contig 26379 bp, 17 predicted proteins | sample JI1023141ADNA_FD_71478 | JGI IMG/M metagenome (GOLD analysis project Ga0075163, IMG submission 71478) | Wastewater effluent complex algal communities from Wisconsin, to seasonally profile nutrient transformation and Carbon sequestration -... | ecosystem: Engineered > WWTP > Effluent > Algae...
CGCGATGATGCCGATGCGCATGCCTGGGATTTCCTTCATCAGGCGCTCGACGGTGTCCTTGATCTTGCGGCGGACCTGGGTGAGACACGGATACATGCTGCCGGTGGTGTCGAAGCTGAAGACGACCTCAATTTGGTAATCAGACATGATTCATTCCTGTTGAGATGGCGGCTGCCAGTGGCGGCCTGGCGTGTTGAATGCCCCCTAAATCCCGCTAGCAGTGCTGCTAGGACCCCCCCTGGCAGGCGGGATGTAGGGAGCGGGCATCGTGTTATCAAACAGCGAATGGTAAGTAAGTGTCAATACATCTGTCAGCGCCGGAAGCAGGGCTGCCCAGACGAGAACTTCGACGGGAGGTCACATCTGCAGAGCGATCCGTTTATGATGGCGGGGTGATGGGCGGTCGATACGCTGTTTTAATGGTTGGACTTTTTCTGGGGTGCGCAGCGCGCAACGCAGGGCCCGGGCCAGCGACCTCGCCACCGGTCGCCAGTCCAAGCGCCGCTGCCGCCGCCGCCACGCCAGCGCCAACCGCACCGGCGCCAGCGGCGACCCGCGGACCGGCGCTGTCTCTGGAGCTCAGCGAGATGGCCGAGCGCACCGGCGGCGAGTTTGGGCTGGATGTGCCGATGCTGCTGGTCACGGTGCGCAACCAGGGCGGCGCCACCGTCGAGATTCCGCAGCTCGGCGTGGACCTGATCCTGTCGCTGCGCCTGTCGCTGACGCATGGGAGCGGCAAGAGCGAATCGCGCCACGCGACGCTGCTGCGGCCCTGGACGGTTCAGCTGGGGATGCTGGCCGCCGGGCAGCAGCAGGTGCAGGGGCTATCGCCGCTCAGCGTCGAGCGCCGCGATGTGCCGCTGGCGCCTGGCCACTACCGGGCCAAGGTCTGCGTGCCGCCGTCCCGGGAAGCGCCATACCCCTCGCGCTTCACCGATCAATACGGCGGCCTGTGCTCAAATGAAATCGGGATCGAAGCGAAGAAACGGCGGCGGTAGCGTCACCGTTTTCTTCGTCTGATGCGGGCGGGATCTAGCTGTTGCTGCCGTCGTCGGTCTTGATGTTCGACGTGACGAGGCCGAGAAGTTCCGAGGACAGAGCTACGATCTGGCGGGTCTCGTAGCCGTTCATCTTCAGTTCACGGAAGATCGACTTGGCCAGGATCTTCACGGCCTTATCGCGCTCTCCAATGGCTGCCTGAGACATCATCGACTTCTCCTTTGGGTCCTGCTTTTGCCCGGCGGCCGGCGGCTTGTCTCCGTCGGTCGGGCCAGCTGCACCACCTTCTTGCGAAGGCGGGAGGTGTTCATCTTGCTTCACAGAGGGGACCTCCAGCGCACTAGCACAAGCCGCGCCACTTGCTCGTCGCCTTCGGTGCGCAGCGCAGGAGCAAAAAACTGCTGCGCGCACCCGGCAATTCCATTTATCCGCACCGACGAGAGACTGCAAATCCATAGTCACGCAGACGTGACATCGTCGACGGGCCCGACCTTCGACCTGGGGCTTCAGACGCGGTTTCAGGTTCAGCCATCGTGTGGTTTTCTGCGTACCTGACTGCGCAGCGTTGCGCACGCATGGCGCACTGCGCAATCGCTTGCGCAGCTGACATGGCGATCGGGACGATATGAACAAGCGCGGTCATGTTATTGCTCTGCCGTGCCCCGCACAGTCGACATCTTTGTTCCGCTCACAGAACTTGGACCCGCTCGCGCTCCCGAGGCCTCTGGCAGCGACGTGGCCGAGCACCTGCTGGCACCCACCGCCACCGGCCGGCTGGACGCCTGGACCGCGGCCCTGACTGAAGTGGCGATCGAGCGGGCCGCCAAGAGTGCCGGCCTGGGCAAGGACCGGCTTGGGACTGGGCGATTGTTACGCAAGTCGCTGGATGCGCGCAAGGGCTTCTCCGTCGGATTTCGCATGCAGGTGGAGCTGCTGGAAAAAAGCGAGCTGCCGTCAGAAGTCAGGCCTGGGCCTGGCGCGGCTGCGGGCATCGCTTTGGGCGAGTCCGATCGCCGGCTGCCGCCGCCGCAGCGTCTGCCCAGCCAGCGCCGGGTGGTCGTGGTGGGCAGCGGTCCGGCGGGCACTTTTGCCGCACTGCGTCTAGTGCAGGCCGGCGCCCAGGTGGCGCTGGTCGAGCAGGGCAAGCAGGTGCAGCCGCGTCGGCGCGATCTGGCGCTGCTCACCCGCGGCGAGCTGGTCGCGGACTCGAACTACTGCTTCGGCGAGGGCGGCGCTGGCACCTACAGCGACGGCAAGCTCTACACCCGCGTCAAGGATCGGCAGGCGGTCTTCGAGACCCTGTGCACCCTGGTCGAGCACGGCGCCGACCCCGAGATCGCCGTCGAGTCGCGGCCTCACATCGGCAGCAACCGCCTGCCTGGGATCCTCGCCGAGCTGCGCCAGCACCTCATCGCTCTGGGCGTCGAGTACCACTTTGGCGAGCGCGTCGACGACCTGCTCCTGACCCAGCGCGGCGAGCTCACCGGCGTGCGCTGCGCCTCGGGACGCGAGCTGCTGGGCGACGCGGTCGTGCTGGCGGTCGGACACAGCGCCCGCCGCATCTACGAGCTCTGCGCCCGCCGCGGCGTGGAGCTGGTCGCCAAGCCGTTCGCCATCGGCGCGCGGGTCGAGCATCCGCAGCCGCTCATCGACCGCATGCAGTACGGCAGCGCCGCCGAGCACCCCGCCTTGCCGGCTGCCTTCTACCAGCTGACCGCCCAGGCCGGGGGGCGCGGCGTCTACAGCTTCTGCATGTGCCCGGGCGGCTGGGTCGTTCCCTGCGCCACCGAGCCCGAAGGGCTGTGCACCAATGGCATGAGCCTCAAGCGCCGCGACTCGCCGCTGGCCAACGCCGCGCTGGTCGTCACCGTGGAGCCCGCCGACTACGCCGCCTGGGGCCTGAGCCCCGGCGATCCCCTGGCCGGCATGGCGTTTCAGCGCGCGCTCGAACGGAGCGGCTACCTGGCCGGCGGCGGCGGCTTCATCGCGCCCGCGCAGCGCCTGACCGACTTCATGGCGGGCCGGCGCAGCGACAGCGTGCTCCGCAGCACCTACCGCCCCGGCATCTGCCCCGGCGACCTGGCCAGCGTCCTGCCGCCCTTTGTCACGGCCGCCCTGCGCGAGGCCGCCCGTCGCTTTGACCGCACCATGCCCGGCTTCCTCAGCAAGGAGGCGCAGCTCGTGGGCATCGAGACGCGCACCTCGTCGCCCGTGCGCATCGTCCGCGCCGCGAGCTACATGTCGCCAACGCTGCCCGGCCTGTATCCCATCGGCGAGGGCGCGGGCTACGCAGGCGGCATCGTCAGCGCCGCCATCGACGGCCTGCGCGCTGCCGACGCCATCATCGAGCGCTTCTCCACCTAGCCGCGCCCGGGTGGTCGCAGGTAGGCGGGCACAGAGCAGGGGCTGGAGAGGAGAGCTTAGCTGTTGTGGCGGAAGTGGATGATGTCGCCGTCGCGGACGATGTACTCTTTGCCCTCAAGGCGCGCCTTGCCAGCCTCGCGGACCTTGGCTTCGCTCTTGAAGTTCATGAAGTCTTCGAAGGTCATGACCTCGGCGCGGATGAAGCCGCGCTCGATGTCCGAGTGGATCTTGCCGGCGGCGCGGTGGGCGCTGGTGCCGCGCTTGATCGTCCAGGCGCGGCACTCGTCGGGGCCGGCGGTCAGGAAGCTGATGAGCTCCAGCGCCGAGTAGGCGGCGCGGACAAAGCGGCCCAGCGCCGGCTCGGCCAGCCCGAGATCGGCCAGGAAGGCCTTCTGCTCGTCGGGAGCGAGCTCGGCGATGTCCATCTCAAGCTTGCCCGACAGCGGGATGAGGGTGAGCTTGTGCTCAGCGGCGTACTTGGTGACGCTCTCGGGCAGCGGCTTGCCGGCGTCGGACTCGGCGACGTTGATGACGATGAGCAGCGGCTTGAGCGTGAGGAAGCGGTAGCCCGAGATGTTGGTGAGATCCTGCTCGGAGAGCGCCATGTCACGCAGCGGCTTTCCGGACTCCAGGTGATCCTTGAGCTTATTGAGGAGCTCGACCTCGCCGGGCTTGCCCTTTTCGCGCTTGAGGCGCTCCAGGCGCTTCTCGATGGGCTGAAGATCGCCGATGGTGAGCTCGCTCTGGAGGTCGGCCAGCTCGCCGACGGGATCGGCGGCGGTGCCATCTTCGGTCGGAAAGGCGCGGACCACCTGCACCAGCGCCTCGACCTCGCGCATCGCTGGCAGGGCGGACGAGTCGAAGCTGCGCGCGCCGGCTCCCGGAGGGGCCGCCACGTCGACGAACATGATCTCGGCGAGGGTGATCTTCTTGGGGCTGTGGATGGCGGAAAGCGCATCGACGCGCGGGTCGGGGACCTTGACCACGCCCAGGTTGGTCTTGCCGCTGCCGCGGGATGCGTAGCCAATCTCGGCCCGCTGCCCGGTGAGGGCGTTGTAAACCGTGGTCTTGCCGCTGCTAGAGAACCCAATCAGACCGACCTTCATCGATGCTCCTTTTAAAAACGGTGCCGCGGGAGTAGCACAGGGGCGCTATCGCTGGCAAATATAGAGACAGGGAATGCGCTCCGTGTTAGGCAAGCCTATAGCTCTCATGCGAAATACCGGGCTCGGTGTGGGGTTTGGTTCCGGGCTCCGCAGGCTCTCGTTGACAGTGGGCTTCGCGCTGGTATGCCAGGCGTCGGTGGCGCGGGCGCAGTTCGACGCCATGATCCCGGATCAAAAGCCGATCCCGATCGAGGCTTTCTACGAAGTTCTGCGCGACTACGGGACGTGGATCGACACCGATCGCTACGGCCACCTGTTCTGCCCGCATCCCGACGTGGTGGGCGCCGACTTTCAGCCGTTTCTGCGCGGCCACTGGACGATGAGCGAGCATGGCTGGACCTTCGTCAGCAACTCGAAGATCAGCTGGGTGACGGATCATTATGGCCACTGGGTCGAGGCCGGGGTCCAGCACTGCACCTGGGGCTGGCTGCCGGGGAGCAGCTGGGGGGCGGCCTGGGTCGACTGGCGGGTGAGCGACCGGGTGATTGCGTGGCGACCGCGGGTCTATTCTGGCCCGCCGGTGCGCATGCGCTTGCCGCCGCTGGTGCGGCTTGCGCGCATCTCGGTGCCGGCCGAGAACTTTTCAAAAGATGGCAGCGATGCCGGCTTTGTGGCGGTCAACGACAACGACTTTACGGCGCGCCGGATCGAGAACGTGTCGCTGGCCGGCTCGCAGCTCTATGCGGCGCTGCGCGAGACCGAGCCCCTGAACAACCCGCGGGCCGGGCTGCACTCGCTGGAGCGGCAGCAGATCATCGCCCGCATCGAGGCCAAGCGCGAGGCGCTGGCCTTGAGTGGCGGCAAGAGCGGAGACGGCAAGGGCGTCGGCGGCGGCAATGGCAGTGGCGTGGGCGGCAGCTCGGGCAGCAGCTCGCCGAGTGGCCTGCCTCCTGGGCTGCCCCCGGATCCGGCGCGGCGTCGCAAAGCGGGAGCCGGCGCCGGCGGTGCGACTGCCCTGGGAGCGGCGGGAACGCTGCGTCTGGGGGCGCCGCTGCCCGAGGCTCCGAAGAACGGCGTCGACAAGTGGAACGCCGCGGGCGCAGGCGCCAAGCCGGGCGATACCGCGCCGAACCGCAACAGCGGCAGCACCGGCTCAAGCGCTGGAAATCCCGGCGATTTCAGCGGCGCGAAGCTGTTCGATTTCGGTGGGCCGCAGAAAAAGCCCGAGAAGAAGCCGGAAAAGAAGCTGGAAAAGAGGCCGGAAGAGTAGCCGGCGCCGCTACTTGGCCAGCACGTCGAGGCGCTCGAGCAGCGAGAAGCGCATCTCTTTATTGGGCGGGTGCCAGCCGAGCCAGATGTCCCAGATGTGGCGACAGAGCTTGGCGTTTTGCGGCGCCGCTTTTTTCTTGCCGTCGAGATACACGTCGAGATGGCCGATGTCATCGCTGATGAGCCGCAGCTCCTGACCCTCGGCCAGGTCGGTGTCGAACAGGGCGATGAAGGTCTGCGCATCCTTGTGCATGTCGGGCGGCGCCTGCGGCGTGAGCAGATCGGCCAGCCCTTCGCGAAAGGCCTGCTGGATCTCCTCTTTGGGGGTCGCGCGCAGGTAGCGCAGCACCGCGAGCTTGCCGAAGTGGCCCCAGGTGAAAAAGTTCTGGGCGCGATTTTCGGCCTTGAGACCGGCGCGGCTGCGCCCGGCGCGGTCATAGACGGCAGGGAAGGAAACGCGCGCGGTGTCCTCGACATAGAGCGCCATCGAGTAGAGCTTGGCCTGGGGCGTCTGGCGGAGCCCGGTGCCAACCAGCGTGTAGCTCTTGCCGTCGACCGAGAGCGGGCTACCATATTTTTGATTGCTGCCGGGCTCGGTGATCTGGAGGGCGGACCGAATCGGCTGGGCGGGCTTGGCGGCGCTGGGGGCTGCGCCCACGGGAGGCGCTGGGGCTGCGCCCGCACGGGGGGCGGGGGCTGGCGGTGCTGCTGCCGCTGGCGCGGGGGCGGCGACGGACGCAGCTCCTGGGGGTGCAGCGAGAGCGGAAAATGAAAGCGAAAGGGAAAGGAAGGCCAGCGCTGCCGAGAATCTCATGGCGGCTCCTGAGCTGTTAAAGATAAGGCGTGGTGAACGGTAAGTTTCTGACACCTGCGCTCCGGCGGTGCAGGTCGCGTCTGGAAACGTTGGAAATCTGACAGGCCCCGACGCCACCCTCCGAGGAAGAGGCTGTGCGGAGGACTCGCAGGGCCAGTTCGCTTCTTGGCAGAACACTTGCATCAGATTTCTATTTATTACACAGGCGTGAAGCCTTGCTGGACGAAACAAAGCTGTTTCATTCAGTAGTTTCGCTGGGGCCGCCGGTGCCCGGTTCATAGGATGCAATCGATGCTAGCGACGCTCGCGCTCAGTGCTCAGGCGCACGCAGGGCAGGTGCTTTGGAGCTTGCCCTGGGCAGTAAAAATCCCTCTGTTCGGGCTGCCCATCTTCTGGGTGGTCAGCTTTCTCATCTATCTGGTGCGCTGCGCTGTGTTCGGCCGGGATCGCTCGGCCCGCATCGACAAGCTCTGGCAGAGCCCATGGCTGCCCCGGATCGTCATGGAGTTCGGTTACTGGATGTTCCGCATCCCGGTGCGGATGTGCATCGCGCTGGGCATCACGCCGAACATGATCACGTTCGGCTCGATGCTGCTCACCGTCGCTGCGGCAGTGGCCATCGGCATGGGCCACTTTGCGCTCGGCGGCTGGACGCTGCTGTTCGCGTTCACGTGCGACGCCTGGGACGGGATCGTCGCCCGCGCGACCAACAAGTGCTCACCGAGCGGCGAGTTCTTCGACTCGACCATCGATCGCTATAACGATCTCATCACCTACCTCGGCTACCTGTACTACTACCGCAATGACAAGCTGGCGATGCCCCTGATCGCCCTGGCCATGGTCGGCTCGACGCTGGTCAGCTATGCCCGCGCCAAGGGCGACGTCTTCGGCATCAACGCCAGCATGGGCTACATGCAGCGGCACGAGCGAGCGGTCTGGCTGGGCATTGGCACCTGCCTGGCTCCCATCGTCGCTGCGTTCATCGAGCCGGAGGCCGTGCACCCCGTCTACCACCTGCTCGTGGCCGTCATGGCGCTCATGGCCGTCATGACCAACATCACCGCCTTCTGGCGCATCTCGGTTGTCATGAGCGCGCTCCAGAGCGGGGCCGCCCGCCGTACCAAGTAACTGCCTGCGTCTGCCTCTCCTCCGTCGGGACTTCGTGCTCAAGGCTACAAGAAGGCTTGACGACGTCGCTCTCCACGCACCAAACTGATAGTAGGCTGCGGTTAGCCGAGAGCGCCTGACGACCTGCGAGGGTCTGCGGGGGTTCGTAGTCGGAGAGGCTTTATGCTCGACCCCTGGATTATCGAACAAATCCGCAGGCGGGAAGAGGAGGAGCGTGGGCACCACGAACGCCCCGTTGCCGAGATGCCCGAGTATCCTGACCCGCCGCGGGATCACGACAGTTACGACGAGCCGGACCCACCGGTGAGCGATCGTGGCGTCGTGATCATCGATTTCGGGGTGTAGCTGATCCGCACAGGGGGGCTGATTTGACCCGCTCACTGTGCTCATCCGCTCTCACCGGTTGCCAGAGGGTGGACGCGGAAACCTCGCCCAGACTAAAGTGCCGGCCATGGATGAATCCTGGCTGCGCAACTTGCTGGAATCCGTCGCCGGAGGCGCGACTGAGGTAGACACGGCGCTCTCGCATCTGCGGCGACTGCCGTTTGCCGATCTGGGCTTTGCGCGCCTGGACCACCATCGGGCGCTGCGGACCGGCTTTCCCGAGGTGGTCCTCGCCCAGGGCAAGACCACCGAGCACCTGAGCGCCATCGTCGTCGAGCTGGCCAGCACCGGTCAGAACGTGCTGTGCACCCGGACCTCGCCGGAGCAGGCCGAGGCGGCGATGCTGGCGCTGCCCAAGGCGCGCTATCACCCGCTCTCGCGCCTGCTGATCGTCGAGCAGAAGCCGCCCGAGCGGCGCGGGCAGGGGCCGGTGGTGGTCGCATGTGCGGGAACCTCGGACCTGCCGGTGGCCGAGGAGGCGCGGCTCACCGCCGAGCTCCTGGGCAGTCAGGTGGTGGCGCTCAACGATGTGGGCGTCGCCGGGCTGCACCGGATCCTGGCCGTGGAGGCGACGCTGCGCTCGGCGGCCGTGATCATCGTGGTCGCGGGCATGGAAGGGGCGCTGCCCAGTGTCGTCGCCGGGCTCGCGGGGCGGCCGGTCATCGCGGTGCCGACCTCGACGGGGTATGGGGCCAGCTTTCGCGGGCTGGCGGCGCTGCTGGGCATGCTGTCGTCCTGCGCGGCCGGCGTGACGGTGGTGAACATCGACAACGGCTTTGGGGCGGGCTACGCGGCAGCGCTCATCAATCGCGGGCTCGCTGTCCCGCCGAGCTCCGGGCTCGCGGCGCTGGCGACGGAGTCGGGATCATGAGCCAGTCCTCGGATGAGAGCGCCCTGCGCGGCGCCACGCTGTACCTCGACTGCTTTGCCGGCATCGCCGGCGACATGATGCTGGGGGCGCTGCTCGACCTGGGCGTGCCCGAGTCCGTGGTCCGCCATGCGCTCGGCTACCTGCGGCTCTCCGACTATGAGCTCGTGGTCCGCCACATCCGAAAAGGGGCGCTGATGGCCCGCCAGATCGAGGTGCTGGAGCCGGGAGCGTCCGTCGACCACGACCATGACCACGGTCACGACCACGAGCATCACTCTCACGAGCACACCCACACCCATCGCCACGACGAGGATGACGACGACGAGCCGCAGGAGCACGTCCATCCCGACATCGGCGCCCACGCGCATGTCCACTACGGCCAGATTCGCGCAATGATCGTCGGGGCCGGACCGCGAGGCCTGGCCAGCGATGTCATCGAGCGGGCCCTCGCGATGTTCGATCGCCTGGCGGTGGTGGAGGCCGAGCTGCATGGCGTGCCCGTCTCGGACGTGGCCTTCCACGAGGTCGGAGCGGTGGATTCGATCGTCGACATCGTCGGCACTGCCGCCGCGCTGAGCTGGCTGCGGCCGCGACGGGTGGTGTCGCGGAGCGTGCCGCTGGGCGGCGGCATGGTGCGCACCGCCCACGGCCTCTTGCCCGTGCCGGCCCCGGCGACGCTGGCGCTGCTCAAGGGGGTGCCGGTCGAGGCCGGCGGTCCGCCCTTCGAGCTGACCACACCGACGGGAGCTGTCATCCTGGCGGCCAACGTTCAGAGCTACGGCGCCATGCCCGCCATGCAGGTGGTTGCCGTCGGTCATGGCGCTGGCACCCGCGAGCTTGCCGACCGTCCGAACCTGTTGCGGGTGGTCGCTGGCACGGAAGTGGCCGCCGCGGTGCCCAGCCCGACGGGCGAGTGCCTGGTGATCGAAGCCAACATCGACGACATGAACCCGCAGCTCTACGAGCCGCTGGTCGAGAGCCTGTTTCGCGAGGGTGCGCGCGATGCCTGGCTGACGCCGGTGCACATGAAGAAGGGGCGGCCGGGGGTTGTGGTGTCGGTGCTGTGCGATCGCCCGCAGCGCGAGGCGCTGAGCCGCGTGCTGCTGCGCGAGTCGACGACGCTCGGCGTGCGCGTGCATGCCGTCGAGCGCCGGATCCTCGACCGCACCAGCGTCGATGTCGAGACCGAGTTCGGCACCGTCTCGGTCAAGCTGGGCCGCGATCCCGCGACCGGGGCGGTGTGGAACGTGGCCCCCGAGTTTTCAACCTGCGTCGAGCGCGCCCGCGCCCAGGGCGTGCCGGTCAAGAGCGTGGTCGCGGCCGCAATCGCCGCTTTCCAGCGACTGTAGCTCGCAAGCCATGCGCAAGGCTCGCTCCCTGGCTCTGGCTGCCGTCGCTCTGTGCGTCGCGCTGTTTGGGGCGCGGGCGACGCGGGCCGAGCCGGGCCCGAGCGAGCCTGGAGCTACGGAGCTGCTGGGCACCGTCAAGCAGCAGGGAACGCGCGATCCGCTGCCCGCCATCCAGGTCACCGCGACGCCGCTCGACGGCGAGCCCATCCTGACCGTCACCGACGAGCAGGGGCGCTTCCACTTTCCCGCGCTGCCCGCCGGTCCCGTCACCATCCGCCTGCGCGGCAGCCTCATCCGCACCGCCGAGTCCAAAGAGAGCCTGCGCCCCGGCCGCCTGGAGCTCAGCTACTACGTCTTCGTCAAGGGCAACCCCTTTGAGACCGTGGTGCGCGCCAGCACCGCCCGCCGCGAGGTCATCGAGACGACCCTCTCCGCCGCCGACGTCAAGCACATCGCCGGCAACCAGAACGACGTCGTCAAGGCGGTGCAGAACCTGCCCGGCGTCGCCCGCGCCCCGTTCGGAATCGGCCAGCTCGTGGTCTGGGGCACCGCGCCCACCGACACCCGCGCCTACGCCGACGGCGTGCTGATTCCGCGCGTCTACCACTTCGGCGGCCTGCGCTCGACCATCAGCGCCGAGTTCGTCTCGGAGCTGCGCTTCATGCCCGGCGCGTACGGCGCCGACTACGGCCGCGGCCTCGGTGGACTGGTCGAGATCCGGACGCGCGAGCCCAAAAACGACCGCATCCACGGCTCGGTCACCCTCGACCTGATCGATGGCGGCGTGACGCTGGAGGGGCCGATCACCAAGAAGCTCCATTTTGCCATTGGCGCCCGAATCAGCTGGATTTCGGCCTTTTTGCCGATTTTCAACCGGGGCCAGACCCAGCTTTCGCCGTTTTACTGGGACTATCAGCTTGCCCTGCGCTATCGGGCCAGCTCGCGCGACGATCTGGACCTGCTCATCTTCGGCTCCACCGACAACATCACGGCCAAGGTCGACGACCCCGACCCCAACGCCCGCGTGCACATCGACAGCAAGAGCTACTTCGGCCGCGCCAGGCTGCGCTACACGCACCGCTTTTCCAAAGATGCCTCGCTGACGGTGATGCCTTCGATCGGCGGCGACACGTTCACGATCGACACCGGCGACGTGGGCATCGGCGGCACGCCGGTCACGCTGCACGTGCAGCAGCTTGGCTACAACCTGCGCTCGGAGCTCCGGCAGCGGCTGGGCGCGTGGCTGAGCTATGCGCTGGGGCTCGATTTCGAGGGCACCTACGCGCAGGTCGAGACCATGCAGCCGTCGGGGCCCGAGGGCGGCTACAGCTCCAACATTCCCGTCGGCGGCGGCGATACGGTGCTGTCGGCGGGGCGCTCCGAGAGCGGCTTCATCGGCTCCGGCCTGTTTTCGGACTCGGCCGGCCCGACGGTGCTGGAGCGGCTGAACTACCATCTGGTGTCGGCGGCGCCGTACTTCATCACCAGCTTCTCGGCCTTTGACGACCGGCTGCAGCTGTCGCCGCAGCTGCGGCTGGCGTTCGATTATTTGTACATCGTCCCGCAGAGCGGGCAGTCGGCGGCTGCGGTCGCACATACGCGCTTTTTCTGGGAGCCGCGCCTCAATGCCCGGCTGGCGCTGGTGCCGCAGCGGCTGTGGCTGACGGCGGGCCTGGGGCTCTACCACCAGGCGCCGCAGGGGGCCGAGCTGTCGCCGCGCTTCGGCAACCCGCACCTCTTGTGGCAGGCCGGAACCACGTATGTGGGCGGGGTCGAGGCCGCGCTGGGGCAGGGGCTGCGCTTGGAGGCGCAGGGCTTCTACAAGGACCTGCGCGAGCTGGTGGTGGCGGATCAATATGGCAGCTTCACCAACGATGGCCTGGGGCGCGTCTACGGCGGGCAGCTGCTCTTGCGGCAGCCGAGCTGGCGCGGGCTGTCGGGCTGGGTTGCCTACACGCTGTCGCGCAGCGAGCGGCGCGACCATCCGTCGGAGCCGTGGCGCGTCTATCAGTTCGATCAGACGCACATCCTGACGCTGATCGCGTCGTACAAGCTGCCGTGGTGGGGGCTGGAGGCGGGGGTGCGCTTCCGCTACGTGACGGGGAATCCGACGACGCCGTATGTGGGCGGCATCCGCGACGCGAACTATCAGGACTATCAGGCGCTCCTCGGCGAGCCGAACTCGGTGCGGCTGCCCGACTTCCATCAGCTGGATGTGCGCGTCGACAAGACGTTCACGTTCAACCGCTGGCGGCTGGGGCTGTATGTGGAGGTGCAGAACCTGTACAACCGCGCCAATGCCGAGAGCCTGGTCTACGGCGGCCGGCAGCTCTACCAGCAGGGGCGGGTCTCGGGGCTGCCGGTGTTTCCCAACCTGGGCGTGCGCGCCGATTTTTAGGCCGGGACTGCGGTAAGCTAGACCGGAGTGACTCTGGTCAGGCTCAGACGGCAGGGCGCGGTGGCGCTGCTGGTTTTTGGCTGGCTGGGCGCGGGCGCTGCTCGGGCTCGGGCGCAGCCCGCCGCCTGCGACGATCTGGATGCGGCGTCGCTGGTGTCGGCGCTGGAGGCGGAGCTGCCGGCGCTGAGGGCCAGCGTGGGTCCGAAGCTGCGGCTGGGGCGGACGCGGCAGACGCTGGCAGAGTACGCGCACGCGACGCTGGAGCCGCTTTTGGCGCTGGCGCGGCATGGGCAGAAGGCGCTGTGCCTGGGGCTTGACCAGCGGTTCGAGCGCGTGCGGCTGGCCGGTCCGGAGCGGGGCCACTTCAGCGCCTATTATCACCCGCTGGTGCGGGCCAGCCGCACCCGGCACGGGGCCTATCAGCATCCGCTGTATCGCCGGCCCGATGCGCAGCACAGCGGGCTGGCCACGGGCGAGATCCTGGCGGGCGGGCTCGACGGGCAGCGGCTGGAGCTCGGCTACCTGGACAGCCTGGCGACGGCGCTGAACGTGCACATCGAGGGCTCGGCGACGTTGCGCTTTGAGGATGGCACTGAGCTCAACCTGACCACCGACGGTTCGAACGGCCAGCCGTACCAGAATCCGTTCAAGCTGGCGCGGCAGGATGGGGTGATTCCCAAGGACCTGAGGGCGCCGCCGGGAAAGAGTCGGACGCGGCTCTTTTTCGACGCGCACCCCGACCTGATGCGCACCTACTGGGCCAAGGATCCGCACTTCGTGTTCTTCAAGGAGACGCCGCTGCGCGGCACCGGCAAGTTTGGCCAGCTGGTGGCGGGGCGCTCGGTGGCGGTGGATGCCGAGCGGGTGCCGCTGGGGGCGGCGCTGTGGATGCGCACCGAGGTTGCGAGCTCGGTGGCAGAGGGCCAGGTGCGCTTCACGCCCATTGCGCGGCTGGCGCTGGCGCAGGACACCGGCGCGGCCATCCGCGGGGTCGGACGCGTGGACATCTTTGTGGGCAGCGGCGAGCAGGCGGAGCTGGCGGCGGCCATGACCAGCCGGCCGGGCGAGCTCTACCTGCTGGTGCATCGCGACCGCGGCCCGAAGCGCCTCGCGCGTCGCAAGCCCTAGTTTTTTTGCGCTTCGGCAGGGGCCCCAGGCTGGGCGCCAGCCGGCTTGCTGCGCTTTTCCAGGTGGTCGAGGGCGGCCTCGGCCTCCTTGCGGATGGCGGGCTCGGGATGGCTGCTGCGCACAAACTGGAGGTAGCGGCGGGCCTCGTCTCCTCCGAGCGAAGCCACGGCCTCCAGGACCTTGCCCATCTCGGCGTAGTCGCGAAACGCCACCGAATCGAGCAGCGGGCGCACCGCACTCTGATCGCCCAGCTCGACCAGCGCCCCGATGGCGGCATCGCGCAGCCCCCTGCGAACCATGCGCGTCTCGGGCGACTCGGGCGTGCCGGTGAGGGCACTGGCGGGGTCGCGCTCCTTGACGAGGGCGATGAGCACCGGCAGGGCCAGGCGCTCCTTGCGCTGCCCGAGCAGCTGAACGGCGGTCTGCCGCAGCTCGGGATCAGCGGCCGGCTGGCTGGCCAGCGCCATCAGCGACCGCGAGTCGGTGCTGAGCAGGTGCAGCTCGGAGCCGAGGGTGAAGGCCGTGTCTTCGAGCAGCCGCTCGACCAGCACCATGATCTCGGCCGGCGAGGGGGAGGGCTGGCCGGAAGCGAGCGGCTTTTGCGTCACGCCGACGTGTTCGAGCTTGCTGAGCTCGACCGGGGGCGGACCGCTGCTCGCTTTGCTGTCGCCCGACTCGGTGGGCTCGACGAGGCGGCTGCGCTGGCGGGCGCTGAGCAGGCCGCCGCAGATCACGCGCAGCACCCGCTTGTCGGTGGCCGGCTGCGGGGCCGCCTTTTCGGGCTGCTCCTGGAGCTCCTGGACCTGGAGCTGGAGCCGCAGCTGGAAGTCGCCGGGCCCTGGCTCGGTGGGCGTCAGCGCCACGGGAACGCCCGCCCGGGTCAGGCCGCGCTGCACCGCGTTGAGCAGCGTCACCTCCTGGGCTGACGTGGGCTCGGCCGAGGGGGCGCTGCCATCGCTGATCGTCACCTTGGTGACGCGCACGGCCACCAGCGCCGCCGGCTGCTTCTTGCACCCGACCGGGGCAAGCAGGCAGAGCGCGAGGCAGAACCAGGGGAGGAGCCGCATGGCGGGCAGAGTATATCGGCCGGCGCGCCGCAGCCAGGCCAGAGGCAGCGGCCCCGCAGCGGTCCCGAGGGTCAGGGAATATAGCGGAGTGTGGTGAAGCCGTCGCCGACCGCCCAGATCTCGGTGGGGCTGATGCCGTAGACGCCGTAGAGGTAGCTGTGGGTGCCGCTGTTCTGAAGCGCCCAGCTGGTGCCGTCGTAGCGGAGCACCGTGCCCACCGAGCCGACGGCCCAGACGAGGTTGGTGGGAGCGGCCCAGACGGCATACAGGCTCTGCGTGGTGATCGTGCCGCTGACCGACTCTGTGGCCCAGGTGGAGCCGTTGTAGCGGAGCAGGGTGCCCGAGGTGCCCACCGCCCAGGCCGTGTTGTTGCTGGCCGTCCCCCAGATGCCGTAGAGGTCGTTGCTGGTCGGGGAGACCACAGCGGTCCAGTTGCCGTTGTACCGGTAGATTGCGCCGGTGTAGCCCACTGCGAAGATGTTGCTGCTGTTGAAGCCCCAGACCGAGCGGAAGCCCGCGGTGGTGGCGGGCGTGGGGATGAAGCCGTTCAGCGCCATCGTGCTGTTGTTGTACGTGGCGAGGGCGCCGTTATAGCCCACGGCCCACATGTTGCTGCTCGGCTGCGGGGCCCAGAGTCCGTAGAGGTAGTCGGTCTTCGCGTTGGTGGTGTAGGCAATGGGCGTCGACCACGTGCCGCCGGAGTACTGAAGGACGACGCCGCCGCCGCCGACCGCAGTGACGTTGCTGCTGCTGATGCCGTGGACCCGGAAGAGAGGCTGCGTGGTCGAGACGCCGCTCTGAAGAGAGTTGGTCCATCCCTGGCCGTCGTTGTGGCGGATGATGCCGCCATAGCCCACCGCCCAGACATCGTTGGAGCCGTTGGCCCAGACGCTGTTCAGGGTGTTGGGCTGGGCGGGAGGCGACACCAGCGGCGGCGTCGACCAGGTGTTGCCGTCGTAGTGGACCATCATGCCGTAGCTGGAGACGGCCCAGATGTTGGTATCGCTGGTGCCCCAGATCCCCAGAAGCGCGTAGGACGGCATGATGGCGGACTGGGTGGTCCAGGTGTTGCCGTCGTAGTGGGCGGCGGCGCCGTTGACCAGGGTGCTGGAGTAGCCGCCCATCCAGATGCCGTTGCTGCCGCTGCTTCCCCAGATGCCGGTGATGGAGCTCAGGGTGTTTGTGCCGGTGGTCGGCCCGGGGTTCCAGCTGGAGGCCGTGGTGTCGTACTTGAGATAGATGCTGCGGCTTGGGAAGGGCAGGCTGCAGGTGCCGCCTATCCAGGCGTTGCCCGGACCGCTGCCGCCGATGGTCCTGAAGACGCAGATGCCGTTCTGGCCACTCTTGGGATCCAGCGCCCAGGCCGTCCCGTTGTAGTGCAGGATGGCGGAGCCGCTGCCGACGGCCCAGATGTCGCTTGGGCCGCTGCCCCACATGCTGTACAGGGTGCTGGTCGTCAGCTGGCCGTTGCCAGCAGCGCCGGACCAGCCCATGCCATCGAAGTGGAGGATGGTGCCAGCGCCGCCGACGGCCCAGTACTCATTGCCGCTGCCCCAGACGCTGTTGAGCAGCTGCGTGCTGGCCAGGCCGCTCTGGCTGGAGAGCTCCCACTTGGTGCCGTTCCAGTGAACGAGCGTGCCGCCGGCGCCCACGGCCCAGATGTTGTTGGCGCTGGTGCCGTAGATCGAGTAGAGGTCCTGCGTGCCGGCCTCTCCAGTCGCGATCGGCGAGCTCCAGGTCACGCCGTCGTAGTGCACGATCGTCCCGGCATCGCCGACGGCCCAGATGTCGTTGGCGGCGCTGCCCCAGATCGAGCGCAGGGTGTTGCCCTGCGGCAGGGGGTAGTCCCAGCACCACTTGTCGGTGCTGCACACACGGTTGCCGATGCCGATCTGGACCGAGCCGGGGCCGTTGAACGTGAAGTTGCACGGGCCGGGATCGCTGCACAGGCCCGAGTAGGTGACGCCGTAGATCCGGGGATCGCTGGCGGTCTTCAGCGAGATCGCAGTGCCGACGGGGAAGTCGAAGCGGCACTCGGTAGGACCGCCGCTGGCCTTGCCGGTGCCGACGCACTCGATGCCCGCCGGGGTCGAGGTCACGGTGCCCTTGCCCGACACCGTGACGGTCAGGGTGCAGGACTTGGCCGCGCCGGCCGGCAGCGGATCCAGCGTGAGGGTGGCGGTGTAGCGGGTCGGCGGCGGCGTCGCGATGTCCAGCGCGACCTTGCCGGTGGCCACCACGCAGCCCTCGGAAGAGTGGGCGGCGACGCTGATCTCCAGGTGGCCGGTGGTGGTCAGCGGCAGGGCGATGGCGAACTGATCGAGGCGCCCCGACACCTCCTGGCCAGGCTGCGCCGGCGCATTGTTGTTCAGCGTCGTGGTGACGTAGAGCGAGGTGGCGTCCGCCGGGGCCCCAGCCACGGTGACCACCACGGTGATCTCCGGCGAGACGACCGAGTTGTCGGGCGCGCACCTGCTCAGGCTGGAGACGGAGGCGAGTGCAAACAGGAGGGCAAGTAGGCTAATGCTGCGGGGAAGGCGGGGATGGCCAGAGAACTTCATGGTCATGCTCCTAATTAAGACTTGGGGCTAGCGTCCCTCCCCTCGGGATTCCAACTATCTGGAAATGAGAAACATGGGGCGGATCACCGTGACATCGGGGTCGAGCGCCGGATCGGGCTGGGGCGACGGCCGCGTAGCCAGCACCACGCCCGTCGTGACAGCTCCGGCCACACCGACTCCGATGATGGTCCAGAACCACCACTTTTTATAAATAGGCTTGGGCTTCTCGACCGGCGTCAGCGGCGCAGTGAGCGGCGCCGGCGTCGGCTCCTCGTTCTTGGCAACCGGCGCTGGCCCGCCGACCAGGGCCTGGGTCTCGGCGATGTACACATCGAGCTTCTGCTGAAGCTCGGTGTCGGTCTTGGCCGCTTCCCGACAGCGCTGGTAGTAGTCGAGCGCCTCTTTGGGGCGGCCCAGCTTCTGAAGCGTCCGTCCGATGTTGATGAGCAGGATCGGCGTCTGCCGCCGATCGTAGGCAATCTGGAACTCTTTGAGCGCGCTGGTGTAGTCCTGCTGCTTGTAGAGGCTCTTGCCGTTGACGAAGTGGCTGCGGCACTCGTCGTCCTGGTTGCAGCCCTCGTCCGAGGGATTGGCGGCCCAGGCCGGCTGGGCAGCGGTCAGCGCCAGCACCAGCGTCGTCAGGATGGCCGCTGTGCGCCCGCGCCATCGCCCTGGCCCCTGGCGAAAAGGAGTTGGAAATAAGCTCTTAGTCAACAACCGTTAGGTCTCCCGGAACATAGCCGCCCTTGGTTGCCTGGTTCTTGTTGCGCTTGTCGCGGCCGCTCTTGCGTCTCAGCTCGACCTTCTGCTCGCTGTCCCGACCCAGGTCCAGCGCCACCGACTCTTCGGCATAGCCCTGGAGCACCACGCGCACCTGCTCGGTGCCGCTGCCCATCGGATTGGTGAGCGTCAGCGGCGTGACCCCCATGACCTGGCCGTCGCGCTGGCGGACGACCATGGCTCCAGCAGGCTGCGACGACACAACCCACCTGACCGTCTTGCTGACCTCGGTCACGGCCTGCTTGATCTCCACCTGGGGCTTGGGCTGCGGCGGCAGCGGCGGCGGCAGCTGTGGCTGCGGCGGCTTCAGCATGACCACCAGCACGATTCCGACCAGCACCGCGCCGGCAATGCTTCCGGTCGCGACCGCAACGGCCCAGCGCGGTCTGCCTGCGCCTGGAGACTGCCCGGTGGCCATGCCCAGCGTGGAGGGCGGCGGCTGGGGCGCCCCGAGCCCGGGCCCGGTCGGCGGCTGTCCCGGCAGCGAGACCTGGGACATGACCAGCCCCGGCCCCGGCATGCCCGACCCCGTGATGCCCGAGCCTGTGCCCGGACCTGGGCTCGATAGATGGCCCGGCACCGACGCATAGCCCGGCGTCGGCGTCAGCGGATTCAGGCTCTGCGCCGAGCCCACCCCGGGATTGGTTGTGGGCAAGGCGCCAAAGATTCCGCTCAGATAGCCGCCGATGCGGTCCATCTCAGCGACGACCTGGCGCATCGAGGGCCGCTGCTCGCGGTCCTTGAGCAGCATGCGCTCGACCAGCTGGATGAGCACATCGGGCGCACCCGGCTCCGCCTTGGGCGCGAGCGGCGGGGGCGGCTGCATCATGTGCTGAACAATCAGCTCGCCATGGGCGCTGCCGGGAAAGGGCGGCGCCCCGGCCAGCATCTCGTAAAAGATGACGCCCAGCGAGTACACATCCGACTTGGCGTCGACGCTGCCGCTGCCCTTGCACTGCTCCGGCGACATGTAGCGCGGGGTGCCGAGCAGCGCGTCGGCGCGGGTGTGCGCCTCGCTGATGCCGGTCTGCGCCTCGGCGACCTTGGCGATGCCGAAGTCGAGGATCTTGATGAGCTCTCCGCCGGGAACATCGGCGTTGGGCACAATCATGATGTTGTCCGGCTTGAGGTCGCGGTGGACGATTTCCTTATCGTGTGCGGCGGCCAGCGCCGAGCCCATCTGTCTGCCCAGGCGGATTACATCGATGGCCGGCAGGCGGCCGTTTACGCGCTTGAGCCGCTGGCCCAGCGTCTCGCCCTTGAGAAACTCCATGACGATATAGGCCATACCGTCGGGGAGCTGACCGTAGTCCGAGACCTGCACGAGGCCCGGATGGTCGATGCGGTTGACCGCGCGCGCCTCGTTGAAAAAGCGGGTGGCGATGTCGGCGCGGCGGGCCAGGTCAGAGTGCAGGACCTTGATGGCGACGCGGCGCTCAATCGCCTCGTGAAGACCCTCATAGACCGCCCCCATGCCGCCCTTGCCGAGCAGCCGAATGATGCGGTACGGCCCTATGCGCTCTAGGTTCATGCTTTGCAGACTGGAGACAGTCCCACCTAGAGTACTTGATTCTCTCGGTGGCGGGCAAGGGATTCGGGGATAGAGGCCCGATCCCTGGGCTGGCTCAGGCTCCGGCGGCTCGCTCGGGATCGCGGCTGAGGCGATAGTGGTCGGCAATGACCAGCGGATCCTGCTCGCCCACGCTCTCCAGAAAGCGGGCGGCGAGCACATGCCCGATCTTTACATTTGCCGAGGTGAGGAGGCTGTAGGTCGCCTCGCGCAGGAGTCCGTGCCGGAAGGCGTACTCGATGTCGCTGGGGAAGCGGCTCTCGCGGTGCCGCTCGATGATCTCGGCCTCGCACAGGATGGCCAGCCAGCTGTCGATCTCGGTGTCGGGCGCGACCGTGGCTTCGCGGCTCGATTCGTCTTCGCCGCCCTCTTCGGGCCCGCTGCTGGCGCCGTTCGGCTTGCTCGCAGCGCTTGCAGGAGGGTTGCTGTCCGCCCAGCGGGCCGATGTGGGCTTGGGTGTGACATCCGGACCGGCTTGGCCTCCGGGCTGGCCGCCGGGCTGGGTCGGCGCCTCGCCGTCCGCCTCCGGCTGGCGGTCGCTGGGGCCCGAGCCGCGCAAGAGCACGCGCACCCCGCCGCGCCAGAAGGTCTCGCCAAAGACGCTGGCTGCCCGCAGCAGCCGCCGCGCGCCCGGCTCCAGGTACGAGAGCCGCGACTGGAGCATGGCCAGGATGGTCTCGGGCAGCTGGTCGCCGCGCCCGACCGCCTGCGCCCGGATGAGCTCCTCCAGGTACAGCACGTTGCCCGCGGCCTGCGCCACGATGCGCGCCACGACCGCGGGCTCGACCTGCTTGCCCAGCACCTCGTGCACCAGCCGCTCGCTGGCCTTGCGGCTGAGCCCGCTCAGCGAGATCTCCTGGACCTTATCCGCCCACAGCTGCGGAAACACGGTCGTCACCTCGGGGCGCGCCAGGCCCAGCACCAGCAGCGGCTGGTCGGCCAGCTCGCGCAGCGCGTTGCTGAGCAGACTCACGCTCAGGGTGTCGCTCCACTGAAGGTCGTCCAGCACCAGGACCAGGGGCCGCTGCGCGCACTCGGCCTTGAGCAGGTCGATGAACGCCACGCCAATCGCCCGGTTCATGGCCTTGAGATCGCTGCGCACCAGACGCAGCTCTGGGCTGTCCTGGTCCGGGAACGGCACACTGCACAGCTCGCCCAGAAACTCGACGACGCGCCTGCGGGCGGACGGCTCCAGGTTGCGGCCCAGGCGCTCGCTCAGCTTGCGCTGCTGGTCATCCAGCGGCTCACCGGTGTGGACCTGACACAGCCCGCGCAGCGCGTGCGCCAGGATCCCATACGGCGAGGCGGTGTCCATGGCGTCGCCGCGACCGGTCCAGATCTCGACGTCTTCGCCGCGCGTGCGCAGGCGGCGGATGAACTCGTGCCACAGGCGCGACTTGCCCATGCCCTGCTGCGCCTTGATCAGCACCGCGCCGGCCGCGGCTTCGTCGCGACAGCCGGTCAGCAGCGCCTCCAGCATGCCCAGCTCGGGCTCGCGTCCCACGCACGGCGTGGGGCGGCCAAGGAGCGTGCGGGTGTCGTCGCTGCTGATGCTCTTTTCGCGCTCCAGCCGGTGGGCCTGGAGGCCGGGGGTCAGCGCCGGGGAGAGCGCAAAGCGCGAATCGAGCAGCGCCGCGCTCACCTCGTCGACGAGGATCGCGTCGGCATCGGCACTGGTCAGCATCTGACCGAGCAGCCGCGCCACGCGGTCGATCACGTCGCCGACCGGCAGACGGCTGTTCATGACGCCGCGGCCCGTCGCCAGCGCCACTGCGGCCTCGGGCCAGCGCTCGTGCAGCTCCAGGGCTGCCCGTGCCGCCTGCGCCGCCTGATCGGTGGCATTTCCGGCCCGCGACAGCGTCGCCACCAGGGAGCCATCGCTCAGCCACTCGGCGCGCATGCCAAAGTGCGACAGCTCGTCGGCCAGCTCGGCCTGATAGGGATTCGGCGCCGTCGGCAGCCCCGGCCCCGGCTCGGGCATCTGGGGGTGGGGCTGATCGTCGCGAGGCGAAGCGATGACGATGGTCACCAGCTCCTGCTCGCTGGCAGTCAGCCGGTGCGGAGCTGGCAGTGCGACCGCAACCGGGTTGCAGCCGCTGTCCAGGTGATCGAGCAGGTCGCAGATTGCAGAGTGAACTTCGGATGCGCTCGCCGGCCGCTCGGCCGGATCCTTGCGCAGCATGCGGCCGAGCAGGGTGGTCAGCGCCGGCGGCAGGTCGCGCACGAGCTCGTCGATGGGGCGCGGCTCCTCGAACAGGATCTTGGCCAGCTGGGCGGCCAGGTGGTCGGCGACAAAAGGCGGCCGACCGGTCAGGCACTCGTAGATCACGCAGGCCAGCGAGAAGACGTCCGTCGTCGGGCCGATGTTGCGCTCGCCGCGCGCCTGCTCGGGCGCCATGTACTCGGGCGTGCCCACCAGGCTGCCGGTGCGCGTCATGTTGTGGGTGTTCTTGCGCCGCCGGGCAATGCCAAAATCGAGCAGCATCACCCTCTCGACCTCGCCGCCGCGCAGGAACAGGTTGCCCGGCTTGAGGTCACGGTGGACGATGCCGCGGCGATGGGCGAAGCTGAGGGCATCGGCGACGCCGCGCAGCAGTCGCAGGCTCTCATCGACGGTCAGCGGTCCGCGCAGCAGCCGATGGCAGAGATCCTCGCCCTCCAGCCACTCCATGGCCAGGTAGAGGCTGCCGTCGGCGGTGTGGCCGTGGGCGATGTAGGAGACGATGCCGGGATGGCGCAGCTCCGACAGGACCCGCGCCTCGCGACCAAAGCGCTCGACCTCGCTGTGCGTCGTGCTGTGGGCGCTGACCAGCTTTACAGCGACGACCAGGCCGGTGTGGTGATCGCGCGCCCGATAGACCGTTCCCATGCCGCCGCTGCCAGCCTCGGCCAGGATCTCGAAGCGCTGTGCGATGAGGGGGCCTTGAGCCATGCCTAGAAACCGCGACGGAGAACGGAAATATTCTCGCCATTATGCCATAGGGCCCTCTTTCTCACTACGCGTGCGGCTTGGGTACATGCACCGGCCAGGCAGCCAAATGCAGTGAAAGTGATGCAGCTCCTCCCGAGGAGACCTGTCAGGCCGGAGCATGCTCGGCCGACTGACTGGCGCCGCTGCCTTTGCGAAGGGAGCTGCGCTGGCCCGTGCGCTGGGCCAGGCAGCGGCCCGTGGCCGTCGCCGCGCGCAGGAGCTCGGTGGGCGTACCGGTAAAGACGATCTCGCCGCCGGCTGTGCCGGCCTCGGGACCCAGCTCGACCACCCAGTCCGCAGCGGCGATCACGTCGGGGTGATGCTCGATCACCACCAGCGTGTCGCCTCGCTCCACCAGCCGCCGCATGACCGCAATCAGCCGCCGCACATCGAGCAGGTGCAGACCTGTGGTGGGCTCGTCGAGAACATAGAGCGTGGGCTCGTGATGCGAGCCCGCGGTCAGCTCGGCCGCCAGCTTGAGTCGCTGCGCTTCGCCGCCCGACAGGGTGTGGCTGCCCTGACCGAGCTGCACGTAGCCGACGCCGAGGTCGCACAGGGTGCGCAGCGGCCGGGCGATCCGCGGGTGGTGGCCAAAAAACTCGACCGCCTCCTCGGCGCTCAGCCGCAGCACCTCGCCGATGTTCAGGCCCCGATAGCGGATCTCCAGGGTCGCCGGCTCGAAGCGGGCGCCGCCGCAGGCCTCGCACTCGGTGACCACGTCCGGGAGAAACGACATCTCGCTGACCAGCACGCCCTGACCTTCGCATGTTGGACAGCGTCCACCACTGGCCGTGTTGAACGAAAAGCGCTGCGCGGCAAATCCGTGCATCTTGGCGTCGGGCAGATTGGCGTAGAGCCGCCGGATGTCGTCCCAGATCCCAAGGAAGGTCGCCGGCACCGAGCGCGGCGTCCTGCCAATCGGCGACTGATCAACTGCCAGCGTGCGCCGAATCGGCTCGGCGCCTTCCAGGCGGCCGTGGGCCAGCGCAGGCTCTGTGGTCAGCTCCAGCTGCTTGCGCAGGGCCGGATAGAGCGTCTTTTGCACCAGGGTGCTCTTGCCCGAGCCGCTGGGTCCCGCCACGACGCACAGCCGTCCAATGGGGAGGCTCAGGTCCACGTGCTTCAGGTTGTGGGCATGGGCATTGTGCAGGACCATCCAGTCGCTGGCCGGCGGGACGATCTGAAGCGGCTGGAGCGGCCCCAGCCGGAAGGCTGTTGCCGTCGGTGAGTCCGGATTGGCCATGACCTCGGCGGCAGTTCCCTGCGCGACGATGCGGCCGCCATTTTTGCCGCCGCCCGGCCCCAGATCGATCAGGTGATCGGCAGCGCGAATTGTCTCTTCATCATGCTCGACGCAGAGAACGGTGCAGCCGCTCTGGACGAGCGCGCGCAGGTTGCGCAGCAGGCGGGCGGTGTCGCGTGGGTGCAGGCCAATGGTCGGCTCGTCGAGAACATACAGAGCGCCGGTGAGCCCGCTCCCAAGCTGGGCCGAGAGCCGAAGGCGCTGCATCTCACCCCCGGAGAGCGTCGCCGCCGGCCGATCGAGCTGGAGGTAGTCGAGGCCGATTTCGTCGATAAAAGCGAGGCGCCGGAGCAGCTCGGCATGCGGAGCCGCGGCGATGAGCGCCTTGGTGCTGTCGAAGCTGAAGGCGCGAGCGAGGGCGAGCGCGCGCCCGACATCGTGGCGGCTGAACTCGCTGTAGGTCAGCCCGCACAGCTTGACCCGGCGCGGGATGGGGGCCAGACGGGTGCCTTCGCAGCTTGAACAGCGACGGCCTGTCTCGCCGACTCGACCCTGGCCTTCGCAGCGCTCGCACTGACCCTGCTGGGTGTTGAACGAAAACCAGCGCGGGTCGAGCTCCGGGATGCCAAGCCCACACTTGGGGCAGGCGCGCGCCGTCGAAAAGACCTTCTCGTCAGCCGAGGCCTGGGCGCGCGGGGCACCGCGGTCGACACGAACGGTGCCGTTGCCCCAGGCGAGTGCCCGGGTGAGCGTCGCAGCGTCCAGCTCGCGCAGCGAGCCGTTGAAGACGACCAGGTCGATGTTGTGCTCGCGGGTCTTGGGCAGGCTCGGCGGCGGATCGATGTAGCGAAGCTGCTCGTCGACGCGGGCCCGCACCACCCCGGCGCGCACGGCGGCGGTAAAAAGGTCCAGGTAGGTGCCCTTGCGGCCGCGCACCGCCGGAGCGTAGACCGTGTGCTCACTGCCCTTATCGGCCATCGACTTGAGGCGCGTCAGCAGCTCGTCAGTGGTCAGCGCCTCGACGGCCGTCTCGCACTCTGGGCAGTGGGGGGTACCCACCTTGGCATACAGCAAGCGCAGGTAGTGGGCGGCCTCAGTGACCGTCGCCACGGTCGAGTTCGCACCTGCGCGGGCGGTGCGCTGCTCCAGCGCAATGCTCGGCGGCACACCGTCGACGCGATCCACATCGGGCCGCGGCGGCGCCGGCAGAAACTGACGGGCGTAGGGGCTGAGCGTCTCCATGAAGCGGCGCTGCCCCTCGGCGTAGACGACATCGAATGCCAGGGAGGACTTGCCCGAGCCACTGGGGCCGGTGACGACGCTGAGCGTGCCATGCGGGATGCGGCACGAGACGTTCTTCAGGTTGTGCTCGCGCGCATGCTCCAGGACGATGGCGCTGTCGCTCACCACGGCAGGCTGCGGGCGCTTTGGAGCGCGGCTGCTGCGGGCAGGAGGCTGAAGTCGCTCGCGCAGCGCCGCACCGGTGCGTGTCTCCGTCGCTGCAACCTGGGCCGGCGTGCCGGCTGCGACCAGCTGGCCGCCGTTTGGCCCACCTCCGGGACCCAGGTCGATGATCCAGTCGGCGGCGGCGATGGCCTGAAGATCGTGCTCGACGATCAGAACGCTGGCGCCTTCGTCAACCAGGTGATCGAGCGCGGCAAGGACGCTGGTCAGATCGCCGGCGTGCAGTCCGGCGCTCGGCTCGTCGATGACGAACAGCGTGCCTTTGGCCGGCTGCGCCAGCGCCCGGGCCAGCTTCAGGCGCTGCGCCTCGCCGCCGGACAGCGTCGAAAGTGGCTGTCCAAGCGGCAGGTAGCCCAGACCAACCCGCAAGAGCGGCGCCAGCGCCCGCTTGAGCGCGGGATCGGGCTCCTCGGCGGAGTCGAAGCGCTCCAGGGCCTCGCTGACCGTCAGCGCAAGGACCTCTGCGGCGTTCAGACTCTGGTGGCGCACGGCCAGCACATCGGGCTGAAAGCGCTGCCCCTGACAGAGCGGACAGCGGAACGAGACATCGGCGAGAAACTGCATCTCGACCGTCTCATAGCCCTCGCCGTCGCAGGCTGGACATCGCCCGACCCGCAGGTTGAACGAAAAATGGGCCGGTGTGAGGCCGCGCAGGGTCGCCTCTGGCTCGGCGGCGAAGCGGGCGCGCAGGCGGTCCCAGGCCTTGGTATAGGTGGCGGCGTTGCCGCGCGCGGTGCGTCCCAGGGGCGACTGATCAACGAGCACGGCCTGGCGAATCGACTCGTAGCCCTTCAGGCTGCGGTAGGGCCCGGGGCGCTCGACGTTGGTGTCGCCACACTGACGGGCGATAGCTCGGTAGAGGACCTCTTCGGCGAGCGTGGACTTGCCGGAGCCGCTCGGCCCGGTCACCGCG
>Ga0075163_10002189_pt1 | contig 26377 bp, 25 predicted proteins | sample JI1023141ADNA_FD_71478 | JGI IMG/M metagenome (GOLD analysis project Ga0075163, IMG submission 71478) | Wastewater effluent complex algal communities from Wisconsin, to seasonally profile nutrient transformation and Carbon sequestration -... | ecosystem: Engineered > WWTP > Effluent > Algae...
GGTCGACGCCCTGCGCGATGTCGGGCGACTGCGCGCCGATAGCGACGTTCACGCCGCAGGATGCGCCGTCGAAGCCCTTGGTGGACGAGTCGTAGCCGATCTCGAGGATGCGTTCCCGAACGATCTTCGGGATGTCGACGTAGGCCGATGTGGTGACCTCGCCCGCAACATGGACCTGACCTGTGGTGACCAGCGTCTCGACCGCGACCCGCGAATTCGGGTCCTGTTCCAGCAGTGCATCGAGCACTGAGTCGCTGATGGCATCACAGATCTTGTCGGGGTGTCCCTCGGTCACCGACTCACTGGTGAACAGCCGACCCTTATCGCTCACGCTGGTATTCCTTCCGATGCTTGGTTGGTGCTTGGTTGGTCAAATCATCCCGCACGGGCCGTGTTGGTCAGCCCGGCACCGACGAGCCGTCCCTACTCACTGCCACCCGGTGAACCGCCGTGCAGGAGTGCGGTCATCGCATCCACGATACGGCTCGCCATCAAGGTCTTCGACCCGTGCTCCAACGCCACCTCGGAACCGTCGGCACCCAGCAGCCAGCCGTCGTTGCTGTCGACTTCGAACGCCTTGCCGTCGCCGACCGCATTCACCACCAGCAGATCGCACGCCTTTCGGCGCAGCTTCGCCCGGGCGTGGAACAGCACATCACCGTTCTGGTCACCCGTTTCGGCGGCGAAACCAACGATCACCCGCATGTTCGGCAACTGCCCCTCGGCACGCTGACACACCACACTGGCAAGGACATCGTCGGTGCGCACCAACTCGATCGTCGGGTTCTGCCGTGCATCCCCAGCCTTTTTGATCTTGCTGGTTGCCACTTGCGCCGGCCGGAAGTCGGCAACGGCCGCGGCCATCACCAGTACATGCGCATCGGGGCTGTGTTTGGACACCGCGTCGTGAAGTTGGGCGGCGGAGGTCACGTTGACCACGTGGACGCCTGCGGGGTCTGCCAGGCCTGAGGTGTTGCCGGCGATGAGTGTGACGTCGGCGCCACGTTGCGCTGCGACCCGCGCCACCGCATAGCCTTGTTTACCCGAGCTCCGGTTACCGATGAACCGCACCGGATCGATCGCCTCACGCGTACCACCCGCGCTCACCAGCAGCCTGACGCCCGCGAGGTCGTAGGGAAGCGCATCGGAACGAGCCAGCAGGAGTTCCGCGAGAGCGGTGATCTCCTCGGGCTCGGGAAGCCGGCCGGCGCCGCTGTCCGAACCCGTCAACCGGCCCGAAGCAGGTTCCAGGACGACCGCCCCGCGGCTACGCAAGACGGCCACGTTGTCGACCGTGGCCGGATGCAGCCACATCTCGGTGTGCATAGCCGGGGCGAAGAGCACCGGACAGCGTGCCGTTAACAAGGTGGCCGTCAGAAGATCGTCGGCGCGTCCGGCGACGGCGCGGGCAAGAAGGTCAGCGGTCGCCGGAGCGACGACCACCAGGTCGGCTTCCTGCCCCAGACGCACGTGGGGAACCTCGGGGACGTCTTCGAACACCCCGGTGCGCACCAGATGCCCGGAAAGCGCCTCGAATGTTGCGGCGCCGACGAAACGCAACGCCGATTCGGTGGGGATGACGCGAACCTCGTGCCCGGCTTCGCTGAGCTGACGGACAATCGAACACGCCTTGTAGGCGGCGATACCGCCGGCCACACCGACGATGATCCGCTTGCGGCCCATCAGCACGCCCGGACGAATCCCCTGATCCTGACTACTCGCCTTCGGAGTGCTCGAGCAGGTCGCCGTGGATCTCGCGCAGCGCGATCGACAGTGGCTTCTCCTGCAGGCCGGGCTCGACCAGCGGACCGACGTATTCGAGGATGCCGTCGCCGAGCTGGTTGTAATAGTCGTTGATCTGACGCGCACGCTTGGCCGCGTAGATAACCAGCGCGTACTTGCTCGACACACGGTCGAGCAGCTCATCGATGGGGGGGTTGGTGATGCCCAGCGGTGTGTCGTAGGCCGTCGCGGCGCCGGGAGCCGGATCGTAATGGTCCGCGGTGGCTTGCGAGGTGGTCACGTGGGGTTCTCCTGGCGATTGATCGGCCCCGGCCGCTATCGGCGAAGGCGCGTATGTGCTGGTTGGGCTATCGAGTGCGATATGTCGCGCCTAAGCCGGCGCGTTGCCTACCAGCAAGGATAACAATTCAGCGCAGGCCGACTCCAATTGGCTGTTCACGACGACCACGTCGAACTCGTTCTGAGCGGCCAATTCGGCCCGCGCAGTCGACAGCCGACGGGCAATCACATCCGGGGTTTCGGTTCCGCGTCCGATGAGCCGCTGCTCCAACGCCTCCCAGCTGGGTGGAGCGAGGAACACCGTCAGCGACTCCGGCATCGCCTTCTTTACTGCCTTGGCACCGGCCAGATCGACCTCGATCAACACGGGCCGTCCGGTCGCCGCCGCGTCGGCGACTGGCCGCGCCGGTGTTCCCGACCGCTGCAGCCCACCATGGATTTCGGCCCATTCGAGCAGCTCACCGTCATCGATGAGGCGCTGGAACTCTTCCGGACTGACGAAGTGGTAGTCGACGCCGTCGACTTCCCCCGGCCGGGGCGACCTGGTGGTCGCCGAAACACTGAAATACAGGTTTGGCATCTCGTCGCGCAGCCGCCGGACCACTGACGACTTGCCGACTGCGGACGGACCGGACAGCACGACCACGCAACCCTGAGCCACGCGACGGGGCGGCAACGCGCCCCCGCCGTCCGGCCCTCCGCCGGCGTTCATCGACCTCCCTAGGAGAAGTCGAACTTTTCCAGCAGCGCCTTGCGCTGACGATCACCGAGGCCGCGCAGACGACGCGTAGGCGCGATCTCCAGCTCCGTCATGATCTCCTGCGCCTTGACCTTGCCGACCTTCGGCAACGCCTCCAGCAGGGCGGAGACCTTCATCTTGCCGAGGACCTCGTCGGTCTCAGCGTCGGTGAGCACCTGCTTGAGATTGGTGCCGCCACGCTTGAGGCGATCCTTGAGCTCCGCACGTGCTCGACGTGCGGCAGCAGCCTTTTCCAATGCGGCCGCGCGCTGCTCATCGGTCAACTGGGGAAGAGCCACGGTTCCTCCGTCTCATCAATTACTGGGTTTTGCCTGGGCTGATGCTCCAGCCAACGACGACGACCGTACCCACGCCGCCTGACGAAATCTAACCCCACCCCCCGTTTCAGTCTGCAAACCCGCAGGACGCCACCGACAAAATTGACGCCGCCGACATTGAATATCGCAGCCGTACCGAGCGCAAAAATACGCATCTACGAGCACTTATGCCCGCTCCGAAAACATGTTCGACCCCGTCGCGTAGCGACAGAGCGCCACGAGAGGCAGATCTCACCCACCGGGAGCGCGACGGCGTGTCGCGCGTGTCGCCCAAAACGCCCGGACGAGCCTTTTCAGGCCCGACTCACCCCGTCAGGTACGCGAGCTCATCGCGCATGCGCTCACCCGCGGAACGCAGTTCCGCCACGCCGGGACCGGCCTGCAGAATCTCGCGCGACACGGCAGGCAATAGCTGCTGGGGACCCGCTCCACCAAGGCCGGCGAGCGCCTCAGGACGCCCGCCCTGGGCCCCGATCCCGGGCACCAGCACCGGACCACCGAGACCACTCAGATCCGGCACCTCGGTCAGCGTGGCACCGACAACCACTCCTACCGAGCCGATCGGCCCTACCGAACCGACTGCCTCCACCCGGTTCACCGCCGCCGCGGCATCGACGATCGACTGCGCGACCGTCCTGCCATCGGCCTGCGCGAGCTGCACGGAGGCTCCCTCTGGATTTGATGTCGCGGCGAGGACGAATACGCCACGACCGTTGGCCGCGGCGACATCGAGGAGCGGCCGTAAGGATCCGAACCCCAAATAGGGAGACGCTGTGACCGCATCGGCAGCCAGCGGCCCGTCGCCCGCCCAAGCCTGCGCGTAGGCGGCCATCGTGGACCCGATATCGCCGCGCTTGGCATCGGCGATGATCAGAACACCCGCCGCCTGCAGTTCGGCAATGGTCTGCTCGAGTACCGCGAACCCGGCCGATCCGTAGGCTTCGAAGAACGCGACCTGAGGCTTCACAGCGGCGAATCCGACGAAGGCCCGGACGCAGATGTCGCTGAACCTGGCTAACCCCTCAGCGGTGACGGGCAGGTCCCAGGCCCGCAAAAGCTCCGGGTGCGGGTCTATTCCCAGGCACAGCGGACCGCGTTCAACCCTGGCAGACGCCAGGCGCGCACCAAAGCTCGTCGGCGCCATGGGCTAGTCGCCGCCAAGCGTGGCGTGCAGTTCCTGTAGTGAACGCACATCGATCTCACCGCGGATCCCGGCCTCGATGCCCTGCACCGCCGCCGAAGCGCCCTGCACCGTGGTGATGCACGGAATGCTCATCGACACCGCCGCGGCGCGGATCTCATAGCCGTCGATACGCGGTCCGGAATTGCCGTACGGAGTGTTGATCACCATCTGGACTTCACCCGAGAGGATCGCCTGCAGCGCCGTTGTGGGTGGGCGCCCCTCCCTCGGCTCCTGGAAGTGCTTGCGCACCACACTGCATGGAATTCCATTGCGCCGGAGCATCTCCGCGGTGCCCTCGGTGGCCAGCACCTGGAAACCCAGATCAGCCAACCTCTTGACCGGGAACACCAGCGAACGCTTGTCGCGGTTGGCCACCGAGACGAACACCGTTCCCCGCGCGGGAAGCGAGCCGTAGGCCGCGGTCTGGCTCTTGGCGAATGCGCTGCCGAAGTCATGGTCGATGCCCATCACCTCGCCGGTGGATTTCATCTCGGGGCCGAGCAGGGAGTCGATCCCCGAACCGTCGGAGCGACGGAACCTGTGGAACGGCAGCACCGCTTCCTTCACAGCGATCGGCGCGTTGGGAGCCGGGCTCGCCCCGTCACCCGTCCGGGCCAGCACGCCCTCCTCGCGGAGCTGGGCGATGCTGGTACCCAGCATGATTCGGGCGCAGGCCTTCGCGAGCGGTATCGCGGTGGCTTTCGACACGAACGGAACCGTACGGCTGGCTCGCGGGTTCGCCTCCAGGACATAGAGAACGTCGTCCTTGAGGGCGTATTGGACGTTGAGCAGGCCGACCACACCGACACCGTGCGCAATGGCCTCGGTGGCGCGCCGCACCGCCTCGATGTCACTGCGACCCAACGTGACCGGCGGTAATGCACACGCGGAGTCACCGGAGTGGATACCGGCCTCCTCGATGTGCTCCATCACCCCGCCGATGTACACCTCGGTACCGTCGCAGAGGGCGTCGACGTCGATCTCGATCGCATCCTCAAGGAAGCGGTCGACCAGCACCGGGTGCGCCGGCGACAGCTGGGTGGCACGGGTGATGTAGCCGTGCAAAGTCTTCTCGTCGTAGACGATCTCCATCCCACGGCCACCCAGCACGTAGGAGGGCCGGACCAGAACCGGGTAGCCGATGCGAGCCGCGATCTCGCGGGCCTGCTCAAAGCTGGTGGCGGTGCCGAACTTCGGCGCCGGCAGACCGGCGTCTTTCAGCACCTGCCCGAACCGGCCGCGATCCTCGGCGAGGTCGATCGCCTCGGGACGGGTGCCCACGATGGGCACTCCCGCATCGGCCAGGCGCTGGGCCAATCCCAGCGGGGTCTGGCCGCCGAGCTGCACGATCACCCCGACAACCCCGGGGCCGTCCTGTCCGGACTCGGCCTCCGCGCGGTAGACCTCCAGCACGTCTTCGAACGTCAGGGGCTCGAAGTAGAGGCGGTCAGCGGTGTCGTAGTCGGTGGACACGGTTTCCGGATTGCAGTTGACCATGACCGTCTCGAAGCCGGCGTCACTCAGTGTCGTCGCGGCATGGACGCAGCTGTAGTCGAATTCGATGCCCTGACCGATCCGGTTCGGCCCCGAGCCAAGGATGAGGACCTTCGGCTTCTCCGACTGCGGAGCCACTTCGGTTTCGGCCGCGGGATCCAGCTCATAGCTGGAGTAGTGGTATGGCGTACGGGCTTCGAACTCGGCCGCACAGGTGTCGACGGTCTTGAACACCGGGTGGATTCCCAGCCGTCGCCTCAGCGCACGCACACCCGCCTCACCGGCCAGTTCCGGTCGCAGCGCGGCGATCTGCCGGTCGGACAGGCCGCTGTGCTTCGACCGGCGCAACAGGTCGGCGTCGAGAACCGGGGCATCGATCAGCTCTTGCCGGAGTGCCGTCAGGCTGTTGATCTGTTCGACGAACCACGGGTCCACTCCCGATGCGCGCGCCACTTCCCCGACATCGGCGCCGAGCCGCAATGCCAGTTCGATGTCGTAGAGGCGCCCCTCGGTGGGGGTCCGAAGCCGGTCGAGAACTTCGTCCGCCGAAATGTCCGTTTCGGCGTTGTCAGGCACCGTCCAGAACCCGGCCTTGGTGGTCTCCAGCGACCTCATCACCTTGCCGAGCGCTTCGACGAAGTTGCGGCCCAACGACATCGCCTCGCCGACCGACTTCATGGTGGTGGTCAACGTGGGGTCCGCCCCGGGGAACTTCTCGAACGCGAATCGAGGCGCCTTGACCACCACATAGTCGAGAGTGGGCTCGAAACAGGCTGGTGTTTCCTTAGTGATGTCGTTGACGATCTCGTCCAGGGTGTAGCCGATGGCCAGCTTGGCCGCGATCTTCGCGATCGGAAAACCGGTCGCCTTGGACGCCAACGCACTCGACCGCGACACCCGGGGGTTCATCTCGATGACGATCAGTCGCCCATCTTCCGGGTCGACGGCGAATTGGATGTTGCAGCCGCCGGTATCGACCCCGACCTCGCGCAAGATCGCGATCCCGAGATCGCGCATCTTCTGATATTCGCGATCGGTGAGGGTCATGGCAGGCGCAACCGTCACCGAATCACCGGTGTGCACGCCCATCGGGTCGACGTTCTCGATGGAGCACACGACCACCACGTTGTCGCGGCCGTCGCGCATCAGTTCCAGCTCGTATTCCTTCCACCCGTAGATGGATTCCTCGACGAGGACGTTCGCCGACGGCGACGCGGCCAGTCCGTCGCCGGCCATCCGCTCCACATCGTCCAGCGTGTAGGCCATGCCGGATCCGAGCCCGCCCATGGTGAAGGACGGCCGAACCACCACGGGCAGACCGAGTTCGGCGACCGTCTCACGAACCTCGTGCATGCTGAAACACACTCGGCTGCGGGCGGATTCGCCCCCGACCTTGGCCACGATGTCCTTGAACCGCTGCCGGTCTTCACCGCGCTGAATGGCTTCGAAGTCGGCGCCGATGAGTTCGACGCCGTACCGTTCGAGCGCTCCGCTCTCGTGCAGGGCCACGGCGGTATTGAGGGCGGTCTGGCCGCCCAGGGTCGCCAACAGCGCGTCGATCCGGTTGCCGCGGTTGGCCTGCTGGGCGATCACCCGTTCGACGAAGTCCGGTGTGATCGGCTCGACGTAGGTGAAATCGGCGTATTCCGGGTCGGTCATGATCGTCGCGGGGTTCGAGTTGACCAGGCTGACCGTCAGCCCCTCGTCCCGCAGCACCCGGCACGCCTGGGTGCCGGAATAGTCGAACTCGCAGGCCTGACCGATGACGATCGGTCCCGAACCGATCACCAGCACATGTTTGAGGTCGTTGCGGCGTGGCATTACTTTGTCCTCTCACCAAGTGTGCGGTTTCGTCCGCGAAACGCCGTTGCAGGCGTATGAATCCGCACAGTCACCGCTGGGTCACTGCCGACATGAGGTCGATGAACTGATCGAACAGGTAGTTGGCGTCATGCGGTCCGGCGGCGGCCTCGGGGTGGTACTGCACCGAGAACGCCCGGCCGTCGAGTAGCCGGATGCCTTCCACCACACCGTCATTCGCGCAGGTATGGCTCACGACCGCAGGCCCGAAGTCGGTGTCGAACTGCTCGCCGGCCTCGCCTTCGAGCGCGAATCCGTGGTTCTGCGCGGTGATGGCGACGCGCCCCGTCGCATGGTCGATCACGGGCACGTTGATGCCACGGTGGCCGAAGGTCATCTTGTACGTCGACCTGCCCAGCGCACGACCGAGGATCTGATTGCCGAAACAGATTCCGAACAGCGGGATTCCGGCGCCCAGCACCTCACGCGTAACCCCCACCGTGCCATCGGCGGTGGCCGGGTCGCCGGGACCGTTGGACAGGAACACCCCGTCCGGGTTGAGCGCCCGGATCTGCTCGAACGTGGCTGACGAGGGAAGCACGTGAGTGCGGATACCCCGAAGTGCGAAGTTACGCGGGGTGTTCGTCTTGATCCCAAGATCGAGCGCGACAACCGTGAATCGTTGCTCACCTTCGGGTTCCACGACATAGGTGTCGTCGGTGCTCACTTCGCCGGCAAGGTCGGCACCGAGCATCGCCGACTGGCTTCGAACACGCTGAATCAGCTCGTCGTCGGCAGCCAGGGCCGGGCCCGAGAAGACGCCGGCCTTCATGGAGCCGCTGGTGCGCAGGTGCCGAACCACCGCGCGGGTGTCGATGCCGGCGATTCCAACGATGTTCTGGCGTTTCAGTTCATCGTCGAGCGAGCCACTGGCCCGCCAGTTCGACACCCGGGGCGACGGGTCGCGTACCGCATAACCGGCCACCCAGATCTTGTCCCCGCGGCTCTCGCCGTCTTCCTGATTCCAGCCGGTGTTGCCGATCTGCGGAGCGGTGGCCACCACGATCTGGCGGTGATAGCTCGGATCGGTCAATGTCTCTTGATAGCCGGACATCCCGGTGGAGAACACCGCTTCGCCCAGGGTCTGCCCCACCGCGCCGTAGGCGGTTCCGGTGTAGATCCGGCCGTCCTCCAGCACCAGCCGTGCTGTCGCGGTCATGCTTGGTCTCCTGTCCATCTGGAATGGTCACGACGGTCGTCGCCGCGAAAGCCCGTGTCGATCTCAATCCCGGACGGCAGCGTCCACCGGATGGCCAGAACCCCCTCCGCCTGGCCGTCCCCTCCCCTGCGCTTGCCCGGGATGGTCTTGCCCGCAACGAAAGACTCGGCCCGAACCCCGGCGATCGACTCGCTCGGCATCCAGATCGGACCCGCGCCCGAACGCTGAAGCAGAATGCCCTGCGGGTAGCGGGTCAAGATCGCCTTGGCCCGGTAGCCGAAGTCGCCGGCGACGACGCGCTCCATCGCGTTCGACGCCAGGGTGCTGCCGACGTAGAGACCGTGGGTCGGTGCGATGATCGCAGCACCCAAAGTGTTTGGTAGCGAGGGCAATTGGCCGATCAGCTGCGCCTGCCGTTCCGCGCGGCGGCGCCAGCCCACGACCATCCGCCGGATCGCCACGCCGATGATGATGGCCACGAACGCCGCGAAGATGTACGACGCAATCGCGGTCTGCTCGTTCACACCGGACACTTTCCGTCACGAGCCGTGACCTTTCCGCGCAACAGTGTTGCGGTCACCCTCGCCGGCAGGGTCATCGCCTCATACGGCGTATTCGCCGACCGACTCGCCAGCGCGCCCCCGTCGACAACCCATTCGGCCTCGGGGTCGATGACCACCAGGTTTGCCGGCTCGCCCACCTCAAGCGGACGGCCATGGTCATCGAGCCCGACGATGCGGGCCGGATTCTCACTCATGACCCGTGCCACGCCCCGCCAATCCAACAAACCCGGCACAACCATGGCGGCGACTACCACCGACAAGGCGGTTTCCAATCCGAGCATCCCCGGGCGCGCCAGCGCGAACTCACAACACTTCTCCTGCTCGGCGTGCGGCGCATGATCGGTGGCCACGCACTCGATCACGCCCTCGGCCAGCGCATGACGAAGGGCCCTCGCATCGGCCGCTTCGCGCAATGGCGGGTTCACCCGATTGACGCCGTCATAGCTGGCCAGCCGGCTGTCGTCGAGCATGAGATGGTGCGGTGTCACCTCGGCGGTAATCGAAATACCCTGCTGCTTAGCCCATTTCAGAATTTCCACGGTGCCCGCCGTGGAGGCGTGGCAAATGTGGACGCGAGCGCCGGCGTCGCGGGCGAGAATTGCGTCGCGAGCGACGATGGACTCTTCGGCGGCGCGTGGCCAGCCCGCCAACCCGAGCCGGGCCGCGTTGGGGCCCTCGTGAGCCACCGCCCCCTCGGTCAGGCGCGGTTCCTCAGCGTGCTGGGCAATCAGCACACCCAACCCGGTGGCGTACTCCAGCGCACGCCGCATCACCAGCGGATCGTGCACGCAGCTTCCGTCGTCGGAGAACATCTTGACCTGGGCTACACCCGCGGCCATCAGGCCCATCTCGGTCAGCTGTTTCCCGCCCAGCCCGACGGTTACGGCACCCACCGGGTGCACGTCGACCAGCCCGACTTGCTGTCCGCGGCGCCAAACATGATCGGTCACCACCGGGCTGTCGGCGACCGGATCGGTGTTGGCCATCGCGAACACGGCCGTGTATCCACCCAAAGCCGCAGCAGCAGAACCGGTTTCGATGTCTTCGGCATACTCCCGGCCCGGCTCGCGCAGGTGGGTGTGCAGATCAACCAGGCCCGGCAGCAGCACCTGGCCCGGAGCATCGATCACGTCCGCGTCGTCGGGAGCCGACAACCCCACGCCGATCTCCGCGATCTGACCGTCGGCGACCAGTACGTCGGTGCGATCGCCATCGCCGTAGAGTCGCACGCCCCTGATCACGACACTCATATGCTCACCCGCTCGTCCGTGCCGACCAAGAGGTGGAACAGCACCGCCATTCGAACATGGACACCGTTTGAAACCTGTTGCAGTACAGCCGATTTCGGCGAATCGGCCACCGCGAAGGCAATCTCCATGCCCCGAAGCATCGGGCCTGGATGCAACACCACCGCATGGTCCGGCAGCAGAGCCTGACGACGGTCCGAGAGGCCGTACAGCACCGAGTACTCCCGGGTCGACGGGAAAAACCCGCCGTTCATGCGCTCGGCCTGGACCCTCAGCATCAGCACCGCATCCGCAGCCGGCAGTTCGGCGTCCAGATCGTGCGATACCGTCACCGGCCAGTCGGAGACCCCCACCGGAAGCAGGGTGGGCGGCGAAACCAGGACCACTTCCGCGCCGAGCGTGTGCAGAAGCAAGACGTTGGAACGGGCCACCCTGCTGTGCAGGACGTCGCCGACGATCACCACCCGGCGACCTTCGATGCCGCCCAGCCGCTGCCTTAGAGTCAGCGCGTCCAAAAGCGCCTGGGTCGGATGTTCGTGGGTACCGTCCCCCGCGTTGATGACGCTGGGCCCCCCAACCGATACACCTCCGTCATGCTCGGCAGTCCACTCCGCCAACTGCTGAGCGGCTCCGGACGCCGGGTGCCGGACGATCAGGGCGTCGGCTCCCGCGGCCCGCAACGTCAGTGCGGTATCCCGAAGCGACTCCCCCTTGGACACAGACGAGCCGGACGCACTGACGTTGATCACGTCGGCACTCATCCACTTGCCCGCCACCTCGAACGACACCCGAGTCCGGGTGGAGTTCTCGTAGAACATGGTGATGATGGTGCGTCCCCGCAGGGTCGGCAGCTTCTTGACCTCGCGCCCCAGCAGGGCCTGGCGGAAACGGTCGGCGTCATCGAGAATCGCGGTGGCCTGGTCACGGGTGAGATCGCCCGCGGAGAGCAGATGCCGCAGCGTCATCGTGCCGGACCTCCCTGCGGTGCTATCCAGATGCCTTCGACGTCATCGGTTTCGATCAGCCGAACCTTGACGTTCTCGCTGCGCGACGTGGGGACGTTCTTTCCGACGTAGTCGGCGCGGATCGGCAGCTCACGATGCCCGCGGTCGACGAGAACCGCAAGCTGCACCACCTTCGGCCGGCCGATGTCCCGTAAAGCGTCGAATGCGCAGCGCACGGACCGCCCGGTGTAGAGGACGTCGTCGACGAGAATCACCAGAGCACCATCGATTCCACCGGCCGGGATCGAGGTGTCCTCCAGCGCGCGGGGTGGTTTGAAGTCGAGGTCGTCGCGATAGAGCGTGATGTCGAGAGCGCCGCGCGCGACGGCGATGCCGGCGAACTCGTTGATTTTCTCGGCCAGCCGCCTCGCCAGGGTGACTCCCCTGGTCGGGATGCCGAGCAGGATCACCCGGGGAGCATCGGAACCGTCCAGAGCGGTCTTCTCGATGATCTGGTGGGCCATGCGGGAAATGGTTCGCCCGACGTCCGTGGCGGACATCAATTCCCGGTCGGTGGTAGCCAAAACCCGGACCTCCTTCTCCGCCTCTCTGGACGGATCGTTAAAGGATGTCTAACTGCCGGGCAGCTTAACACCGACTTCCGCCCCTCCGAAACGACACTCGCGTCAGATAGGCGCCTCCGACACGCCGGTAGACTTCCGCCGATGCGTCTCGACGAGAACCGGACTTCCATCCAACAAGCCGTCGAAGACGGCCTGCTCGCCGGCGCTCTCACCCTGGTCTGGCGGCACGGGAATGTGCTGCAGGTCAACGAAATCGGCCACCGTGATGTCGAGGCCAAACTGCCGATGCAGCGGGACACCATTTTCCGTATCGCCTCGATGAGCAAGCCGATAACGGTTGCCGCCGCGATGACGCTCGTCGACGAAGGCAAGCTGGCGCTGTCCGACCCGGTGAGCAGATGGCTGCCGGAACTGGCCGATATGCGCGTGCTGACAGATCCGAACGGCCCGCTGGATCAGACCGTGCCGGCCGCACGACCGATCACCATCGACGATCTCATGACGCATCGGAGCGGTCTGGCCTATTCGTTCTCGGTGTCCGGGCCGCTGAGCCGTGCCTACGGCGGGCTGTCATTGCGTCAGGACCAGGATCACTGGTTGGCCGAGGTCGCGGAACTTCCGCTGGTGCATCAACCCGGTGATCGCCTCACCTACAGCCACGCCACCGACGTTCTCGGTATCGCGTTGTCACGGATCGAGGGCAAACCCCTGCAATCCGTGCTGTCCGAGCGGATCTTCGCGCCGCTGGGGATGACGGATACCGGCTTTTACATTTCCACCGAGCAGCGCCGCCGCGCGGCCACGATGTATCGACTCGACCCTGAAAAGGGGCCGGGTCGGGCTGGGTTGGATCACACGGCGATGGGACCCGTTCCGGTCCGCGAGCCCCGCTTCAGCCAGGGCGGCGCGGCACTGCTGTCGACCGCCGACGACTATCTGAAGTTCATCCGGATGCTGCTCGGTTACGGCGAGGTAGACGGAGTGCGTGTGCTCTCGGATGCCTCCGCCCGGATGATGCGAACCAACCGGCTGACCGATGCGCAGATGCAGATCCCGTTTCTCGGTATGCCGTTCTGGATCGGCCGCGGTTTCGGCCTCAATCTGTCGGTGGTCACCGATCCGTCCAAATCGGCGCAGCTCTTCGGCCCGGGCGGCTCGGGGTCGTTCAGCTGGCCCGGCGCATTCGGCACCTGGTGGCAGGCCGACCCCGCCAACGACCTGATCCTGATCTACCTGATCCAGAACTACCCGAACCTGTCAGCGACCGCCGCAGCGGCGGTCGCCGGAAACACCTCGCTGGCGAGATTGCAGTCGGTACAACCCAAGTTCGTCCGCCGTACCTACGGCGCCTTGGATCTGTAAATCATCGGAGCTGCTGAACCCTCACTCCGAATGTCGGGCCTCAGACATTCGCGCGACGGCGTCCTCAGTGAAGACCGACAACCCGAGATCGGGGTTGTAGCCATGAATTTCCTTCACGTCGAGCTCAGCCAGGAAGTACAGGATCTCCTTCGAGACCACCTGGCCGGGAACCAACACCGGAAATCCGGGCGGATACGGAACGACGAAAGTCGTCGACACCAAAGTCTTTCCAGCCGCCAACCGACGGCCAGCCGCACCGAGCAGCACGTGCTCGCGGTCCGATTCCTCGTAACCGGCGTAGAACGCCGCTCTCATGTCGCCGTAGTTGGTGGCACCCGGCGGACGGAACGCATGATCGAACTCGCTGAAATCGGGCAGCGCGGGCAGATCGGAGGTGATCTCCCCGACCTTGCGCTGATGCAGCGCCCGATCGTCCTTGCCGCGGCTACGCTCGTCGCGATCGAAGTCAATGGCGATGCGCCGCAACACATCCAGCAGGTAGTGCACGCTCGACCAGGTCACGCCGATGGTGAAGATGAGAAGCACGCTGTTGATGGACGTCTTGTTGATCTGAATCCCGTAGCGCTCCATCAGGATTTTCTCGCGGAAGTCGTAGCCGTTCATCCCGGTCTTGCCGATGAACAGCGTGACCCGCGTCGGGTCGAGCACGAACTGGTCCGACTTCCAGGCTTCGTTCCACTCCGCGAGGGCACCCTGGCGGACCTGACGGTACGAACTGACCCCCTCCGACCGGAAATCGTCGGGCACCAGATCGGATTCGTCGAGGATGCGGAACCACTTGCTGATCAACCGGTCCTTGCGCACCCGGTGACGGAACACCAGCGCCATGTTGTAGACGTGGCGGACCATGTCGAATCCCTCGATGTCCACCTGCCGGCGGGCCAGGTCGAGCGACGCCAACAACTGCTGATTCGGTGAGGTCGAGGTGTGCGTCAGGAACGCTTCGTTGAACGCGTCGCAGGTCAGCGCTTTGAAGTCCTGGTCGCGGACATGCACCATCGACGCCTGGCGCAGCGCGGACAGCGATTTATGAGTCGAATGCGTCGAATACACCCGAACCCTGGCCTGTGCCGGGTCCGGCAACAGCCTCCGGTCAACCCAATCAGCACGGTCGACACCCGCCATCGACTCCCGCCACTGCCGGTACTCCTCGGCGTATTCGGGCGAGTCCAGCATCCCTTCCAACCGCTCGGCGGAGATCATGGCGGTGCGCTGGCGGGCCCACGGCACGGCGGTGGCGAACGCGAACCAGGCCTCATCCCAGAGGAAGCAGATGTCCGGCTTGATGGCCAGTACTTCTTCCATCACGCGCCGCGGGTTGTAGACCACACCGTCGAAGGTGCAGTTGGTCAGCAGCAGCATCCGAACCCGGTGCAACTGTCCCGCCGCCTCGAGGTCCAGCAAGGTCTGTTTGATGGTCCGCAACGGCACCGCACCGTAGATCGCATACTCGGGCAGCGGATAGGCGTCCAGGTACAGCGGGTACGCCCCCGCCAGCACGAGTCCGTAGTGATGGGACTTGTGGCAGTTACGGTCGATGAGCACGATGTCGCCGGGCCGAACCAGGGCCTGGACCACGATCTTGTTGGCCGTCGATGTGCCGTTGGTGACGAAGTAGGTGTGGTTGGAGCGCCAGGTCACAGCCGCTTTGTCCATGGCCGACTTGATGTTGCCGTGCGGGTCCAGCAGTGAATCCAGCCCACCCGAGGTCGACGATGTCTCGGCCATGAAGATATTGCGACCGTAGAACTCGCCCATGTCCTGCAACGACTTCGAGTTGAAGATGCTGGCGCCGCGCGCCACCGGAAGTGCGTGGAACTGACCCACCGGTGCCGCGGCGTAGGCACGCAGCGCATCGAAAAACGGCGTCTCATAACGATTCCGGATACCGGCGAGCACCGTGCTGTACAGATCGGTGGCGTCGTTGAGCCGGTAGAACGTGCGGTTGTACAGATCGGGATCGTCGCCCGTCTCGGCCGCGATCGATTCGTCGGTCAGCAGGTAGAGGTCGATGTGCGGCCGCAATTCGCGGATGGCCTCGCCGCATTCGATCCAGTCATGAGTGCGGTCCACCCCCACCGGATCGTCGTTGGCGCCCAGCAACGTCGTCATCACCGGCACCCGGTCCTCCGACCGCAGTGGGAGGTCGTCGCGGATGATCGCCGCCTGGATCTCACCGTTCAGAGCGATCGCGGTGACCGCGTCTTCGAAACTCGACACGATGAGCAGTTCGATCTGAACGTCGTCGGACGGGTCGCGAAGCGCTCGCAGACTGGTGGCGAGGCTTTCCGGCGCACCCTCCGGGAAATCGTCGGCCAACAGCACCGTGTAGAACCGTTGCCGCTTCGCCCTGACCACCAGCTCCTGCTCCGCAATGGGCGCCGAGGGATCGAATAGCACTGTGCGGTCGCCGTATTCGGACAGCAGCCGCACCGCCACCGAGACCTCGTCGGCCAGCCGGCCGGTCTCCCCATTGGCAAGGTGCTCCCGGAAGGTGGCCAACCACTTCGCACCGGGGAAAAGCCAATACCGCTCGTAGGCGCCCAGACGGCCCAGCAGGCGCTTCGCCTGTGCCACCACATGTGCGGTGTCCAGTCCTGCGCGGGCCACCTCATCCAGCTCACGACAGGCGTCGTCGAGCTGATTCCAGGTGTCGATCCGCGTGTACGAGGGGTTCGCTACCGCTGCCAGCGCGGAAACGTTGAGCCGGCGGCGGTGACGATCGTCTCGTTGCATGTCCGTATGGTCTCCGGATTTCTATCAGCGGGTGTCGATTCCGTCGACGCACCGGTGCTTTGTTCAGCCCGTTGCGTCTGCAGAATCCTGGTTTCGCACGGCCGCCGACGCCGCCCGGATCTGTGGTGTGACCAACATTATCTGGCCGAGAACGCCATTGAGGAATCCCGGCGAATCATCCGTCGAAAGCTCCTTGGCCAATTCGACCGCCTCATCGACGGCAACCGGCTCGGGAACGTCGTCCGCGTGCAACAACTCCCAGACCGCAACGCGAAGGATCGCGCGGTCGACCGCCGGTAGCCGGGGCAACGTCCAGCCTTGCAGATGCGACGCGATCAAGTCGTCGATGTGTTCGTGATGTTCGCTGACACCCTGCGCCACGGTCACCGTGTACGGGTTCAACAACGACACATCGGAGTTGGCGTCAGCCAACGCGGCACGACCGTCGGCGACCTCCGCGGCGGTCAGGCCACGGGCCTCCGCCTCGAAAAGCAGGTCGACGGCGCGCTTGCGCGCCTGATGCCGACCCTTGTCAGCTTTGCGGTCCGGCATGACTAGGCGTTCACGCGACCCAGGTAGTTGCCGTCCCGGGAATCGACCTTCAACTTGTCGCCGGTGTTGATGAACAGCGGAACCTGAATCTCGGCGCCCGTTTCCAGGGTGGCCGGCTTGGTGCCGGCGTTGGACCGATCGCCCTGCAGACCGGGCTCGGTGTGTGTCACCACGATTTCCACGGTGACCGGAAGTTCCAGGTACAGCGGGCTTCCGTTGTGGAAGGCAACCTGCACGGGCATGCCTTCCAGCAGGAACCGGGCGTCATCGCCCACCAGGGATTCGGGCAGCATGTGCTGCTCGAAGTCTTCGCCGTCCATGAATACGAAATCCGAACCGTCGCGATAGAGGTAAGTGGTGTCGCGCCGGTCAACGGTCGCCGTCTCAACCTTGACGCCGGCGTTGAAGGTCTTGTCGACGACCTTGCCCGACAGCACGTTCTTGAGCTTGGTGCGTACGAACGCGGGGCCCTTACCTGGCTTGACATGCTGGAACTCGGTAATAGTCCACAGATTGCCTTCGATGTTCAGCACGAGGCCGTTCTTGAAATCGGCAGTGGTCGCCACGGTAGGTCTTCTCTCCTAGAACTTGGGGAATTCGGTCCGCGGCAGGCCCGGAGGTGGGCGTTGATAGCGCGGCGGTGGGTCAATGGTACCGACGTCGAAGGTTGCCCGGCGTCTCCCTCGGTGTTGGTCAGGCCAGAACAGCGAGTTCCCTGGTGTATCGGGTCAACAACTCGGGCCCGTCCGCACCGACAACCAGGGTGTCCTCGATACGCACTCCCCCACGGTCGGTCAGATAGACGCCCGGTTCGACCGTCACGGCACTGCCCACCAGCAGGGTTCCCCTGGCGGCGGCCCCTATTCCCGGCGCCTCGTGGATCTGCAGCCCCACACCGTGACCCAACCCATGGCTGAACGTCTCGCCATAGCCCGCGTCGACGATGACGTTTCGGGCCGCCGCATCGACGTCACTCAGTCCGGCGCCTGGTTCGAGCGCCGCACGGCCGGCCCGCTGAGCCGCCGCCACCAGGCCGTAGATCTCCCGCTGCCAGTCCGCGGCCGCCCCCAGCACGAAGGTGCGGGTCATGTCGGAGTGGTAACCGCCGACGCAGGCACCGAAGTCGATCTTGAGGAAGTCACCGCGGCACAGCACCGCGTCGGTCGGTCGATGATGCGGAATCGCCGAATTGGCGCCGGCGGCGACGATCGTTTCGAACGCAATGCCGTCAGCCCCGTGGTCGAGCATCAGGGCTTCCAACTCCCGGCTGACCGTCCGCTCGGTTCGGCCGGGACGCAGCCCCCCACTGGTCACCAGGTGGGTCAACGCGGCATCGGCTGCTCCGCACGCCCGCCGCAGCAGGTCGATCTCGCCCTCGTCCTTCACTTCCCGCAGCTGCTCGACGGCGCCCGCGGCACGCACCAACTCCGCACCCGTCACCCCGTCGAGCCGGCGACTCAGTGCGTGGAATCCGTCGACCGTGACGACGTGAGATTCGAACCCGACGCGGCGGGCGCCCGCGGCGAAGGCCTGTTTCACCAGATGGTCACCGCAGGCCCGTTCGATGTCGACTTCGATGTCGGGGGCCTGGCGAGCCGCTTGAGTTCGGTAGCGGCCGTCGGTCGCCAGCCGTGTCGGCGTGTCGTCCGCAAATACCAGGAGGGCCGCATTCGACCCGGTGAATCCGGACAGATAACGCACGTTGACCAGGTCACTGACCAAAATCGCGTCCAAACCGTCGGCGGCCAACGCGGCAGCCAACCGGTCCCTACGCAGGGAATGTGTCACGATCGCTGACGGTACTCGCTACGCTGATGCCCCATGACGTCGTGGATGCTGCGCGGACTCGTGTTCGCGGGTGGAATGGTGCTGGTCCGGCTGGTGCAGGGCGCACTCATCAATACCTACGAGAACAAGGCGAGCATGATCAGCCTGACGCTGGTAGCCCTGTTCGCCATCGTGCCGCTCGTGTGGGGCTTTCTGGACGGCCGCTCCGACGCCAAAGACAACTGGGATCCCGACCGCCGTCGCGACCTAGCCATGTGGTGGCTGAACGCCGGGCTGTTCGCAGGCGTGGTCAGCGGCGCCGTCGTCTGGATCATCTCGTTGTTCTACGCGAACATCTACTCCGACAGCCTGCTCAACGAGCTCACCACGTTCGCGGCGTTCACCGCATTGTTGACGTTCATCCCGGCAGTCATCACGGTGGCCCTCGGCCGGTTGTCCATTGACCGTGGCCGTCCCGAGATGCCACGCCGGCGCGTCACCGATGGCGCCGAAGACGCCGACGTGTTCGATGCCGCCCGCGACAACGGAGCACCGGCCACCGCCGAGTAGTGACCGATCGGCGGCGGCGCATCGTGAGCCCGTCATGGCCCACCCGCCGTGAATCCTGATCCGTCCTGTAGCTCCGACCAGTGGAGCGTCGTCACCTCCGCCTCGTCGATCTCACAGCTCGCGGGTGTTCTCGGCGGCTTCCTGATCACCGCAATCGCTTTGGTGTTCGACCGCAACAGCCGCGAAAGCGTCCACACCATCGCGTTGTTCTCCTCGGCAGTGCTGATCCTGATGCTGGATAGCTTCCTGTTCAGCATCATCAGCGGCACCGTCGCTCCGCAGGACGGCGATCGCCGCGACATCTGCGTCATAGCCTGGACCCAGGGATTCGTCTCCACCGGCATGCTGGCCGCCGGCACGACGGCCCTCTTCGGCGGGCTCGGATGGATGCTCGCCAGTCACGCGGTCAACAAGGTGACCGAAGAAGACCCGGACGATCTACGCGCATTCGGCTTTCTGGCCAGCCTGGGCGGCTGGCTTACGTTCGCCGCCTCGATGGCGATGACGCTGATCATCAGCGAGACCTCGATCGACTATCTGCATTTCGTCTACGGCCAACACCCGCAGGGCCAACACCCGCAACCATGGGTGGCGGGCATCATCACCGGCTCGGCGGCGCTGATCATCCTGCTCGACTTCGTGGTGGTCTATCGACGAACCCGAGTGCTGCACAGCTCACTTCTCGACGCCGCACAGCCCACATTGCTCGCCCTGCGGTCCATCAAAATCGCAATCATCAGCATGCTCATCCTGGCCATGACCGGCTCGTGGCTGGCGATGAGTCTGGCCCGGGCACCCAAGGCATGGCTGACGGAACCGAACATCCTGGCGGTGGGTTTGGTGTTGCTCGCCGGCGCTGTGGCCCCCTCGGTGGTGTCCACCGCAGTCTGTTACTCGGTGGCCAGCGTCAAATCCGGTCGGCGAAGCTGACCGTCAGTTCGCTGCCAGGTACCGCAACGCCAGCAGATAGCCCTGAACACCGAGCCCGACGATCACGCCGGTGGCCACCGCACTGAGGTACGAGTGATGCCGAAACTCCTCCCGCGCGTGCACATTGGAGATGTGCACCTCGATCAGGGGGCTACTGAGTTCAGCGCAGGCGTCGCGCAGGGCAATCGACGTGTGAGTCAGTGCGCCGGCATTGAGTATCACGGGGTCGCCCGCATCAACTGCGGCGTGAACCCAGGAGATGAGCTGAGCCTCGCTATCGCTCTGCAGCACCACGGCCTCCAAGCCGAGGTCTTTGGCCTCGGCTTGGATCAGGGCGACCAAATCGTCGTAGGTAGTGCTGCCGTAGACATCAGGCTCGCGCCGGCCGAGCCGGCCCAGATTCGGGCCGTTGAGCACCAGCACAGTCTTCATCACTTGACCAACTCCGCGTACGCTGCCGCGAGCAGCGCCGGATCCGGCCCCTCAAGGCGGCCCGGCTTCGCCAGGCCGTCCAGCACCACGAATCTCAGCACGCCCGAGCGGGTCTTCTTGTCCCCGGCCATGATCTCAATCAGTTCGGGCAGCGCGTCGGCGTCGTAGCTGACCGGAAGCCCGAGCGAGGTCAGAACCGTGCGGTGACGATCAGCCGTCTCGTCATCGAGCCGCCCGGCAAGCCGGCCCAATTCGGCCGCGAACACCAGGCCCACCGACACCGCGGCACCGTGGCGCCACCGATAGCGCTCCCGACGCTCGATAGCGTGGGCCAGCGTGTGACCGTAGTTGAGGATCTCCCGCAGAGCCGACTCCCGCTCGTCGGCACCGACGACGTCAGCCTTGACCCTCACCGATCGAAAGATCAACTCGGGCATCACATCACCGGCTGGATCAATAGCAGCCTGCGGGTCGGCTTCGATGAGTTCCAGCACTCGGGGGTCCCCGATGAAACCCGCCTTCACCACCTCCGCCATCCCGGCGACCAGTTCGTTGCGCGGCAACGTCTCCAGCAGTGCCAGGTCATCGAGCACCGCGATGGGCTGATGGAACGCGCCGACCAGATTCTTACCCGCGTCGGTGTTGATGCCCGTCTTGCCGCCCACCGCAGCATCGACCATGCCCAACAAGGTGCTCGGAATGTGTACGACGTCGACACCGCGCAGCCAGGTCGCCGCGGCAAATCCCGCCACATCGGTGGCGGCGCCGCCACCGAGGCTGACAACAGCGTCTTTGCGCCCGATACCGATGCGGCCCAACACTTCCCAGATGAAACCGAGAACAGGAAGGTCCTTGCCCGCTTCGGCGTCCGGGATTTCGACGCGATGCGCGTCGACACCATTGTCCGCCAAAGTCTTTCGTATCGCCTCGGCAGTCTGGGCGAGCACCGGCTGATGCAAGATGGCGACCTTGTGACGGCCGGCCAACAGCTGTTCCAGCTCACCCAGCAACCCCGTGCCGATGATGATGGAGTAGGGCGGATCCAAAGCCACCTCGACGGTGGACACGTCGCTCATGTGCACAGTTCCTTTATTTGCGAATTCCGTTGCGGCGGGCGGCCACAGTGGCAGGGGTAGGGGGTGACGGGGGTGTCGCGGGCGGAGCCGCCGGTGCCGGCTCGGACTTCTTCGTTGCCGACGCGATGCGCCGTGCAACGGTGGCCGAACTTCTGCGCCACGGTGGCAGCCTCTTGCGCGGCGGCTGCGGATCCTCAAGGCGCGCAACGATATGCTTGACCACCGCTCCCGGGTTACGCCGATTCGTGTTCACCCGGATGGTGGCAACCTGACAGTAGAGCGGAATCCTGTCGGTCATCAGCTTGCGATACTTCTCGGCATGATCGGCGCCCGTCAACAGCGGACGCGCAGTATTGCCGCTGGTTCGACGCACCCCCTCGGCGGCGCTGATCTCCAGAAAGACGACCGTGTGCCCATCCAGCGCCGCCCTGACACCTGGTGTCGTGACGGCACCGCCGCCCAGCGACAGGATTCCGTCATGGGTCTCGAGCGCTTCCCGGATCACCTCTTCTTCGATCCTGCGGAATTCCGGTTCCCCACTCTCGGCGAAGATCTCGGCAATCGCCCGGCCGCTCTTCGCTTCGATCGCGCTGTCGGTGTCAAGCAGGGTCACGTTCATCGCCCGTGCGAGCCGACGTCCGATGGTGGATTTTCCGGATCCCGGCAATCCGACCAACACGGCTCTCGGAGCCATCTCAGCTACCCCGATACCGGCATCGGATCGGGGACCGCGGTGCGCTCGGCAACGGCCTTCAGGTAGCCATCGATATTGCGGCGAGTCTCGGCAAGGGAATCGCCGCCGAACTTCTTCAATACGGCGCGCGCCACCACCAAAGCCACCATGGCTTCGGCGACCACCCCGGCCGCGGGCACCGCGCACACATCGGAACGCTGATGAATGGCCACCGCCTCGGCGCCGGTCGCCATGTCGATGGTGGCCAGTGCGCGCGGCACCGTCGAGATCGGCTTCATAGCTGCCCTCACCCGCAATGGCTGGCCGTTGGTCATCCCGCCCTCCAACCCACCCGCGCGGTTGGTAGTGCGAAGGATCCCGTCAGGGCCGGGATAAATCTCGTCGTGGGCGACAGTGCCGCGGCGGCGCGCCGTCTCGAAGCCATCACCGATCTCGACACCCTTGATCGCGTGGATACCCATCAGCGCCGCCGCGAGCTGTCCGTCAAGGCGGTCTTCCCCACTGGTGAACGAACCGAGGCCCACAGGCAGGCCGTACACCACCACCTCGACCACACCGCCCAGGGTGTCCCCATCCTTCTTGGCGGCTTCGATCTCGGTGATCATGGCCGCCTCGGCTGCCGCGTCGCAGGCGCGGACCGGGCTGGCGTCGATCCGCTCCAAATCGGCCGCGACCGGCGGAGGGCCGTCATAGGGCTTCGAGGCGCCGATGGAGATCACATGGGACAGCACCTCGGCACCGAGCGCCTGCCGCAGGAATTCCCGCGCCACCGTGCCCGCAGCGACACGGGCGGCAGTTTCCCGCGCGGAAGCGCGCTCCAGAACAGGGCGGGCGTCATCGAACCCGTACTTCAACATGCCCGCATAGTCGGCGTGGCCGGGCCGCGGCCTGGTCAGGGGGGCATTCCTGGCGATCTCGAGCTCAGCCGCGTCCACCGGGTCGGCGGCCATCACCGATTCCCACTTAGGCCATTCGCTGTTGCCGATTTCGATGGCAATCGGCCCGCCCAGCGTGCTGCCATGCCGCACACCGCCGAGCACCGTGACCTGATCCTGCTCGAACTTCATCCGCGCCCCGCGGCCGTACCCCAGCCGCCGGCGGGCCAGCTGCCCGGCGATATCCGACGAGGTCAGACCGACGCCGGCGACCATACCTTCAACCACTGTCACCAGCGCGCGGCCATGAGATTCGCCGGCTGTCATCCATCGCAACACGCGTCCCATACTCCCATGTGAGCCGCGCCCCACCCAACCTGCGTCAGCACACGGCAATGGCAGCCGCCGCCAGGCTTGCGGCACACATAGAGGGACCGTGCGGGACAATCAGCCCCCTCCCGCGCGCTGCGGTGACCGATCCGGCGATCGCCGTGAGCAGCGGGGCACCCAACGCCGCCAGAATCCAGACCGCACCGCCCAGGGCTCCGGTGAGCCCGCCCAGGCCAATGGCCAGCTTGACGTCACCCGCCCCCATCGCCCGCGGCTCGAGCAGATGCATCAGCAGGTAGATACCCGCGAGTGCGCCTGCTCCGGCCAGTGCCTGAACCCCCCTGCCCTGGGTGGCGGCTATCGCGAGGATCATGGCGGCGCCGGGCAGCGTGAGGGCGTCCGGCAGGCGCCGCTCACGCAAGTCGATTCTGGTCAGCGCGGCCGCCCACACCAGCACTCCGGCACAGATCAGCGCGCGCACGGAATGCAGGCTAGGACAATGCCGCCGCCATCTGCTCGCGGGGAGCCCGCCTGCCTGTGAATTGTTCGACCTGGCTGAAGGCCTGGTGCAGCAGCATGTCGATTCCGCCGATGACCCGCCCCCCGGTTGCAACCACTGCCTCTGCCAGCGGGGTGGGCCAAGGGTGATAGATCACATCCAGCAGTACCGGGACGGCAGCGAATATCGCGGCATAGTTGACCGCCACGTCCGCGGGGATGGTGCTCACCAGGACGTCCGCGGCGGCGACAACTTCGCGCAGGCCCGGGTCGGTGAGTTCGCGGAATTCCGAGGCCATACCGACTGCCCGGCTCAGAGCGACAAGCCGCTCCCCCTTCTCCTGATTCCGGGCCACGATGGTGGTCTCCAACACACCGAGTTCCGCAAGCCCCACCACCGCCGCCGGCGCTGTCCCGCCCGAGCCCAGGACGATCGCCCGACGGATGTGCCGGACATGCCCCAACGCCCCGGCGACACCATCGATGTCGGTGTTGTCGGCGCGCCACCCGCTCGGGGTACGCACCAGCGTGTTCGCCGAACCCACGAGTTCAGCGCGTTCGGTGCGCTCATCGGCGCACTGCAACGCGGCAAATTTGCCGGGCATCGTCACCGAGAGGCCCACCCACTCGGGGCCCAAATCGCTGACGAACGGCGGCAATTCGTCTGCTGCGCACTCGATTCGGTCATACGTCCAGTCGAGAAGGCCCAGTGCGCGGTACGCCGCAAGGTGCAGCAGCGGAGACTTGGAGTGCGATACGGGCAAACCCAGCACTGCAGCTTTCATCGGGCCGAGTCGAGCACACCATTTCGGCGCGCAAGTTCGATGTTCACCAGATGCTCCTGGTAGTCATGCGTGAACAACGTGGTGCCGTCCAAGTCCACCGTCACGAAGTACAGCCAGTTCCCCGGCTCCGGATGTTCCGCAGCGGCAAGCGCATCGCCCCCCGGAGAGCAGATGGGTGTCGCCGGCAATCCCTCGGACGCATACGTATTCCACGGCGTCGCCTGGGCGCGGTCCGCGTCGGTGGTCGCGATTTCCTGCCGATCCAGCGGATAGTTCACGGTGGAGTCGAATTCCAGCCGCTGCGGCTCGGCCAGCCTGTTGTAGATGACTCGCGCTACCTTGGCGAAGTCGTGGGGCTTGGCCTCACGCTGCACCAGTGAACCGACCACCAGAATCTCGTACGGCGACATGTTCATCGCCGTGGCGGTATCGAGAATTCCACCGTTCACGTAGTGGACACCGCTCTCGGCAATCAATGCCGACAGGATCTCCGGACCCGACCCGGCGGGATTCACGTTCCACGTCCCCGGAGCGATCAGCCCCTCGATGCGCCGATGATTATTACCCTGCGCGGCAACGGCCTCCAGAGCCCACTCGGGGACATTCAACACCGCAGCCGACTCCTGCTCAGCGGCCCTCCGAAGATCCGCTGCCGCAACACATTTGCGCTGTCCATTGAGATCCACGCAACTCGCATCGGACACCAGGGTGAAGATCCCCTGGGTCACCGCGCCGGTGCCCACCGCCTCGACGTCGTCAAGCTGGCGACCTTCCGGAATGACCACCTTGCCCACCCGACTGCCCGGATCGGCCAAGCGGGCCACCGCGGACGCGGCGGAGACTTCGGTGCGAACCTTGTAAAAACCAGGCTGGATAGCCGAAATCGCGCCGTTGCTGCGGGAAGCGTCGACAAATCCCTTCACCGTCGCGATCACCCTGTTGTCCACCAGCGTCTGACCGATAACAGTGGTCGAGTCGCCGTCGTGAACCTGAATAACGATGTCCGCCTTGCCATCTCCGGCGAAATCGTCCGAACCCCCGAAAAACTTCCCCCCGACAAAGACCGCGACGACCACCGCGATCAGGGTGACGACAACGGCGATTCCGATCGCGTTGCGGCGGTTGCGTTTACGCCTGTTCCGCATCCGCTGCTCACGTTCTTCCCTACGTTCGGCCCGCGACTGGGCACGTCGGTCCGAACGCGAATCCTCAGACATCGTCGACCTCCGACGGCGAGAGCAGGTTGCGTCGTTGATCGAGCCAGCCCTGCAAAATCGACACCGCGGCAGCCTGATCAATGACCCCACGCTGCTGTTTTGCGCGGACACCCGCGTCACGCAGCGACCGTTGGGCGCTGACGGTGGTCAGCCGTTCGTCGGCCAACCGCACCGGAATCGGAGAAATCCTGGTGGCCAGCGCATCGGCGACGTCGACGGCATCCTGCGCCGACGCCCCGGCCCGGTCAGCCAAGGTGCGGGGCAGTCCGACCACGACTTCGACCACCTCAGACTCCTCGGCCAGCGCCACAAGCCGGCGCAGATGCTTCCCCGTCCGTTCCCGGCGAACGGTTTCGACTGGAGTCGCCAGAATGCCATCCGGATCGCTCACCGCGACGC
>Ga0075163_10002190_pt1 | contig 26367 bp, 16 predicted proteins | sample JI1023141ADNA_FD_71478 | JGI IMG/M metagenome (GOLD analysis project Ga0075163, IMG submission 71478) | Wastewater effluent complex algal communities from Wisconsin, to seasonally profile nutrient transformation and Carbon sequestration -... | ecosystem: Engineered > WWTP > Effluent > Algae...
TTGTCGACCTCGGGGACGCGGTCGGTGACCACCGACAAGAGCACGATCTGCTCGTGCAGGCACTTGTTGTGCTTGAAGTGATGCAACAGCACCACCGGTGCGCCCTCGACGTTGGAGGTCATGAACACGGCAGTGCCCTTGACGCGGTGCGGCTGCTGCGACTCCAGGTCGCTCATGAAAAGATCAATGGGCAGCGAGGCCGAGAGCACGAAGTCTTCGAGCGCGGCGCGCCCCGCCTTCCAGGTGGTCATGAAGATGTAGATGGCGGTGGCGATGGCCAGCGGAATCCAGCCGCCGGCCGCGATCTTCACGAGGTTGGCCGAAAAGAAGCTGAGGTCGATGATGAGGAAGGTGCCGACGATCGCGTAGATCTTGCGGTCGCTCCAGTTCCACTGTTCGTGGGCCACCACGGCAAACAGCAGCGAGGTGATGGCCATGGTGCCGGTGACGGCGATGCCGTACGCGGCGGCCAGGCCCGAGGAGCCCTCGTGGCGGAAGGCGAAGACCAGCCACACGCAGCCGAGCATCATGATGAAGTTGATCTCGGGCACGTAGATCTGGCCCTCGGCCTCGCCGGAGGTGTGCTTGATGGTGACGCGCGGCCAGAAGCCCAGCTGCACGGCCTGGCGGGTCAGCGAAAAGGCGCCGGAGATCAGGGCCTGCGAGGCGACGACCGTGGCCGCGGCGGCCAGGAAGACCATCGGGTAGACGCCCCAGCGCGGCAGCAGCTCGTAAAACGGGTTGGTGACGCTGGCGCCCTTGGCCAGCATCAGGGCGCCCTGGGCGAAATAGTTGATGAGCAGCGCCGGCCACACCACGCAGTACCAGGCCAGGCGGATCGAGCGCACGCCAAAGTGGCCCATGTCCGCGTAGAGCGCCTCGCCACCGGTCACGCACAGCACCACCGCGCCCAGCGCCAGAAAGCCGTGAATGCGGTGATGCACGAAGAACAGCGCGGCGTGGTGCGGCGACATGGCCAGGAGGATGCGGGGATTGCGCGCAATCCAGGGCAGGCCCCAGAGCGCGATGCTGACAAACCAGAGCAGCATGACCGGGCCGAACAGGGCGCCGATGCCGGCAGTGCCGCGCTTTTGCATCAGGAACAGCACGACCAGGATCACGATGGTGCCGGGCACCACCACGGGCTGAAACGCCTTGGTCGCGACCTCCAGGCCCTCCATGGCGCTGAGCACGGAGATGGCCGGCGTGATGACGCCATCGCCGTAGAGCAGCGAGGCGCCAAAGAGGCCTAGCAGGATGAGCAGCGTGCGCGGGGTCAGCTTCTTGGTCACCGAGCCGCGCGGCGCGATGAGCGCAAGCAGGGCCAGGATGCCGCCTTCGCCGTGGTTGTCGGCGCGCATGATGAAGGTCAGGTACTTGAAGACCACGACCAGCAAGAGCGCCCAGAAGACCAGCGACAGGATGCCGAGCACGTTCTCGGGAGTGGGCTCGACGCGGTGCTCACCGGTGAAGCACTCCTTGAGCGCGTAGAGCGGCGAGGTGCCGATGTCGCCGTAGACGACGCCGAGCGCACCAACGGCGACCTTGATCAAGTCGTTGGTGCTGGTGATCTTGGGACCGTGGGAGACCGTCGGCTGCGACTGCGGGACCGATCTGGCCGTCGGAGGCAGGGAGCGTGCCGACGGCGGGAGCGACCTAGATGAGGGTTGCATGGTGGGTTGCGAGCCCAGTATGGATCTACCCGCCCCCAGGTTCAATCTGAAGGGTTACTGCACCGACGCTGGCAGGGGGAGGCTGGCAGAGGCTTTCAGACCATCTCGGCAACGGGGGCCATGAAAGGCGCGGAGCGGTCGCGGGAATCGGGCAGGCCGCGCAGGCGGGCAAGCTCTTGGGGGCGGCGCTGGCGGAAGGACTTCATGCGGTCCATGACGTTGCGGTAGGCGAGGTTGCAGCCCTCCATGCCGGGCAGGCGCGCCATCATGCGATCCATGTGGCGCAGGTCCTCGGCGCCGCGCTCGTTGTCGTAGAGCATCCAGCCGATGAAGGCGAGCTCGTCGTCGTCGCCGCCCACGCCGATGCCGACCGGCGACCAGAAGGTGTGCAGCGCGAACTTGGCCAGCCCGCGTCCGAGCGCAGTCTGCATGCGCTGCTCGGCCTGGTGGTAGTAGAAGCTCTGGTGGCGGCGCTCGTCCTTGGCCATGCGCAGCAGGAGCTTGGCGAGCTCCTGGTTCTTGGTGTAGCCGGCCAGCTGCGTGTAGGCCGAGGCGGCCATCATCTCGTCGATCGCGCCCCAGGCCATGTGCACGGCGGCAAAGTGCGGCGTCACGCGCGCCAGGCTGGTGGTCAGAAACGCCTCCAGGTCCTCCATCCAGTGCGCCGACGCAGTCACCTTGGCGTAGTGGTTCTTCTCGGGCGGACGGCCACAGGCAGTCAGGAAGCGGTCGATGGCGCGACCGTGATTGAACTCTTCGTAGACCCAGCACGACATGAAGGCGGTGATCTCGGGATCGCGCGCCGTGTGCCCAGAGAGCACGTCGCGCAGATAGATGATCGTGTGGCTCTCGGTGTCGGCCATGTACCGCAAGACCCGGGCCTCTTCGTCGGTGACACCGACCCGAGCAATATAATCCCAGTCGAGATCGTTGGTCTCCACGGCCTTCGACAAGCTAACAAAGCGCTCTATCGAAAAAGTCATTTGGCTGGCTCCCCTCCAAAGTGCATGTGGCAGGTGATCGTCCGACGCAGCTAGCAGTGGACAGCACGTTCCGCATCTACAGTACGTGCGCCGAAAGCGTCTAGTTCCCCGGGCGCTATTTCAGCACCAACGGAAGTGAACGTGCAATTCTCTCGTCGGTGTTATGACGGCCCGGCCGCTGGACGCAAGCGCCACGAGCAGAAAATGCGGCGGCAGTGGAGGCCCGGTTACGCCGGGACCAGCTCGATGACCACGACCTCGGGCGGGCAGTTCAGCCGCACCGGCAGCCAGTGGCCCAGACCGCTGGAAACAAAAAGCTGTGCGCTCTGCGGGGGCTGCACGACTTCAGGCTGGGCGCCCTTATCCCGACGCACGCCGTAGAGGCCGCGGGCATATGGATAGAGCCGCTCAATGGCCGAACCGTCGCGAAATCCCAGCTGTCCGCCGTGTGTGTGTCCGGACAGCATGAGATCGATGCGGCGGCCACCGAGCTGGGTAAATGCATGCGGATGGTGCGCCATCATCACGGTGGCGGTGGGCTCGTCCGGTTGGCGCGCGGCCAGCGCCTCGTCGAGCTGCGCCGGCACATCCTCCAGCGAGAGCCGCGGCGATCGCCCGCGGATCGCATAGCCGATGCCGGCCAGCCGCAGCCCGCCCAGGCGCACCGACTCGTCTTCGAGCAGCTGCACCGGCGAGCGATCGTAGGCCCGGCGGACGATGTCCAGGCCCAGGAACAGCTCGTGGTTGCCCAGGCAGCCGTAGTGGCCCAGCCGCACCGGCACCTGCGCGATCAGGCGCAGCACCGTGGCAAAGAGCTTGGGCTCATCGCAGAGATCGCCGGTCGCGCACAGGATGTCGAGCCGCTCCTCGGCGAGCAGACCGAGGCCGCGCTCCAGATGCGCAAGCTGGGTGAGGTCGCGGGCGATGTGGAGATCGGTCACCTGCCCGATGCGAAAGCCGTGCAGGGCGGGCGGCAGGCCCGGCACCGGGACGCGCACGCGCTTGACCACGATGCGCCGCGACTCGATGAAGCTGCCGTAGGTTGCGCCCACCAGCGCGCCGCCGGGAAGCACCCACGGCGCCAGGGTCAGGAGCCGCCGGCGGGACAGCAGCGCCGGCCGGGCGGGCACAAGCTCGGATGCAGCCGGGGCAGACAAAGCCGCAGGGGCAGGGGCAGCAGGGGCAGGGGCAGGGGACGCAGAGGCAGCTTCCTTCTGCATGCGGCGGCGGGTCCAGCGGCCCAGCGGCACCCACAGCGGCGCCGTCAGCAGCCCCATGAGCATCCCCACCTGCACGGCCGTGGTCGGCACGATCACATAACTGTAGTAGGCCGGAGTCAGCCAGCGCGCGCCCCAGGTGCGCGCCGCCGTGCGCGGCAGCCAGGACAGGATCAGCAGCAGGCCCAGCACCAGCGCCACCCGCGTCTCGCGCCTGCGGAAGCCGGGCAGCGCCCAGCGCATGAGCCCGATCCACAAGAGGCACAGCACCGCCAGCAGCAGCGGAAACGACCCATACCGCGGACGCAGCAGCGCCAGCTTGGGCAAAAGCGGCGCGCTGGCGAGCAGCACAGCAAAGGCACCCGCGATCATCGTCCCGACTATAACAGAACGGTCTCTGCGCGGCTCAAGGAGCGGCGGGCGCGGCGGGCGCCACAGCCGAGGCCGGCACAGTCGGGGCGGGCGCGGCGGCCTGCACCGGTGCAGCGGCGGGGCCGGGGACCGGGACCGGGACCGGGACCGGAGGCGCGACGGCTGCGGGGCCTGCGGACGCGGGCGCCATGGGCCCACCGCCAAACGCCAGCGCGTCGGTGGTCTGCGGCTTGTTCGGGCCCGCGGCCAGCCACGCCGACACCGCGCTCAGCTCGTTTTCGGGCTTGTTCCCCCACTCGGTGTAGTTGGCCTGCGCGGCGCGCGCCATCTCCACGGCCCGCTTGCGCGCAGGTCCACGCCCCAGGTTCCACAGCGCCTGCGCCAGCACGAACTGCGTCTCGGCCAGGCGGTTCAGGTTGGTGCGCCGCTCCTCATCGCGCAGGCTCTGGCGGATGCTGAGCGCCCGCTCCAGGTAGGGAATCGACTCGCTGTTGCGCCGCTGCGCAAACATGATGGCGCCGATGCCGTGCAGGTTGTAGGCGACGCGCGCCTCCTTGCGGTTCGAGTCTTTTTCGGCCAGCTCAAGGCCCAGCTGGTTCATTGCCAGCGCCTCTTCATAGCGTCCAAGCCGGGCCAGCGCCACCGACAGGAAGTAGCGCGCCTCGGCGCGGCGCTCAAGCTCGCGCTCCCCGGACTTTTCGCGGATCTCAAAGCAGCGCTGAAGCTGCTTCAGGGCGTCGTTTACATGGTTCAGGTAGAGGAGGTTGATCCCGACCAGCAGATGGAAGTCCGAGGTGCGGATGTGGTCCTGGCCCAGCGACTTCTGCACGATGCTCAGCGCCTCGGAAAAGCGCGGCTGCGCCTCGCGATAGCGCCGCTGATCGCGCAAGAGGATGCCCAGGCCGCGCAGCTCCGACGCGATGTCCGGATGCAGCATGCCCAGCTCCTTCTGCTCGACGACCAGCGCCTCGTTGTAGTAGCGCATCGCCTGGTCGAAGTTCGCCTGGCGGCGGTACAGGCTGGCCATGGTGTGCAGGACCTCGGCGACCTCGGAGCTGCTGTTGCCGTAGAGCTTGCCGCGCTGCTCCAGGGCGCGCTGGCAGTACTCGATGCCCAGGTCGTAGGCGTGCTTGGCGCTGGCGACGCGGCAGCGGGCCACGTCAAGCTGCGCCCGCAGCGGCTCGGCATCGCTCACGTTCAGCGTCTCCAGCGCCGCCACCGCCAGCTGCTCCCAGCTCTCGGCCTTTTCCGGCTGGTTCAGGCGGTAGCCGGTGAGCGAGGTCAGGCGGATCCAGGTCTGCGCGACCATGCGCTGGTTGTGGCTGAGCATCGCCGCCGCCGCCGCCTGCACGAAGGTCGCCTCGGCCTGGCGGGCCATGCCGCCGCGATCCTGGACGACGCCCAGCAGGAACAGGGCATCGGCGCGCACCGGCAGATACTTGAGCTCGCTGGCGCGCTTGGCCAGCGCCACGGCCTTGTCGATGACCTCGCCGAAGCGGCCCACCCGCTGCAGCGATCGCACCTCGGCCAGCTGCTCGATCAGGCGCTCGACCTCGGCGCGCTCCTTGGGATTGTCGGGCAGCTTCTGCGGCGCCTGCAGCGCCTCGACATCGGCGCACAGCGACAGCTGCGGCAGATCGTGCACCGCGGTCGCGGCGTGCTCGACCGTGAGCTCGTCGGCCTTGGCCAGCAGCTTGGTAAAGGCGCGCACTTCCTGAAGGTGTTCATCCAGGCAGCGGCTGCGCAGCTCGAAGACCTCGGCGACCTCGTCGCCGCGCACGCGCGACATGCAGGCGCTGGTGCGCATGCGCACCCAGTTCTGGGTGTAGGCATCGAGCTCGGCCTCGACGCGCTGCCAGGCATCTTCGGCGTAGGACTTGCCCGTCGCGAGCAGGCTCTTTTGCAGCCCGGCCTTGCTCGGTTCGTCCCAGATGCCCACCAGCTTCTTTTCCGCGCCGCGACAGGGCTGATCGCGCTGCTCCTTGAACATGTGGAAGCCCAGGTTGCCGAGCAGCGTCACCACTACCACCGCCGCCACCGCCAGCCACAGCCGCGAGGCGCCGGTGCGCTGCCGGTTCAGGGCGGTGAGGAGCTCGTCCATGCTCGGGTAGCGATCGTCGGGCGAGACGCTGAGCCCGCGCAGCAGCACCTGCCGCATCCACGTCGGCACGCGCGCCTCGCTGGGCGCCGACAGCACGTTGCCGTGGACGACGTTGAAGCCCAGCGTCGGGATGGTGTCGCCGGCAAAGGGCGGCACGCGGTAGAGCGCCTCGTAAAGCGCGACGCAGAAGCTGAACTGATCGGTGCGCGGATCGGTCTTGCCACCGGAGTACTGCTCGGGCGCCATGTAGCGCGGCGTGCCCATGAGCGCTCCGGTGCGCGTCAGCTGCACCGACAGGGCGGGGTTGGTCGGCGGATCGTGCGCGTCGGCGAGCTTCGCATATTCGTCGCTCTGGTCGACGCTGCGCGCCAGGCCGAAGTCCGTGACGCGCACCTGCCCCAGCCGGCCGACAAGCACGTTGTCCGGCTTGAAGTCGCGGTGGATGAGCCCGACGGCATGCGCCGCCGCCAGCCCGCGTCCGGCCGATGTGAAGACGTCCAGGATCTGGCTGCGGTCGCGCGGCTGCTCTTTCAGCCAGCCCGACAGCGTGTAGCCGTCGATAAACTCCATGGCGATGAACACCTGATCCTGGATGGTGCCCACGTCATAGACTGCGATGACCTGCGGATGCTGAAGCCGCGCCATCGCCTGCGCCTCGCGCACAAGCCGCATGCGCGCCTGGCTGGCATCGGTGCCACCGATATCGGTGCGCAGAAGTTTGATCGCAACCTTGCGATCGAGCTCGGGGTCATAGGCCGCGTAGACCACGCCCATGCCGCCCGCCCCCAGGCAGCTGAGCACGATGTAGCGCCCCAGGCTGGCTCCGCGCGGCAGCTCGTCCTCGATGACCTTGGCGTCGGTCGGCTTGGTCTTGCTCAGCGTGTCGAAGATGTGTTTGGGAATCGAGCCGGAGCCCGAAGCCGTCGAAGGCGAGGGCCCCGAAGAGGGCGCCGAGGACGTCGGCAGCGCCTCCTTCAGCGTCTCGGTCTCGGGCGTGACGGGCTTTACCGCGGCGCGACTTCCCGATGAGCGGTGGCCTGCCATGGTCTCATCAAGAGCCAGCGCAGCGTCGCCAGAGCCGCTGGCTTTGTGGGGCGATTCGGGCTCCTCGCCGCTTTGTTTCTTGTCGGGCGTGCTCATAAAGGCCGAGTCATTTTATCACTGTTATCGGCGACGCTTGCAGGCGAGTAAGAGACGAATGTGCGATGCGGGACCGGCTACCTTGGGTTCCCAATCTCCAGATTTATCATGAAATGTATGATATTCTAGGTTACTAAAATTAATCTGTCTTCTCCTCTTAACATCCCTGTCTGCGACCGGGGATGACCTCACAGATGAGCTCTGATTTCACATCAGTAATTTCGTAAGTAATAAATCGGTTAAAGTCTTAGGAGTGGAAAAGCTTGTCCTTAACCTGCCAGGACCCCGGCACGCTATGACTCCCTGCATCGCTCGAGTGGACTGATGGACGCGGGCAACTACACGATCCTTGCGCGTCTGGGGGAAGGCCCCCTTGGCGCGATCTACGAAGGCGCCCACAAGCAGACGCAGGAGCGGGTGGTGGTGCGGGTGCTGCCGGCCGCGCTCGCCAAGGAGCAGAACGTCCTCGGACGGCTGCTGGCGCTACAGCGGGCACTCAGCCGTCTCGAACCCGAGCGCAGCACGATCATGGCGCTGCGGCCGAGCCCGAGCCCCGGCACCGGCGATCCCTCCATCGCCGGCCTCATCGAATGCGGTCGACTGCCCGAGGGCGGGCTCTACCTGGTCAGCGAGTTCGTCACCGGCGAGAGCCTGGCCACACAGCTGCGGCGCCACTCGGGCCTGCCGCTGCCCAACAAGGCCCTGCGTCTCGGGCGGCAGCTGTCGGCCAGCCTGGCGGTCGCGCACGCCTCCAACATCCACCATCAGGCGCTGCGCCCCGAGAAGATCCTGCTCGTGCAGGTCCCGGGCAGCGCCGACACCGAGCACCTGAAGATTCTCGACCTGGGGCTTCTCACCGCGCTGGGCCGGGTGCCCCGCGCTGATGAACTACCCGCCAACGCCCTGCCCTACCTGGCGCCGGAGTTCCGCCGCGGCGAAGGGCCGGTGGCGGGCCAGGCCGACGTGTATGCGCTCGGGGTCATGCTCTACGAGATCGGCAGCGGCGGGCTGCCGGCCAGCGCCCGCAGCGGTGTGGCGCTCACCGGCAACAGCACCAGCGGCTCACTGTCTGGGGGCTCGGACATCCAGACGGGCCTCATGCAGATGCTGCCGTCGTGGCTCCAGCCGTTCGCAGAGCTGCTCGATCGCATGCTGGCGCCCACTCCCGGCGAGCGGCCGAGCATGGCGCAGGTCGCCGGGGCGCTCCAGCAGCTGCACGCGCTGGCCCCTTCACCGTCTGGAAACAGCCTCCAGCCGCCGGCCTCGGCCTCCAGTCTGCCGCCGCCGCCAGCGCCGGTTCAGGCCGCTCCGGTGCTGCACGAGCCGCCGACGCCGGCGCCGGTCGAGCCGCCCCCGCCGGCCGCCCCGGTCGAGCCCCCGCTTCCGAGTCCCGAGCCGCCGACGCTGGTGCCCATCACGGGGGCGTCGTTTTCTGGCCATGACACCGAAGAGGTGCCGGCGCTGGCGATGCCTTCAGGCAGCCCGTCCAGCGCGGTTACGCCCGTCACTGCAGTCTCGGGCCCGCACCGGCTGCCCCCGCCGCCTGAGCGCAGCTCGGCAGCGACGCCCAAAAATGCGCCATCGCTGGAGCTGTCGACGCCGCTCCGCGAGTCGGCGGTGACTCCCAAGTTCACCTCGGAGCCGCCGGCGCCCTCGGCAGCCACGCCCAAGATCAACCCCGAGCCGCCCAGGCCTTCGGCGGCCACTCCCAAGATCAATCCGGAGCCGCCCAGGCCTTCGGAAGCCACTCCCAAGATCAATCCGGAGCCGCCCAAGCCTTCAGAGGCCACTCCCAAGCTCAGTCAGGAGCCGCCCAGGCCCTCGGTGGCCTCGCCCAAGCCGGTCCCGGAGCCGCCCCGGCCCTCTGCGGCCTCGCCGCCCAAGCCGGCCCCGGAGCCGCCCAAGGCCGCCCAGCCGCCCAAGCCCGCTCCGCCGCCGCCAGCGCCGGTGATCGAAGAGAGCGACTCGGTGATCGAGATTCCCATGACCGAGGACGCAACGCTGAGCTCGGAGCCGACGCGCATGTCGGCCCCCTCGGCGCCCGCCGGCAGGGCCAACTCGGGACCCAGCAGCCGCCACCAGCCGAGCAACAGCGACGAGCTGGAGATCCAGGCCGAGTACACGCTGAACCCCAAGCGGCCCGCGGACTCCGGCCTGCCATTTGCTCCGACGCACCCCTCGACCGCGGCCCAGGGAACCGGCGGCGGCCACACCGCAGCCACTCCCGTCGAGCCCGGCCTGGGAGGCACCGCGGTGCTGCGCGTGGGCCAGCTCGTCGGCAACTTCCGCATCGTGTCGAAGATCGGCCAGGGCGGCATGGGCGCGGTCTACGCCTCGGTGCATCGCCAGATCGGCCGCCGCGCCGCCGTCAAGGTGCTGCACGGACCGCTGGCCAAGACCTCGGACTACGCGGCCCGCTTCCTCAATGAAGCGCGCGCGGTCAACATCCTGCGCCACCCGAACCTGGTCGAGATCTTTGACTTTGGCCAGCTGCCCGATGGGACTCTGTACATCATCATGGAGTTCCTGGAGGGCGAGTCGCTGCGCGCCAAGCTGCGTCGCACGCACAAGCTCCCCGAACCCACGGCCATTGAGCTGGCGCTACAGATGGCGCGCGCGCTCGAAGCCGCGCACCAGAAGGGCATCGTCCACCGCGACCTGAAGCCCGAAAACGTCATGCTCATCGCCGACCCGGTGCATCCGCAGGACGAGAGGATCAAGATCCTCGACTTCGGCATCGCCAAGGTGGGCGGGCAGCAGCAGCAGCAGGTGCCGACGGATCCCGACTCGCAGGACTTCCAGACCGCCGTCGGCACGACCATGGGCACGCCCAAGTACATGGCGCCCGAGCAGTACGGCGATGCCAGCAAGGTGGACGGCAAGGCCGACGTGTTTGCGCTCGGCGTCATGCTGTACGAGATGGTCTCGGGCCAGGTGCCGTTCCCCAAGACATCGCTGTCGGCGTTCCATCAGGCGCCCAAGCAGGTGTCTGCGGTCGCGCCCACGGTCTCGCCCAAGCTGGCGGCGCTCATCCACCGCATGCTGACGCCCAAGTCGTCAGAGCGGCCGTCGATGCGCGAGGTGCTAAACGAGCTGACGCCGCCCCCGACGCCGACGCCGGTGATGACCGCGCCGACGCAGGCCGTGCCGCCGCCGCCGCCGCCGCTGCCCTCGGGCGGCTACTGGGGCTGGATCACGCTGGCGTTCTTCGTCGTGGCCGCCGCGCTCACCGGCACCGCCGCGTACAAGGGCTGGCTGCATCCGCCGACGGAGAACCTGCCCACCGAGCCGGTGGCCGACCAGGCCGACCTGACCATCGACACCGCCGGTCCCAAGGCGCGGGCGCTGGGTGTGCTCTATCAGGGTCTGCGGGCTCCGGATCCGAAGCTGCGCGCTCAGGCGGCGCAGGCGCTGGGACAGAGCCGCGATGTGGCCCAGTGGAGCAGCATTGCCGCCCTGCTCAAAGATCGCGATCCGACGGTGCAGGCCACTGCGGCCGAGGCGCTCGGACAGCTGGGCGCAAGCGATGCCCATGCCGAGCTCCTGTCGATGCTCGACAGCAATCCGCCGCCGGGCGTGAAGGTTGCGGTGGCCGGCGCGCTGGCGCGGCTGGTGCATCCCCGTGGGCCAGCGGCGCTGCGCGAGATGCTGACCGACGCCAACGAGCGCATCCGACTGCGGGCCGCCTTGCTGCTGCTGGAGAGCGGCGACACCACCGCCGCCCAGCCGCTGCGCGATGCCGCCGCAAAGGGCAACCTGCCCGAAGAGACGGTGGTGCTGATCCTGGGCCGGCTGGCGCAGACCGGAGACGCGGCGGCGCAGCAGCAGCTGAGCGCCCGCATGGCCGGCGAGGGCTTCAGCCAGCGGCGCATCTCGGCCGCCGGCCAGCTGGCCCGGCTCGGGGACGAGCGGGCGCGGGCGTTCCTGCTCCAGGGCATGCAGCGGCCGGGTCCGCAGCAGCTGATCTCGGCGCTGCTCCTGGCCACGGTCGGCGACAACGCCGGCTACGGGCTGTTCAAGAGCACTGCCATCGACGCCAAGCAGCCGATCGAGGCGCGCCACCTGGCCATGGACGGCCTGGGGGCGTGCGGGCGGCGGCAGGGAGCGGTGCTCCTGGCCGGCGTTCTCGACGAGACCACCACGCGACCGGCCCTGCGTCAGGAGGCGGCCGGCGCGATCTTGAAGATCTCGGGCGGCGATCCCACGCAGATCGCCCGCCAGAGCCTCAGCTGGGCGCAGGCGGCCCTGGGCAATGACGACTGGCTGGTTCGCCAGTCGGCCACCGCGGTCCTGGCCGACCTCGACAGCGATCAGGCGGTGCCGCTCCTGGCCCGCGCCCTCGAAGACGAGCAGCGCGAGGTCCGCCGCAGCGCCGCCACCGCACTCGGTCAGAAGACGGTCCGGAGCGCTCTTTATGCCCTGCGCACGACGCTGAGCGATGCTGAGCCGGAGGTCCGCCAGGCCGGTCTGCGCGCAATGGCCAACCTGCTCGGCACGCTGGGCGCGGTGGGCAGCAGGGTCACCGACGATCAGACCAAGGCGCGGCTCCAGCAGCTCGTCGAAGGCGGCTCGCCCGAGGAGCAGGTGGTTGCAAGTGCGACCCTGCTGCGCCTCGGCGACGAAGCGCAGCGCGAGCGGCTCCAGAGCGTGCTGGCGGCGCCGGATCCGATCCTGCGCAAGCTGCTCGTCGAGACGATCCCGAGCGACGAGGGGCTGCTCAAGCAGGCGGTGGCCGACTCCGAGCAGTCGGTGCGCTTCATGGCGGCGCGACGCCTGGCCGCCCTGGGCAAGCCAGAGGCCGCGCCGGCCCTGCGCGAGGCCGTGACCAGCGGCGGCGTCGATGGCCTCATCGCCTACAGCCTGCTCAAGAAGCTCGGCGAGCAGGTGGCCATGCCGACGGGGCTGGCCGGGCTGCTCGGGCGCGATGCCGCGACCAGCCTGGCGGTGCTCGACATCGTCTCGGGCATGCCGGCCAGCGAGGCGCTGCCGCTCTTGAACACCGCGCACTTCGACCCCTCGCCGCAGGTCCGCCGCAAGGTGGGCGAGGTCGCCGCCGGGCTTTACCGCAAGGAGCCCGACCAGATGCTCTTGTCGGTGCTCTACAGCCTGCTCAACGATACCGATGTCGGCGTGCGCACGCGCGTCGCCGCGCTGCTGGGCAACCTGATGCGTCCGAACGCGCAGCCCAAGGAGGAGCCGCCGCCGGACATGTCCCCGCCGCCGGTGGACATGGCCAGCCCGGTGGATGCCGAGGCCCCGGTGGCCGCTGCCACGGGCAAGGGCAGCGTGCGCATCGTGGGCGAGCAGTGGGTGCGCTACCAGCTGGATCAGCAGTCCTCGCAGCCCCTGAGCGGCGCGGCGGTGGTGCTGTCGGTCGAGCCCGGCCGCCACACGGTCAGCTACGCCGGCGGCTCGGTCGAGGTCAATGTGACGCCGGGTGCGACCGCGGTGGCCCAGATTCCGCTCACCTACGCCGACCAGCTGCTCGGCGATGCCGCCGAGGCCATCGCGCACCGCGACACTGCCCGCGGCCAGAAGATCCTGGAAAAGGCGCGCACGCTCATCGCGCAGGGCCGGGGGCCGCGCCACTCGCTGGGCGACGTGGTGGTGCTTCAGGCGCGCATCTACGAGCTCCAGGGCCGCGCCGTCGAGGCCATGACCACCGCGCAGACGGTGTTCAAGATGCCCGAGTCGCAGAAGCGGCCCCAGGATACCGCCGCCGCGCAGGCCATCTCAAACCGGCTGCGGGGCCGGCTGGCCCGCCTGCGCATCAGCCAGATCAGCGATGGCCGCTGCCTGCTCATCGAAGAGTGGGTGAGCCCCGGCACGCACCTTATCGACCAGGGCGGCGGCGTGGCCAAGGCGGTGCACGTGCGCGAGGGTGGCGACTATGAGTTCAACCTCTGTCAGCGAGGATCGCAGCCATAGACGCCGGGTGTAATTCCGTGGGCTTTCCCATTACAGTACGCAGGGCGCGTCTTCGCGGCGCCCCTGTCTTCGCGAGAGTACGAACGATGCCTTCACGAGTCCTGAGTTTGTTTGTGGTGTTGTGTCTGGCCAGCGCTCCTGCCTTTGCGCAGCTGCCGGGGCCGGGCGCGCGGGCGCAGTCGCAGCCGATCGAGACCGATCCCCGCCTGGGACCGATCTTTACCCGCGGTGTCGAGGCGCTGCTCGGGCAGCGGTTCGACGAGTCGCTGACCATCTTCGAGGATCTGTACCGGCAGTCGCCGCGTCCGACGCTGCTCTACTACCTGGGCAAGGTGGCGCTGGCGCAGCAGCGCTATGTCGCGGCGGCCGATCTGTATCGCCGGTTCCTCAAGGGCTCGGGCGACGACGTCGACGGCGACACCAAGCTGGAGGTGCAGCAGTTCCTGAGCGCCACCATCACCGCCGAGTGCGAGGTGACGGTCCAGGGCGAGACCAGCGGGCTGCTCCTGGCCGATGGCCGCATCGCCGGTGTGCTGCCGCTGGAGCAGCCGCTGCTGCTGTCGCCCGGCACCCATCGCCTGACGCTGGAAAAGGGGCGCCGCAAGGTCGAGACCCAGTTCACCCTGGCCTCGCGCCGTAGGGCCGAGGTGCGCTTTACGCTGGTGCCGCCGCTGGCGCTCTTGACGCTGACGCCCGGCGTGCTGCTCATCATGCAGATGGAGCCGCGCGGTCTTGAGGCGACCATGGCGCCGCTGCTCCAGACGGCGATGCAGGGGGCGCTGCAGCAGCAGAACGCGGTGCTCATCTCGCCCGAGACGCAGGCCGACCTGCTCCAGCGCTCGCCGGAGCTCAGCGGCTGCCTGAACCAGACCACCTGCCAGGAGAAGCTCGGGCAGGCGGCCTCGGCGCAGTTCGTGCTGCACCTGCAGGTGCAGTCCGAGGCGCGGCCGGGCCAGCCCGAGGGCAGCGGCGGCGGCTTTCGCTTCACCGCCAAGCTGCTCGATGTGGATGTGGGGCTCGTGAGCGTGCAGGCCACCCAGAGCTGCGCCAACTGCAACGTCAAGCGCGCCCTCGGGCAGCTGAGCGAGACCGTGCAGGAGCTGCTGCGGCAGGCGGCGGCCCGGCCCCGCGGCGCGCTGGTGGTCGAGAGCGATCCGCCGGGCGCGCTGGTGCAGTTCGACGGCCACACGCTGGGTACGACCCCGTACCACCGCGAGGCGTTCGTGGGCCCGCACGAGGTCTATATCAGTAAGGCAGGTTACAGTTCGCACACTGCCAACGTGGTCATCACCGACGCCGATCCGGTGCGGCTGAGCGTCACGCTGCCGGTCAGCACGCCCATCCAGTCGAGCAACCGCGGGCGGCGGATCGCCAAGTGGGCGCTGCTCGGCACCGGCGTGGCCCTGACCATCATCGGCGGCACGCTCATCGGCCTCAACGGCCGGCAGAGCTGCCCGGCGGGTCAGACTGTAATGTGTCCAACATTTGACGGGCGATCGTCCGGCATACCGCTGCTGGTGCTGGGGCTCGGGTCGCTGGGCGCCTCGGGGGCGCTGTTCCTGCTGGATCGACCCGCCTCGCCGGCGACCAGCACGACCGTGGGATCGGGGACGGGCGCGGCGCTTTTGGGGTTGGGATTTTAAATTTACACGCTCTTTTTCTCGGAGCCTGGCGGTGATAGCATGCTGGGCAGGTGGTATTGATGCAGGCAATGCGAGATCAAGCGAAGCTCAAGACCGGGACAGCGACGGCAACGCGTGGCGTTCGGCTGGGTGGGCTTTTCTTCGCGGCTGCGGTTGCGCTGGCTGGCTGCGGCAACGCCAGTGGACTCGACAGCTCGACCGCCCTGGTGAGTGGTCTGCCCAAGTGCGACCCCTCGCTCCTACATCCGCGAATCACCGTTGGCGCCGCCGCTGGCCTGCCCGGCAAGCTCATCGTCTACGTCGACGGTGTGATGGCCTGCATGGACGATGTCAGCCGCGTCGATCAGCTGCTGCCGCAGGTCGAGGGACACATCTCACGCCCCACCGACCTGCCGCTCGGCAGCGCCCAGTAGCCTCCTGAGCCCCGCTTAGCGCTTCAGGTGCCGTGGTGGGGTCCTGGCTCGACCAGCTCCACCAGGATGCCGCCCAGGGCCCGGGGGTGCAGGAAGGCCACCTGATGGCCGCGCGCGCCTGGACGCGGCGCCCGGTCGATCAGCGGCACCCCGCGGCCAGCCAGCTCGTCCAGCGCTGCGGCCAGATCCTCGACCGCGAACGCGATGTGGTGCAGCCCGCCGCGCCGCTCGGGAAAGCGATCCAGGAACTTTTCGAGCCCCGCATTCTGCCCCTGGGGCTTGGGAGCGATCAGCTCCACGCACGCCTCGGCCTGAGCGGGGGTGAGCAGGAAGGCAGCCTCGGTGAGCTGCGTGGGCACGTACTCGCGCGGCCCGAGACCCAGGCCAAGCACCTCCTGCCACAGGCTTATCGCGGGATCAAGGTCGGGTGTGGCCAGGGCAATGTGATCGATGCGCAGGATCTTCATGGACGTGTTTCCAGGGCGTTTTTAGCGACTGTTTCGTCGGTGACAAAAATTGAACCGAACCACGCTATCATGTGACCATGCCTGCGCGTATTTCCATTTCGACCGAAGAGGGTCTGTGCCTGGAGACCCAGCTTGGGAGCCAGCCTTTCCGCATCGGCCGCGCCAAGGACAACTCGCTGCGCAGCGAGGACCGGCGCACCTCTCGCCACCACGCCGTCGTGCGCAAGCTCGACGAGGATACCTATGAAATCGAGGACGCCGGCTCCAGCTACGGCACCATCCTCAACGGTCGCCCGATCACCAAGGAGAAGCTGAAGCACCAGGACATCGTGCGCTGCGGCGGCCTCACCATTCAGTTCACCACCGATGCTGGCCCCGACGACGCGGCCGATCCGTCGATCATGACCGCGACGCTCGACAACCTGTTCGAGGCGCGCACCCAGATCCGCCGGCTCATCGAGGAGCAGGCAGCCCTGCGCAGCGAGGTCGGCATCGCGCAGGAGGCCGAGGATCGGGCCAAGCGGCTGCGCGACGAGGCCCAGGACGAGGTCGAGCGGCTCCACGGCGTCATCAGCGAGCTGCGCAAGGAAAACGCCGGCCTGGATCACAAGATCGATGAGCTGGGCCGCGAGCTGCGCGAGCGCCTGGCGACCAAGAGCGAGGTCTCGCCGGATGTCGAGGCGCTGCGCCAGCAGCTGGCCGAAGCCCAGAAGCAGAGCGAGCGCCACAAGAGCCGCGCCGTTGAGCTGGAGGAGCGCGAGGCGGTGCGCGTGGCCGCCGAGCAGGCCCTGCGCAAGGACGTGGAGCGGCTGGCCGAGCAGGTCAAGCAGCGCGAGCAGCGCGAGGCGCAGCTGACCCAGGCCGTGAAGCCGGCCCTCATGCGCATCGCCGAGCTGACGCAGGAGCTGGAACAGCACCGCTTCAAGCTCGCCCAGGCCGAGGCCGAGCTGGGCGACCTGAAGAAGCGCTGACCGCTACTCCGACTTGTTCATCAGGACGTAGGCCATGCCGTTGGCGGAGCTGGAGACGGCGATGTCGAGCTTGCCGTCGCCGTTGATGTCAGACAGGTCGATTGAGCTGGGCACCACGCCCACATCGATCGTCTGCGCATCGGCGAAGGTGCCATCGCCCTGACCGGGCAGGATGCTGATGGCGCGCCCGCCGCCGCTGGCCACCACCAGATCGACCATCCCGTCACCGTTTATGTCCTGGACCAGCAGCGCCAGCGGAAAGGCGCCGGTCGAGTAGCTGCGGGCGTCGCTGAAGGTGCCGCCGGTGCGGCCCAGAAGGACGCTGACACCGCCGGTCTCGCTGATCGCCTGGACGTCCATCAGGCCGTCGCCGTTGAGGTCGGTCAGGCTGACGCCGCGCGGGCTGGTGCCGACGTTGAGCGTCGGTCCCATGGTGAACTGATTGCTGCCGGAGTTTAGCAGCAGCTGGACGACGCTGGCCTGGTAGCCGCAGACCGCCAGATCGACCTTGCCGTCGCCGTTGACGTCGCCAGAGGCGACTCCGAAGGGCAGCACCGGGCCAGCCAGGGTGCCGGTGGGGGTCCAGGCGCCGCTGCCGTTGTTGATCAGCACGCTGACGCTGCTGGCGACCTGGTTGGCCACAGCGGCGTCGGGCTTGCTGTCGCTGTCGAAGTCGCCCAGCGCGATCGCGACCGGACCCTGCCCGACCGTGGTGGCCGCAAAGCTCGAAAAGGGCGGACTGCCGCCGCTGTTCAGCAGCGTATAGACCGTGTTATTCGCGTCGCTGGCGACGATGAGGTCGGGGCGGCTGTCGGCGTTGATGTCGCTGACGTTGAGCGTGCTCAGACCGGCCGGAACCGGGATCTTGACCTCGCCGGCAAAGTTTCCGCCCTGCTGGCCCATGAACAGGCTGACCGAGCTCTCGCCGCCGTTGGCGGTCAAGAGATCGGCCAGACCGTCGCCGTTTACGTCTTTTAAGGCCAGGCCGCGCGGCACGCTGCCGGTGCGCAGCTGCGTCTGCACCGGAAAGTCGAGCTTGCCGTAGTAGTACGCAAACATGTTGGAGTTGGTGGCGCTGCGCCCATCCGACACGATGACGCTGACCACCGCCTTGCCGACCTTGCCGGCGCTGGGCGGCAGCGTCACGGTGATCTCGGCCTCCGAGATCACGCGGATGTCAGTGGCAATCACGTCGTTGAACTTGACCACGGCGTCCTTGGGAAAGTTGTGCCCCTGGACCGTAATCACGCGACCGCCCGTCGAGGGACCGGCGGGAGGCTGTACCCCCAGGAGCTCGGGCAGCGGCGAAGTGCCGTTGTCCGGCGGAGCCTGCATACCGACGGACGCGCAGCTTCCCAATAGCCCCGGAATAAGACAGACCATGATGCCTTTTACAGCCCGAACCCTCATGTTTCCTCCGCTTGTCAGTGCGATAGCCAGTGTGAGCTTGTGAGCTTGGGGGGCCCTATGCAGGGCTGGCCTGGATCTGGACCAAACCTTTGGACCCTATCAGATAGTCTGCCATTGAAATGGGGTGGTTGGGCTTACTCTCGGGAGGCTGTCTGTCGGTGGAGCAAGGTGCGAGAAAATGCGGCATGGTCGGCGGCCACCTGGTTGGCGTAGCTCAGTGCGACCTGCCGCACCCGGGCGCGAAACAGCTCCTGCTGGTCGCTGACCCGGCGCAGCGCCTCGGCCTCGAAGTTAAAGGGGATGAGCGTGGAGTTGAAGTCCTGGTCGGAGCGGGCGTGGGCGGTCGCCAGCACAGCGCCCCAGACCTCGGCCAGCTTGCTGACCCGCGTCGGCGTCGACAGCTCGCGCACATCGATGGCGCCTCGCGCCGGCGTGCGCTCGCGAACGCTGAAGCGCGTCCCGAACAGCGTCACGGCGCCCATGTGCTCGTCGGGACGATAGCCCATGGCGCGGGCAGCCAGCACGGTGCGCAGGGCGTGGTTGCCGTTGCAGGCCGCCAGGATCTGGTTGCGCACGCTGAGGTCGATATACGGCCACGGGCTCGGTGCGCCCTGCGCCTTCAGGTCCAGGATGTGGTCGTCGTCCTCGCTGGCCGTCGGCCCCTCGATGAGGACGTAGTAGCGGGCGACGCCGAGCGAGCCCATGCCGCCGCGCAGCCGCTGCGCGACGCTCTTGACCCGGAAGTAGGCGGCGCTTGCGTGCAGGCGCGGCGCCAGCGTCGCCACGTAGTCGGGGAGCGCGCTGACAATCGAGGTCGCAACCGGCGCCGGCACCGGCAGGATGTCGGGGTGATAGAAGTCAAAGACCCGTCGCCCATTGGCCTTGGAGGTCAGCTTTTCGAGCATGCGCAGCCGGTTTGACTTGCGCGTGGTCTCGGTCAGAAAGTCGCTGAGCAGCGTGGGCGTGTTGGCGGCGGTGAAGGTGCGGCTCTTTTCGGCGTTGGTGTCGCGGTAGTTGGTGAGCGTCGTCAGGTAGCTGCTGCTGAGCGCGTTCAGCAGGTTCTCTTCGTCGCTGGGGCTGAAGCCGCTGTTTTCCCGCAGCAGCAGCACCAGGCTCGTCGCCAGCCGCCACAGGTCCAGCTGATAGTCGCCGATGACCCCATCGTCGAAGTCGTCGAGGTCGTAGACCACGTCGCCGAGGCTGTTCGAGATTGCGCCGATGTTTTCGACGTGGCAGTCGCCGTGCAGCCAGACGCGCGTCTCCTTGACCCCGCCGAAGGTGTTGAGCTGCGGCGAGGTGGCGTGGTCGGCCCAGAACAGGTAGTTCGTGGCCCGATAGAAGCTCATCACCGAGTCGCCCATCAGGGCGTATTTGTCGGCGCGGCGAGCCGGGCTCATGCCGGCGTTGTGATCCCCAATCTGCTCAACCACCCAGTTGCCCCGGCTCTGGGCTGGCGTCGGGACCAGGCTCTGGGCCGGCGTCGAGGGCGGGCTCTGGGCCGGCGTCGGGGCCGCCGTCGAGGGCGGGCTCTGGGCCGGCGTCGGGGCCGCCGTCGAGGGCGAGCTCTGGGTTGGCGTTGCTCCCGGAGCCTGGGCCCGGCTCGGCGCTGCGAAGCGCAGCAGTCCGACCACGCAGCCCAGCACCAGCACAATCGCTCGACAGAAGCTGGACCTGTCCCGGGGAAACCCTAGTCCTGCGCCCTGCGCTGCATGTTTGGGGGTGCGCCCGAGTGCGTAGTGCTGCGCCATCAATAAGAGAAGTTGTTAGCTACTCTCTTCGATGGTACCGCGAGGCACAGCCAAGTGGGCAACACGATCTTGCCCGGTCCGGTCCCTCGCAACAAGTCCGCGAGATCGCTGCGAAATGGGACGGCGGAGCGCGCTCGGCGAACGCAGGAAATCTCCGCTTTCTGGTAATCCGAGCTGCCCCATAGACTGGTAGAGTGCGCCCATGCCTTCGCACCGCTCAGCCCCTTCAGATCCCAAGATCCTCCTGTCGCAGTTCGAACCGGATGATCAGCCGAGCCATCGACGACCGCCGCCTGTCCTCAACAACCACCAGCTGCACCACCTGCGCCGCCTCGGCCACCACATCGACCCGGTCGTCATCGTCGGAAAAGATGGGCTCACCGACGGGCTGCGCACCGCGGTGGAAGCGGCGCTCGATCAGCACGAGCTCTTGAAGATCAAGCTCAGCGAGAATGCGCCGGGCGATCGCCACGAGCTCGCCGCCGCCCTGGCCGACCAGTGCAGCGCCGCCCTGGTACAGATGTTGGGCAGGACCGTGCTCCTTTATCGCCGCCGCCCCGACACCGACCCTCGCCCCCACATCCCACTGGCAAGCTGACAGTCGCCGGGCTTCGGCGAACGGCTGGCAGCAGCTGCTGCCGCCGGCCCTCAACCCTTCGCGGATTAGTCGGGGCGAGTGGATTTGAACCACCGACCCCCAGTCCCCCAGACTGGTGCGCTAACCAGGCTGCGCCACGCCCCGATGTGTTACAAGTCCCGCGAAGGATTGGTGAACAGGTGAAGATGTCTATCACAGACCTCTTCCGGGTCAAAGAAAAAGTGCGCTCGGTCGATAGACGGGCAGGCTCAGCTCCAATCGCGATATAAAGTAGTTCATGGGTTCTGCGCCAACCGTCCCTTCTATTGGCCCTGGTGCCAGTGCGACCAGCGCCGCTCTTAACCGGCACCCGCAGGCAAGCCCCTTCCGTCGAGCCAAGATCGTCTGCACGATCGGCCCCGCGAGCAAGAGCGCCGAGACCATCGGCCACCTCATCGACGAGGGCATGGACGTGGCGCGGCTGAACTTCTCGCACGGCACCGCCGACGACCACACCGCAACCGTCGCCGCCGTGCGCGAGCAGTCGCGCAAGCGCGGCCGCGCCGTCGCCATCTTGCAGGACCTCCAGGGTCCCAAGATCCGCGTCGGCAAGATCAAGCCCGGCACCGTGCTGGAGCCCGGCACCGAGTTCATCCTCACCACCGAGGAGATCCTCGGCGACGGCCGCCGCGCCAGCATCACCTACGAGCACCTGCCCCACGACGTCAAGCCGGGAAACCTGCTGCTGCTCGACGACGGCCTGCTTCAGATCGAAGTGCTGGAGGTGCAGGGCAGCGAGGTCATCACCCGCGTGCTCGTCGGCGGACCGCTGTCGAACAACAAGGGCGTGAACCTGCCCGGCGTGAACGTCTCGGCGCCGGCCATGTCCGACAAGGATCGCGCCGACCTCATCCTGGGCCAGAAGCTGGGCGTCGACTTCCTGGCGCTCTCGTTCGTGCGCGCCCCCAGCGACATCCACGCCGCCCGCGAAGCCATTGCCTGGGCGCGGGCCGAGATCCCCGACTCACAAAAGCGCGCACCGACGCTCATCATCGCCAAGATCGAGAAGCCCGAAGCAGTCCAGCGCCTGGGCGAGATCATCGATGCCGCCGACGGCATTATGGTCGCCCGCGGCGATCTCGGCGTCGAGCTCGGCCCGGAAAAGGTCCCGCTCATCCAGAAGTCCGCCATCGAGATGACCAATGCCCGCGGCAAGCTGGTCATCACCGCCACCCAGATGCTCGAATCGATGACGACCACGCCGCGCCCGACCCGCGCCGAGGCCAGCGACGTCGCCAACGCCATCCTGGACGCCACCGACGCGGTCATGCTCTCGGGCGAGACCGCCTCGGGCAAGTACCCGCTACTGGCGGTGCGCACCATGGACCGCATCATCCGCGAGGTCGAGCAGAGCGAGCGCTTCTACCGCCAGACCATCGCGCAAGAGTGGCCGATGATCCGCGTCACGGCCAACGCCGTCGCGCACGCCGCTGTGGTGGCCTCGCGCCTGGTCGAGGCGCCGGTCATTGCCGCCATCAGCGACTCGGGCGGCGCCGCGCGCCTGCTGTCCGAGTACCGGCCCACCGCCACCATCGTGGGCATGACGCGCAGCCCCGAGGTCTACAACCAGCTCGCCGCCTACTGGGGCGTGGTGCCGCTCATGGCCCCCGACGCCGACAGCGAGGCCATGCTCATCAGCGCCACCCTCAACCTCATCCGCGAGCGCGGCCTCGCCCGCTCCGGCCAGATGGTCATCCTGACCATGGCCATCCCCTTCCGCAGCGGCCGATCAACAAACACCATGCAAGTCCACATGGTCCCCTAGCAACCGTCGGCCTAATCCCCTCTCCCGCTCGCGGGAGAGGGGTTCGCTCTTGGGTGCGGTTGCAGCGTGCCTTAGGTCAGACCTTGTAGCGGCTGACGAGGACGGTGAGGCTGCCGGACAGCGACTTCATGTTGCCGGCGGCGGCCTCCAGCTGCTGGATGCCCTTGGCGGTCTCGCGGGCGATCTGGTCGATGCCCTTGGTCGCCTGCCAGATCTGGTCGATGCCCACCGACTGCTGGCGCGTCAGCGTCGCAATCTGCATCGCCGAGGCCGACGACGCCACGATGGTGTCGCCCAGCCGCTGGATGGACTCGCCGGCAGCGTCGGCCAGCGCCACTCCGCGCTCGGCGCGGCGGCTGCCCTCTTCGATGACCCGCACCGCGTCGCGACCAGCCTGACGGATGTCCTGAAGGATGGCGCGCACCTCGGAGGTCGACTCCTTGCTGCGCTCGGCCAGGCTGCGCACCTCGCGGGCCACCACCGCAAAGCCGCGGCCATGCTCGCCGGCGCGCGCAGCCTCGATGCCGGCATTGAGCGCCAGCACGTTCGACTGCTCGGCCAGATCGTTTACGACCTCGATGATCGCATTTATCTGATCCGTGCGCTCGATCAGGCCCTGGATGTTCTGGGCAATGGCCGCCACCTGATCGCGGATGTGCACCATGCCGTCGATGCTCTCTTTGACCGCTGAGGCGCCGCCCGAAGACGACTCCTCGGAGCGTCGGGCCAGATCGATCACCGCCTCTGCCTTGCTGGTCGCCTCGCCGAAGGTCTGCCGCAGCTCCGCGACGGTGGCGCCCATCTGCGTGACGCTGGTCGCCTGCTGGTTGGCGTTGGTCGCCTGCCGGGACGAGCTCTCAAAGAGCTCGATCGCAGCGTCGGCCAGCGAGCGCGAGGCCGCGACCAGCTGGACGATGACATCGCCGGTGCGCTGCGACATCGCCCGCAGCGCCGTCGCCAGCCGACCCAGATCGTCCTCGATCGGATCGTCCAGCTCCTGCTTGAGCTCACCGCCGGCCACCGCCTGCGCAAAGCCCACCATGCGATTCAGCCGCCGCGCCACCCAGCGCAGGTAAAGAAGGATGAGCAGCGTGAACACCACCAGCGAGCTCGTCCCCACCGAAAACAGCGTCTGCTGCAAGATGCGCGCGCGCTCGTTCTGCGTCGACAGGCCGATGATGACGTAGCCGAGCTCGTCGGCCTTCTTGGGACCGTCGAGCCCCACGTCGCCCATGAGCTCTAGGGCCGCCCGCTGCTCCACCGCCTGCGTGAAGCGGCGCACGTCGGGCGTGTCGAGCGCCGACGGAGATACGTGCAGGGAGATGGCCTGGCGCAGCTCTTCAATCTTGAACGAGGCCGGCGCCCAGGCGATGGGCTCGCGCCCCTTGAGCACAGCCACGTACAGCAGATCCGCGTCGCTGGCCGCAATCGAGCGCAGGATCGGATCCGCCTGCGCGCCATCCTTGAGCGAGATCGCCAGCCGCAGCTCGTAGTCCTTGGCCAGCGTCTGCACCGTTGCGCGGCCGCGCCGCTCCATGTCGCTTACGCCCTGGGCCTTGAAGCGGCTGTGCAAGAGCGGCGCCGTCACCAGGCTGGTCAGCGACACCGCCAGCAGCAGCAGAAAGATCGTCTGGAGCCACAGCGAGCGCGGCAGAAAGCGGATGAACTGGGTCTGCGCCGACATTAGCGATACACCTGTTTGGCTCGGGCCTGCACTTCATCCGCGACGTCGATGCCCAGCTGGCGGGCCGTGCGGACGTTGATGGTGAGGACCCCAGGACTCGGAACCGAAGGGGGCACCGGGAGGCGTGTCTCAGCCGGCTTGGCGGCCAGGTCAGAGGCCAGCTTGGCGGCCTGCCTGCCGATGGCAGTGTAGTCGGGAGCCACCGACGCCAGGGCGCCGGCGCGGGTGAAGCTCTCGAAGAAGCCAAAGAGCGCGATCTTGTGCTCCAGCGTAAAGACCAGCAGGAAGTTGAACATCTCGGCGCTGATGAGCTGCGGATCGGGAATCAGCCACAGGGCGTCGATATCGCCGGCGATATCGTTCAGCGCCGCCCGCACCTCGCGGCCATCGCTCACCGGCTTGGGCACCAGCGTGAAGCCGCGGCTCGCCGCCGCCTTGGTGGCCTCGGCGAGGTAGCCGCTCCAGGTCTTGGAGTCGTAGATCACCCCCAGCCGCCGGGCACTGGGGTAGACGCGCCGGAACGAGTCGAGCTGCGCCTCGGGCGCCACCTCCAGCCGCAGCCCGGTGACAGTGCGCGACGAGACCGCCGACGGCCCCAGCACCATGCAGAAGACCACCGTCGCTCCCGCCTGCTGCGCGGTCTGCAGCGCTTTCTGGCCAATGGCCAGCACCACCGACGGCGAAACGCGCTCGATCTGCTGCACGATGTCCGGGGCGCTCGCCTCCAGCACCGGCGCCTCGCGCAGGAGCTCCTTGGCAGCGGCCTGCGCCTCGCGATACTGCGCCACCCGGCTGTCGGTCAGCACCGCCACGCCGCCCGCTTCGGCGACGCCGCCCAGGCCCAAAAGGCCGCCCAGGAGTGCGCCCAGGACCAGCCACGGCGGCAGCGGCGCGGGCAAGCCCCGCCTGCGCCCGCTCACTGCCCGGCTCCGGCTCCAACGTAGGATAGGATCACCTTGGCCAGCGTCGGGACATCGATGGGCTTGGTCAGGAACACCGAGGCCCCCGAGCGCAGCGCTTCGGAGCGCACGTCGGCGCCCTTGGAGCCGGTGATGAGGATGATGGGGATGTGCCGGAGCGCGCTCTCGGCGCGGACCTTGCGGCAGAAGGTCATGCCGTCCATGCCCGGCATCTTGAGGTCGATGATGATGGCGTCGGGCTGCTCCTGGCGGGCCAGCTGTAGGCCATCCTGCCCGTTGCTGGCTTCCAGAAAATCGAGTGAGTGGCCGCTGAGATAGACCTTGACCACCGCGCGCGTCGTGGTCGAGTCGTCTATGATCAGCACCTTCTTCAAGCCAGCCTCTCCACTTCGAGCCAGCTGGCTCCAGCGGACAAATACCAAGTAAACAAACCCACAGTTTAGTTTAGAAAAAACTGCCCACCGAATCAATCAACCCCTGCCCCAGCCTTACCAGACCCCAATCATCATCTCCTCTCCCCGAGGGGGAGAGGCAGGGTGAGGGGCAACGCCCGTCTGAGCCGCACCCTCACCTAACCTCTCCCGAAGGGAGAGGGATTCGGGGGCTCAACTCATCAAAGATTCCGGGGAGGGTCTAGGGGACGACGCCGGCGGTGAGGTAGCCGCGGCCGGAGCGGGCCTGGCGGATGTCGACCAGCCCCGCGTGCAGGAAGGCGGCGCCGAGCCGCTGGCGCTCGCGAACCGGGCCGCGGGCGACGATCATGCCGCCGCTCGTCAGCCAGCCCGCGTACTGCCGAAGCGCTGCGATCAGGTCGCCGCCCAGCAGCGTTGCGCACACCAGATCGACCTTGCCGAGCTCGCTCTGGCCGACCTCGGGCGCCGGCAGGAGCACGGTGTGTCCAAGTGCGCGCAGCGGCCGCACAAAGCGCCGATCGAGCACCAGCGCCTGCCGGGGGTGCCCTTCCGCGGGCAAGAGCGAAGCGAGCGTACTGCGCGCAAGCCCTGGCCACCCGACGAGCGGCAGAGCCTGTAACCAAGTTGAGCTGGCTAGCATGGCTCTCTAGTGATTGGGATTGATGATCTTGGTTCCAGCCGGCGGCGTGAAGCTGAAGCGGCTGTCGTCGAGCGTCTTCAGGTTGGTCTCGATCGCCGAGAAGGCCAGGTGGTTGGTGCCGCCCTGCTGGTCGTAGAGAACCGTCTCTTTGACCATGAAGGTCTTGGGGCTCACCACGAACACCAGGTGGCGGTACTGCGCCGTCGCCTTCTTGGGCACGAGCTTGAGCACATAGTCCCCGG
>Ga0075163_10002191_pt1 | contig 26360 bp, 20 predicted proteins | sample JI1023141ADNA_FD_71478 | JGI IMG/M metagenome (GOLD analysis project Ga0075163, IMG submission 71478) | Wastewater effluent complex algal communities from Wisconsin, to seasonally profile nutrient transformation and Carbon sequestration -... | ecosystem: Engineered > WWTP > Effluent > Algae...
GCCTCGGCCAGCGCGCCGACGTCGGGGAAGTGCGCGAACACGGTGCCGACCGCGACGCCGGCCTCGGCCGCCACCGCGCGGGTGGTGGCGCGGTCGAAGCCGGCGGTGGCGATGACCCGGCGCGCGGCGGCCAGCAGCGCCTCCCGGGTGGCGGCCTTCTGCTGGGCGCGGCCAGCCGGCGGGGCCGGGGCGCGCGGGCGCGTGCGGGTCTGCATATCGTGAGCATACTCAGTGAGCATGCTCAGTCAAGCGCGACACGGAGATCCCGTTTCGGCCGACCACGCCGCCGTGTTACGACGAGGTCATGCGCTCGCTGTCGCGTTCGATGTTCGGCCTCGTGCTCTTGCTGGCGGCGTGCTCGGGCGGCGGCGGCGACCTGCCGCTCGACGCCGCGACCGACGCCGACCCGATGTTCCCGTTCGACGCCGCCGTCGACGCGCCCGCCCCCGACGCCCCCGGCCCCGACGCCGCGATCGACGCCCGCGTCCCCGACGCCGCGACCGGCGACGGCGGCCTCGATCCGCTGGCTTGCGGCTCCGGCACCATGATCATCCCGCTGCCGGCCAGCGGCACCGCCACCGGCAGCGCCGCCGCCGCGACGCCGGGCAACGTCAGCTCGACCACGTGCAACGGCCGCGGCGCCGAGACCGCGTACGTCTTCACCGTCGACCATCCGGTCACGCTCGACGCGTCGACCGACGTCCTGGCGACCACGCTCGACACCGTGCTGTACGTCCGCCGCGCCTGCCAGGACCCGGCCAGCGAGCTGGCGTGCGCCGACGACGTCGCGGTCGGCAACCCGCGCTCGCACCTGACGGTCCCGCTCACCGCCGGCACCTATTATCTGATCGTCGACGGCCGCAACGTCGGCTCGGCCGGCGACTACACGCTGACCGTGCGGCTCTACGAGGGCCGCGGCGCGCCGTGCACCACCGAGGCCGACTGCGCCCCCGGCGACACCTGCCGCGCGATCCCGCCGGCGACCGCGCTCACCTGCGAGGCGCCGGTGTGCAGCGACGGCCGCGACGACGACGCCGACGGCCGCACCGACTACCCCGTCGACCCCGGCTGCGCGTCGCCCGCCGACGCCAGCGAGGACGACGTCTGCCCGGCCGGCCCCGGCTGCCCGGTGTGCGCCGACGGCCTCGACAACGACGGCGACGGCGCGATCGACTACCCGGCCGACACCGGCTGCACCGCGGCCTCGGGCGGCAGCGAGGAGCGCTGCGGCGCCGAGACCGATCCGCTGATCCCGATCACGATGGGCACCACCGGCGGCACCACGGTCGGCGCGACCAACCAGCTCATGCCGAGCTGCGTGACCAACTCGACCGCGCCCGAGCGCGTCCACACGCTGACCGTGCCGCTGCCGCTGGCGTCGCTGGTGATCGACACCAACACCTCGCCGTTCGACACGGTCGTGTCGCTGCTCGACGGCGGCTGCGCGGCGACGATCGCCTGCGACGACGACAGCGGCGATCCCGGCAACCAGTCGCGCATCACCCGCACCAACGTCGCCGCTGGCACCTACCGGATCGCGGTCGATGGCTTCGGCACCGCCGCCGGCGCGTACACGCTGCACGTCGCCGGCACCTACGCGTTCGGCGCCGCGTGCGACCCGACGATCCCGTACTTCACGTGCCCCGGCAGCGGCAGCTGCACCGGCGCCGCCGGCGCCGAGCACTGCACGCTCGCGGCGTGCGGCGACACCGTCGACGCCGACGGCGACGGCCACCCGGGCTACCCGAGCGACCCCGGCTGCACCGGGCTCGACGACAACGACGAGACCGACGCCTGCCCCGCGGGCCCGGGCTGCCCGGCCTGCGGCAACGGCCTCGACGACGACGGCGACGGCGCGATCGACTACCCGGCCGACACCAGCTGCGCCGCCGCGTCGTCACCGAGCGAGCTGACCTGCGGCGCCGAGACCGACCCGCTGCTGGCGGTGACCACCGCCAGCACCACCGGCACCACGGCCGGCGCCGCCAACAACTTCGCGCCGACCTGCGCCGGCGCGATGACCGGCACCGCGCCCGATCGCGTGTACCTGCTCACGCTGCAAGTGCCGGTCGCGTCGCTCACCGCCGACACCACCGGCGCGGCCTACGACACCGTGCTCAGCCTCACCCCCGCGGCGTGCGCGCCGGTGCTGGCCTGCGACGACGACGCCGGCCCCGGCAACACCTCGCTGTTCACGCGCACCAACCTGGCCGCCGGCACCTACGCGCTGATCGTCGACGGCTTCGGCGCCAGCGCCGGCGCGTACACGCTCAACGTCCGCGGCACGCTGCCGGCCGGCGGCAGCTGCGCCGATCCGCTCGTCGCGGCCGGCGTCCTGACCTGCCCCACCGGCTCGACCTGCCAGGCCGGGACCTGCGCGCCGTAGCGCGGCCCGGCGCCCGCCGCCCGCCGCCCGCCGTCGCCGCCGCCGCGCCTACTCGAAGCGCAGCGCCGCGTCGCTGGCCACGATCACCTCGTGGTTCGGCGTCGCGTCGTCCTTGACGATGAAGTAGATCCACCCGTCGCTGCGGAAGTGCGGGAACAGCGCCGCCTGGCCGGGGTTCATCGACGTGATCCGCCGCGGCACGCCGGTGGTGATGTCGAGGAGGAAGATGTTGGCGGTGCCCTGGGTCAGGAGCGCCTGGAACGCCGGGTCGGTCGCGCTCGGGTAGCCCATCCACGCCCAGTCGCCGGCCTGCACCCAGTGGTGGTAGACGATCCACCGCTCGTCGTAGCTGAACGCCGGCTTGCCGCCCTGCACGCAGTAGCGGCCGATGATCGGCACCTGCACGTCGTAGGTCGAGCCGTTGAAGGTCGCGTCGACCCGGCGCAGCGTGAAGCCCGACTGCGCGCTGTTGAACGACGTGCGGCTGAGCAGCAGCTTCGCCGACGGCGAGATGATCGTGTCGCCCTCGTACGGCGTGGCGATCGACACCTCGGGCCGCGCGCTGTACGCGGTGCCCGACCAGATCATCGGCGTCAGATCGCTGTGGCCGCTGGCGCCGAAGCTGGCGCCCGGCTCACCGCCGCCGTTGTCGCTGACGAACTGCCCGGCCACGGCCCAGTAGTCGCCGCCGCGCACCGCGCCGAGGTGCTGGTACAGGCCGACCACCGACACCGCCGAGCACTCGGCCTCGGTGAACGAGATCGACGCCGGGTTGCTGGTCAGGAGCGACTGCCGGCACCACGGCCGGCTGCCGCCCTGCATGACGAAGCCGGAGTTGTCGGGGAAGAACCCGGGGTCGTACGACGCCGACGCCGGGATCTCGCGGCCGGTCGACAGATCGAAGAACGTCGAGCCGCCGGCGCCGCCGCCGCTGCCGACGAAGCGCCCGTCGGCCGAGCTGCGGGTCCAGAAGCTCGAGCGGTGGTCGTACTGCTTGAGGATGCGCAGCGTCGAGGTCGGCGCCGCGGCGCCCCAGCCCGACGACCACGCGTACGCCGTCGACGCCGGGAACGTCGCCAGGCAGCCAAGCGTGTTCGGCGCGCCGGCGCAGCCGAACATCAACAGGCCGTCGTCGTGGTTGAGCGCGCGCCAGCCGGCGGTCTGCATCGCGGTGACGTGGGTCGCGACCGCGGGCTGGATGTCTTGCGTGCAACCGTCGGGCGGCGGCACGTCGTTGACCACCGAATCGAGCTCGGGCAGGCCGCGCGCGAACCACTCGGCGACCACGTCGAAGTCGTCCTGCGTGAGCAGCGGCTGCGGGCCGCGCGGCATCTGCACCCGCGTGATCCACGCGGCCTGCTCGGTCGAGGCGGCGCCGTAGCCGAGCTCGAACACCGCGGTGAACCACGCCAGCCCCGCGCCGGTGGCGTAGATGCCGAGCCGCCGCGGATCGTACGGCTCACCGACGGTGGTGCGGAAGCAGTCGAGGATCGTGCGCGCCTCGGTGGCCGAACCGGGCGCGAACGTCGTCAGGCACGCGTCGCCGGCGCGGGTCTCGGTCAGCCAGCGAGTCAGCGTATCGCGAGTCAACGCGTGGCATTGATCACACGCCTTGCTGGTGCCGACGCCCAGCCGACCCGCGGCGGCCTGCGCCAGCGGCAGATCGGCCAGCGTCACCGGGTTGCGGAACGCCGGCAGCACCCGCGCGTCGGGGCCGGCGTCGACCGGCGGTGGCGCGTCGATGTCGGCGGCGTCGGGCGCCGCCGCGTCGGTGGCAGCGTCGATCGGGGTGGCGGCGTCATCGCCGCCGCAGGCAGCGAGCGCGACCGCCGCCAGGGCCAAGGACATCGAGGTCGACTTCATGCGGCCCCGAGCCTACCGCGCCGCCCCGGCCCGAGGATGCGCGATCGACATCGCGGGGCCTCCTCCCCTGGGGGTGACACCGCGGCGCGCGCCCGCCGCCGTAGTAGACTGCCGACGCGCGTGCCCACCGACGACACCGTCACCGCGTCGCCCCCGGACGACCACGGCAGCCACGCCGACACCGTCGCGGCCGATGATCCGTCGCTCGACGGGGCCCCGGCCCGGATCCGCCCGGCGCCGGCGCCATCCGACGATCGCGGCGACTACCCGGTGCTGCTCGAGGTCGACCCCGCGCACTACGTGATCGATCGCGAGATCGCGCGCGGCGGCATGGGCCGCGTGCTGGTCGCGCGCGATCGCCGGCTCGGCCGCGAGGTCGCGGTCAAGGAGACGCTGGTCTCGAGCGGGCGGGTCGCGCGGCGGTTCGAGCGCGAGGCGCGCATCACGGCGCGGCTGCAGCACCCGTCGATCGTCGGCATCCATGAGGCCGGCACCTGGCCGTCGGGCGAGGCGTTCTACGCGATGCGGCTGGTGTCGGGGCGATCGCTCGATCAGGCGATCGCCGCGGCGCCGAGCTACCCGGCGCGGCTGGCGCTGTTGCCGAGCGTGCTCGCCGTCGCCGACGCGATGGCCTACGCGCACGATCAGGGCGTCATCCACCGCGACCTCAAGCCGCGCAACGTCGTCGTCGGCGAGTTCGGCGAGACGGTGGTGATCGACTGGGGCCTGGCCAAGGAGCTGGGCCGCCCCGAGGCCGTCGACGCGACCTGGCCCGACGCCGCGCCGGCCGCCGCGCCCCGCGCCGGCGCCAGCTCGCTCGGCAGCACCGGCGGCGAGACCATCGCCGGCGAGGTGCTGGGCACGCCGGCGTACATGCCGCCCGAGCAGGCCAACGGCGTCGCCGTCGACGCGCGCGCCGACGTCTACGCGATCGGCGCGATCCTCTACCACGTCCTCACCGGCCAGCCGCCGTACCAGGCCGACAGCACCGCCGAGCTCCTGGCCGCGGTGTTCGCCGGCCCGCCGCCGCCGGTGAGCCGCCGCGCGCCCGAGGCCGCCGGCGAGCTGGTGGCGATCGTGCAGCGCGCGATGGCGCGTGATCCGGCCGCGCGCTACCCGTCGGCGCGCGAGCTGGCCGAAGATCTGCGGCGGTTCCAGAACGGCCAGCTGGTCGGCGCCCACCGCTACTCGCTGCGCCAGCTGGTGCGGCGCTGGCTGCGGCGCCATCGCACCGGGCTGGCCGCGCTGGCCACCGCCGCGGTGGTCGCGGTGGTGATCGGTGTGATCGCCATCCGCCGCGTGGTGATCGCCGAGCGCGCCGCCCGCGCCGAGCGCGCCGCCGCGATCGCGCACCAGCAGGACGCCGAGGCGCTGATGCAGTTCATGCTCGGCGATCTGCGCGAGAAGCTGGCGCCGGTCGGCAAGCTCGAGCTGCTCGAGACGGTGGCGCGCCGCGCGATCGCCTACTACGACGCGCGCGGCGACCACGGCCGCGACGAGGACCGCTTCCTCGCGGCGATCGCGCGGCTGAGCGCCGGCCGCGTGCTCGAGTCGCGGGGCGATCTCGCGGGCGCGCTGGCCGAGTATCGCAAGGCCGCGGCGATCCTCGCCGCGCTGACCGCCGCCGCGCCGACCAACGAGCGGTACCGCGATCGCGCGATGTACGCCGACCTGCAGCTCGCCGACGCGGCGCTGGCCCAGGGCGACTCGGAGGCGGCGCTGATCGCCTACCGCGCGCTGCGCGCCCGCGCCGAGGCGTGGCTGGCCGAGGCGCCCGCCAGCGACGAGGCGCTCACGGCGCTGGCGCTGCACCGCGGCCGGATCGCCGACATCCTCGAGGACCGCGGCGATCTCGAGGGCGCGCTGGCCGAGCACCAGGCGGCGCTCGCGCTGGCCGAGCGCCGCGCGCCATCGCCCAGCGCCGACAAGTCCATCCTGATCGCGCTCGCCCACGTCGGCGAGCTCCTGGCCGACGCCCGCCACGACCTCCCGGCGGCGCTGGCCGCGTACCGCCGCGGGCTGGCCATCGGCGAGCGCAACGTCGCGCGCGATCCCCGCGACCCGCGCTGGCTCAACGACGTCGCGATCAGCCACGACGAGATCGGCAAGCTGCTGCTCGATCAGCACGACGCCGCCGCGGCGCTGGTCGAGTTCCGCGCCGCCCGCGCGACGATCCTCCGCGCGATCGAGATCGATCCGAGCGACACCACCTACCTCGACACCAGCGCGACCGTGACCGAGAAGATCGGCATGGCGCTCCTGGCCCAGGACGATCTCGCCGGCGCCACCGCCGAGTTCACCGACGGCGCCGCCGCCTGGGACCAGCTGTCGGCGCGCGACCCGTCGCGGCTGGACTGGCTGCGCTCGCGCACGCTCCTGGCCAACAAGCTCGGCGACGTGCGGCTCAAGGCCGGCGACCCGCGGGGCGCGCTCACCGCGTACGCGCCGGCGCTCGCGATCCGCACCGACCTGGTCGCGCGCGACCCGAGCAACGCCAGCTGGCGCCGCGACCTGTTCTACAGCCACTACAAGATCGCGCACGCGCACCTGGCGGTGCCCGATCGCGCCGCGGCCATCGCCGCGCTGCGCGCCGCCATCGACGTCGCCCAGGTCACCCACGCCAACCGCCCCGACAACGAGACGTTCGCCAACGACCTCGCCGAGACCCGCGGCGAGCTGGCGGCGGAGCTGCGCGCGGCGGGTGACGTCGCCGGCGCGCGCGCCGAGCTCACCGCCGGGCTCGAGGTCGCGCGGCGCATGGCCGCCCGACCCAACGCGCGCGCGGCGTGGCCGGAGCTGGTCACCGAGCTGACCGCCGCGCTCGCCGACCTCCCGCGCTGACCGCCGCCGCGCGACCCGCGGTCACATCGGCGCCGCCGGCAGCGCCACGACGTCGAGCGCGCGCGGCGTCGCCAGCGCCTCGGGGGCGCGCTCGCCGAGCATGCGCCGCAGGCTCGCCTCGTCGGCGGCGCTGAGCGACGTGTGCAGCACCGTGCCGCCGAAGCGCGCCAGCTCGCCGTGGAGGCGGTCGGCGGTCGCGTGGCGCACCAGCAAGAACAGCGCGGACGTGCCCGGCCGCATCTCGCCGGCGAGGTCGCGCATGAAGCGGTCCGAGATGCCGTAGTCGGTGAGCGCGCCGGTCGCCGCGCCGGCCGCCGCGCCGGCCGCCAGGCCGATCAGCGGGTTCAACACCAGGAGCCCGATCAGCGAGCCCCAGAACGCACCGCCGAACGCGCCGCGCGCGGTGACGTTGATCGACTGGTGCAGGCGGACCGCGCCGTCGTCGGCCTTGGTGACGACCACGGCGTCGTCGAGGTCGACCAGGTGCCCGGCGACCATCGCGCGGGTCGCGCGGAGCACGTCGTGGGCGCGGTCGAGATCGGAGTACACGATGGCGATCAGCTGGGACATGAGGACCTCCTGTGGTTGCCAGCCACCATGGGGTCGCCCGAACAGGTCGTCCAGACCGAAAAATTGGACGCGACGTGTCGTCTATCTCGACACGTCACCGACCGCCGCCCGAGCCTCCACGCGCCGCACGCCGCGCGCGCCGCGCGCCGCGCAGCAATCCTGGCCACCCGCCCGCGAGGGCCTGGCGCCAGCCCATCGCCGCGCTGGCGCTCGGCTAGCCGCGACCGCGGCCGCCGCGCCGGCGCCGCTTGCCACCGCTGCCGCCACCGCCACCGCCGCCGCCGATCGCGCCGATCGAGCGCATCGGCGCCGCGTGGCTCATCGCCGCGGCCTGCTTGGCCTCCTCGGCGGCGATGTCGGTCGACATCTTGCCGGCGACCCGGAACTGATCCGGCTTCCAGCCCTTCTGCGGCGACACCTCGAGCTTCTTCTGCAGCTTCTTCTCGAGGCCGTCGAGGTAGTCGCGCTCGCGGGTGCTGAGCAGCTCGGCTACTTTCGGCGACGTCTCGATCTGCACCTTGTCGTTGTCGACCAGGCCGCCCGAGCGCCGCACCTCGCGCAGCACCTCGTAGGCCACCGTGGTCGTCGACTTCACGACGCCGGCGCCCTCGCAGGTCGGGCACGGCTCGGTCAGCACCTGCCACAGCGACTCGCGGGTGCGCTTGCGGGTCATCTCGACCAGCCCGAGCTCGCTGATCTTGGTGACGTTGCAGCGCGCGCGATCCTTCTTGAGCGCCGCCTGGAAGGTGTCCCACACCTTCTTGCGGTTGGCCTCTTTGTCCATGTCGATGAAGTCGATGACGATGATGCCGCCGATGTTGCGCAGCCGGAGCTGGCGGGCGACCTCCTCGCACGCCTCGAGGTTGTTGAGCGTGACCGTCTCCTCGAGGTTGTTGTTCGACCCGGTGAAGCTGCCGGTGTTGACGTCGATCGCGGTCAGCGCCTCGCCCTGATCGATCACCAGCGAGCCGCCCGAGCGCAGCGGCACCTTGCGCGCCACCGCCACCCGCAGCGCGGGCTCGATGTTGAAGTGATCGAAGATCGGCCGCCGGCCCTCGTAGCGCTTGATGCGCTCGGCGTAGCGCGGCAGGAACGTCTCGGTGAACCGCTTGATCCGCGTGTACTGCTCCTCGTCGTCGATGTGGACCTCGGTGGTGTTCTCCTTCACCAGGTCGCGCACCAGGCGCAGCGGCAGATCGAGCTCGGGGTAGATGAGGCCGGCGCCCTTGACCTGATCCTCGCGGCGGCCGATCTCGCCCCACACGCGCGTCAGGTACTCGACGTCGTCCTTGATCTCCTGCTCGTCGGTGTCCTCGGCGGCGGTGCGCACGATGAAGCCGCCGTGCTTGGGCCGCGCGTGCTGGATGATGTCGCGCAGGCGCTTGCGCTCCTTGTCGGAGGCGATGCGCCGCGACACGCCGACCTGCCCCACCGCCGGCATGTACACGCTGTAGCGGCCGGGCAGCGACAGGTAGCCGGTGACCCGCGCGCCCTTCATGGCGATCGGATCCTTCACGACCTGGCACATCACCTCGTTGCCGGGCTTGAGCAGATCTTCGATCTTGCGCGCCGCCAGGCTCTTCTTGGTGCGGGCGATGCGCGAGGCCGCGGCCTCGGGCGCCTCGTCGCCGTCCTCGACGTCGGCGTCCTCGAACAGCTTCTTGCCGTCGTCGCCGCCCAGCACGTCACCGACGAACAGGAACGCCGCGCGCTCGACCTTGGGGCCGAGGTCGACGAACGCCGCCTGCATGCCGGGCAGCACCCGCGTGACCTTGCCTCGGTAGATGTTGCCGACCATGCCGCGGTCGCGCTTCCGCTCCACGAACAGCTCGGCCAGGGCGCCTTCTTCCACGACCGCGACCCGGCACTCCGGACCTTCGGCGTTGACCACCAGAATGTTTTGTCCCATCGAACTCTCTGCGCAAAAACGTTCAACCCAGGTAGCCGCCCCTGACATGGATGTCTCGGGCAGGTCGCGGCGAAAAGGGCGTTAAGAGCCCTGCGGTACCACGCAATGTCCATGAATACAAGGCATTGCGGTGCGGGCTGACAAGTTGGCGCGGACCTTGCTCATCTTCGTGACAACCTGACGGGGTGCCGCCCAGCAGGTTGCTCTAGATAGCTTAGTCTGCGCCTGTCTCGACTTCTAACGTATCGATACCTATAGCTTTTCTTGTTGCGCCGGTGCCCTCGGGTCTATCCCCCGAGGGCATTCTGGTTTTCGGCCGGTTTCGCGGCCCGTAGATAGGACGCGAGCGGAGGGGGAGGGTTGCTTGGATCAAAGTACGCGTCGCCGGGCGGTTTGGCCTGCGAAGCGCGCCTGGGGGGACAACTTCGTGGCCGGGTCGGGTATTCCTTGCGCGTGACCGAGCGCCGCGACCCGACCGACCGACCGCGGCGCGCAGCCGACACCGGTCAGCTGCCGCTGGCCGAACGCGAGCGTATCGAGAAGAGCCGCGTGCGGTTCGTTTTGGCTCTCGGCCGCGGCCTGCACCGCTACGGCACCCCGGCGCATCGCCTGGAGGAGGCGCTGGCGATCGTCTGCGGCCGCCTCGGGCTGCGCGCGCAGATCATGTCGACGCCGACCTCGCTGATGATCGGCTTCGGCGATCCCGCGGAGCAGAAGACCGCGCTCCTGCGGGTCGACACCGGCGAGCTCGACCTGGGCAAGCTGGCGCGCCTCGACGCGCTGGCCGAGGCGGTGCTGGCCCGCGAGATCGACTCCGAGGCGGCGCTGGCGCAGATCCAGGCGATCGAGGATGGCCCGCCGGCGTGGGGGCGCTTCGCCGAGACCGCGACCTACGCGCTCACCGCGGCGTCGATCGCGGTGTTCTTCGGCGGCGGCTGGCGCGACGTCGCGGCCGGCGCCGGGGTCGGCCTGGCGCTGGGCTTCCTGGCGCTGGTGATGCGGCGGCGCACCCACAGCGCGCGCGCCGTCGAGCTGGTCGGCGCGTTCGCGGCGGCGTTCACGGCCAACGCGATCGCGCACCTGGCGCGAGGCGTGACGCCGTCGATCGTCACGATCGCGGCGCTGATCGCGATGCTGCCGGGCATGACGCTGACCAACGCGATGACCGAGCTGGCGACCCGCAACCTGGTGTCGGGCACCGCGCGGATGATGTCGGCGCTGATCGTCTTGCTCGAGCTGGCGCTGGGCGTGGCGCTCGGCGAGCGGCTGGCGCGATCGCTGTGGCACGTCGCCGCGGTGACGCCGGTGCCGCTGCCGGGGTGGAGCGAGTGGGTGGCGTTCGTCGTCGGCACGATCGGCATGGTGATCGTGTGTCAGGCCGAGAAGCGCGCGCTGCCGTGGATCATGCTGACGTCGCTCATCGCCTACGCCGCGTCGAACTTCGGCGCCGATCTGCTGGGCCCCGAGCTGGGCGTGCTGATCGGCGCGCTCGCGCTGGGCATCGCCGCCAACCTCTACGCGCGCTTCCTCGACCGGCCGCAGCAGGTGGTGCTGGTGCCGGCGGTGATCCTGCTGGTGCCCGGCTCGATGGGCTTCCGCGGCATCTCGTCCCTGCTCGACCGCAACACGATGACCGGCATCGAGACCACCTTCGCCACGTTCGTCGTCGCGATGGCGATCGTCGCCGGCCTCTTGATCGCCAACGCGCTGGTGTCGCCGCGCCGCGTGCTGTAGCGCGCTGCCGGCCCGGGGCTGGAAAAATCCGGCGGGCGGTCGATCTCGATCACCAACGCCATGCTCACGGCGATCCCGCGGCACCGGCGGATCCGAACGCGCCTCCTGGCGCTGCTGGCGCTGCCGTTCGCGGTGAGCGTCGCGCTGGCGGTGCTGTTCGTCGAGGTCAGCCAGGTCGTCGACCGGGCGTACCACCGCGCGCTGGCCTGGAGCGCGCACGCCACCGCGGTGCAGACCATCAAGGCGCGGACCGAACAGGTGATCGCCGCCGTCGAGCCCGGGCCGGCCGCCACCGAGCGGGCCCTCGCCGAGCTCGCGGCCGCCCGCGAGGAATCGCTGGCGCTGGCCGCCAGCTTCGCGCCCGACGAGCTCGCCGAGGAGGAGGCGCTGGCGGTCGCGCTCGACGCGCTGGCCGCCGAGGCCCGCGCGGCCGCCGCCCACCCGAGCGCTGCGGCGCGCGCCCGGGTCGCGCAGGTCTACCGCGATCGCGTCGCCGACCTGATCGAGGACCGGATCCGCGACGAGCAGACCGGCAGCGACGCCGCCGCCGCGCATGGGCACGCCGTGACCCGCCAGCTGCTCACCGCCGGGCTGCTGATCGGCGCCGCGCTGCTGGGGCTCGGTGGCGTGCTGTGCTTGCGGATGGTGCGCCGCCTGACCGACGCGTTGAGCTACCTCGAGACCCAGGCCAGCCGGCTGGCCCGCGGCGATCTCGACGGCGCGATCGCGCTCGACTCTCGCGACGAGCTGGGCCGGCTGGCCGGGGCGTTCGATCACATGGCCCGCGAGCTGCGCGGCTCGATGGTGCATCGCTCGGAGCTCCAGGCGCTGGTCGAGCGCCGCACCGACGAGCTGATGCGCGCCGAAGATCAGCTGCGCCAGACCCAGAAGCTCGAGGCCATCGGGCGCCTCGCCGGCGGCATCGCCCACGACTTCAACAACCTGCTCGCGGTCATCATCGCCAGCGGCGAGCTGGCCACCGAGGCGCTCGACGCCGGGCACCCGGCCCAGGCCGAGCTCGCCGAGGTCCAGGCCGCGGCGCAGCGGGCCGCGGTGCTCACGCGCCAGCTGCTCGCCTTCAGCCGGCGCCAGCCGCGCCGCCCGCAGCCGCTGTCGCTCAACGACGTGATCACCAACCTGCAGCGCATGCTGCTGCGGATCATCGGCGAGGACGTCGCGCTGACCGCCGAGCTGGCGTCGGGCCGGTGCATGATCGAGGGCGACGTCGGTCAGCTCGAGCAGGTGCTCACCAACCTCGTCGTCAACGCGCGCGACGCGATGCCGCAGGGCGGACGCGTGACGATCCGCACCGCCGAGCGCGAGCTGAACGACGCCGACGCCGCGCGGATCGGCGTGGCCCCAGGCCGCTACGTCGAGCTGGCGGTGATCGACACCGGCGCCGGCATCCCGACCGAGATCCAGGACCAGCTGTTCGAGCCGTTCTTCACCACCAAGGCGACCGGCACCGGCCTGGGACTGGCGACGGTGTTCGGCATCGTCAAGCAGAGCGACGGCGGCATCGTCGTCGACTCGCCGCCCGGGCAGGGCGCGACCTTCCGGATCTACCTGCCGCGCAGCGCGCGGACCGCGCCCACCACGCCACCGCCGCCGCCCGGGGCGGTGCGGGGCAACGCGACGGTGGTCGTCGTCGAGGACGAAGACCAGGTGCGCGGCGCGGTGGTGCGGCGCCTCGGGGCCTGCGGCTACCGCGTGCTCGAGGCCGCGAGCGGCGCGGCGGCGCTCGCGCTCCTGACCGCGCGCCACCTCGACGTGCAGCTGGTGCTGACCGACCTGGTGATGCCAGGCATGACCGGCGACGCGCTCGCCACCGAGGTCCGCCAGCGCTGGCCGGCGATCCGCGTCGCGTTCATGTCGGGCTATCCGACACACCCCGGCAGCGACGGGCGGGGGCCGCTGCCCGACGGCGTGTTGATCCACAAGCCGTTCGACGCCGACACGCTGGCCACCGCGGTCGAACGCGCGCTGGCGTGAGCCGCGGCAGCGCTGTCGCGGTCGGCGGCGGCGCCCGACATCGGCGTCAGGCCGCTGTGGCGCAGACGCGACACTCGCGCGCCCCCAGCGGCGCGCATGCGTGCGATCGTGGGGCGGAGCGCGGCACGACCGTTGCTCTTGCAGGCGGCCACCCGTGCAGCGCGCCCTCCTCGTCCTATCCCTGACCACCGCCTGTGCCGCGCCTCCGATGGGGCTCGGCACCGGCGCCCGCATCCCCGCGTCGCCCGGCATGGGCGTCATCGAGGGCCGCACCGGCATGGCGGCGGCGAGTGGGCGCCAGAGCTTCCAGGCCGACGTGGCCGCGCGCTTCCAGATCGTCCGCGTGTTCGCGATGGAGAGCGGGATCGCCGTGACCCGCGTCCAGCAGGCCGGCGCCGACGGCGATCAGGTGAACCTCACCGGCGGCTTCCCGTACCTGCGGCCGCGGCTGCAGTTCGGCCACGCGTCGCTCGCGGTGGCGCTGGCCGGGCTCGGCATGGGCGGCGGCGGCGGCGGCATCATCGGCGGCATCGCCGACGCGCAGCTCGGCTACGGCACCGCCGCGTGGTCGGTGTACGTCGGCGCCTACGCCCACGGGTTCGAGATCGTCGGCGAGGCGCCGATCGACGCGTCGTCCCGGCAGCTCCGCGTCGGCGGCGAGTACGCGTGGGCCGCGGGGCGCGCGCGGTTCGGCGTCGCGGTCGAGCTGTACCGGCAGCGCGAGACGCTGCGCAACGACGACGATCGCGCGAGCACCGACGGGTTCGCCGGCGGCCTCAAGCTGTCGATCACCTCGCCGGAGTTCAAGTGAGCGCGCGCGGGCTCGCGCTGATCGCGCTGGGCGCGTGCGTCGTCCCGCCGAGCCAGTCGACCGTCGGCACGATCGCCACCGCCGACGGCGTCGGCAGCCGCGCGTCGATCGGGGCCCACGCCAGCGCGCTCGACGATCGCGGCGCGGTGCCGATCGATCTGGGCGCGGGCTGGATCGGCGAGTCGGTCGCGGGCCGCGGCACCGCCCACGCGACCTACGTGGCCGTGAGCCGCCGGGTCACCGGGCCGCTGTGGCTGGGCGGCCGCGCCGAGCTGTTCTGGAACGTCGACGGCGATCAGCCGCGGCGCGCGCTGATGGCCCGGGCCGCGCTGCGCCAGCGCCTGGCCGGCGTGCGCTGGGGCTCGGGCGACGGCGGCGGCGCGCTCGGCGTGCTCGGCGCCGTGGCCACCGGCGCGTACCTCGACGTCGGCGGCCGGCAGCTCGCCAGCGGCGGCGCCGAGATCGTCGCGGCCGCCGGCGTGTCGCTGGAGCTGCCGGCGATCGCGGGGGCGTCGCGGTGATCGCGTGCGCGTCCGCGCCGCGTGCGGGCGCGCGCCGGTACGATCGGACATGACGACGGTCATGCGCGGCGCCGCGGCGATGTTACGATCCACGCATGGCGCGCCACGCGGTCGCCGTCGCAGTCGCGGCCTCGCTCGGGCTGCTCGCGATCGCGTGCGGGACCAGCGGCGGTCGCCCCGCGCGCCGTGACGACGCCGGCGCCGCGACCGTCGCCCTCGACGCCGGGCCGCCAGCGCCGCGCTGGGCGCCGGCCGCGCGCGACCTTGCGATCGCCGCCGGCGAGGTGGTGATCGCCAAGCACCAGTGCACGCGCTGCCACGAGCTCGACGGCCTGCCCGGCGCCGGCCGGCCCTACGACTGCGTGTCGTGCCACGTGTTCCTGAAGAGCCTGACGCCGACCGATCCGCGCTACCAGAAGATCGCCGCGAACAACGGCCAGGACGTCCTCGATCGCTACATCCGCAACATCGATCACCTGCGGCAGGTGCCCAACCTCACCGCGATCGGCCGGCGGCTGCGGCCGGCGTGGATCGCCGAGTTCCTCCAGCACCCGACCGATCTGCGGCCGGGGCTCGAGGACGCGATGCTGCGCAACACGTTGACGCCCGCGGACGCGCAGGCGCTGGCCCGCTACTTCGCGGCGGTGGCCGACGCGCCGGCCGACGGCGAGCCCGGCAGCGCGCTGCCGCCGACGCCGACGCTCGATCCGGATCGCGTCGCCCGCGGCCGAGCGCTGTTCGAGCAGCGCGGGTGCCCGGCCTGCCACGTCGTCGGCAACGAGGCGTTCGCCGGGCAGAGCGCGGCGGCGCTCGCGCAGAACCCGCTGGCGCCCAACCTGCGCTTCGCGCGCGCGCGGCTCGGTCCGGAGACGCTGGTCGCGTGGATCATGGATCCGCGGGCGGTGTGGCCGGGCGCGACGATGCCCGCGCTCGGGATCGGCCGCGCCGACGCCGAGCTGATCGCCGACTTCCTGGCGGCGCCTGTCGACGTGCCGCCGGCGCCGCCCGCCGAGCCGCTGCTGGCGATGCCGCCGGCCGCCGCGCACCGCGTGAGCTGGGACGAGGTGAAGGAGCGCGTGCTCGGCAAGGTCTGCGTCCACTGCCACATGAACGATCACGAGAAGGACGTCGGCCCCGGCAACCTCGGCGGCCTCGGCTACGCCGGCCGCGGGCTGGCGATGCGCACCTACGAGATGCTGGTGCGCGGCGCCCGCGACGTCGACGGCAAGCGCTACTCGGTGCTGCAGCGTCGGCCCGGCGAGGCCTGGCCGCGGATCCTCGAGGTGATGGTCCGCCGCCGCGTCGAGAACCTCCGCGATCACGTGCGCCCGCTCGCCGACCACGACCGGCCGCCGTACCCCGCCGGCCCGCTCGGCATGCCGATGGGCTTGCCGTCGATGACCGACGAGGAGATCGGCCTCCTGCGCCGCTGGATCGAGGACGGCTGCCCGGGGCCGACCGGCGTGACCGGCAAGCCCGGCTTCACCGACGGCTTCCTGGTCCCCGACGGGCCGATCAAGCCGAACCGCGGCTGCCAGCTGCGCGAGCCCGCCGCCAAGCCGCCGCGCTGGTCGACCCGCACGGCCGCGCCGCCGCCATCGCCGTGACCGCCGCCGCGCCTGGGCCATCGATGCGATCGAGGACGCTGGCGCTGATCGGCGTGCGCGACGACGAGGCCGGTCGCGCCGGGCGGCTGCTCGCCTTCGCGTTCCTGCTGACCAGCGCGCTGGTGCTGGTGAAGTCGGCGCAGCGCGGGATCTTCCTCGCCAGCTACGGCCGCGATCGCATCCCCGACGCGTTCATGGTGTCGGCGGCGGCGCTGGCGACGACGTCGCTCGCGGTGTCGGCGCTGGCGCCGCGGTTCGGCGTCGCGCGGCTGGTGGCCGGCCTGCTCGGCGGCGCCGGCGCGCTGCTGATCGGCGCCTGGGCCGCGCTCGCGAGCGGCGCGCGCTGGGTGCCGTTCCCGCTGTACGTCGTCGGCGAGGTCGTGTGCGGCGTGCTGCTGGTGCAAGGCTGGGGCGTCATCACCGAGGCGCTCGACGTCCGCAGCGCGCGGCGGCTGTTGCCGCTGATCGGCGCCGGCGCCGGCGCGGCGTGGGTGCTGGGCGGACTGGGCATCTCGGTGCTCGCCGCGGCGATCGGCACGCCCGGCCTGCTGCTGGCCGCGGTCGCGCTGCTCGCGGCCGCCGGGGTCGCGCTCGCCGCGATCGGCCGGCGCGACCTGACCCGCCACGCCGCCGCGCCGCGCACCGCGGGTGGGCCGCTGGCGCAGATCGGCGACGCCGCGCGCTTCGTCGTCGGCGAGCCGCTGCTGCGGCTGCTGGCGGCGATCGGCGTGCTCGATCTGCTGGTCGAGCAGCTGATCGACTTCCAGCTGTTCGCGATCGCCCAGCAGCGGTTCGCGCACCCGCAGGCGATCGCCGGCTTCATGGGCCACATCTACGCGGTCACCGGGCTGGTGACGGTGATCGCGCCGCTGGTGATCACCGGGCGGCTGCTGGCGCGGTTCGGCTCGACGCGCTGCCTGTTCGCGGCGCCGGCGTGGGCGCTCGCCGTGTCGGCGATCGTGCTCGCCGGCCCGGCGCTGGCGCCGATCGTCGCGCTGGCCGCCGGCGATCGCATGCTCAAGCAGGCGCTGTCGAGCCCGGGTCGCGCGCAGATGCAGGCGCCGCTGCCGGCGTGGCGGCGCGCGCAGGCCGGCGCGCTGATCCGCGGCGTGCTGGCGCCGCTGGCGTACATCGGCGGCGCGGCGGCGCTCAAGCTCGTCCCCGCCGGCTCGCTGCGCCCGACCGCGGCGGCGGTGATCGTGCTGTCGCTCGGCGTGGTCGCGGTGATCGTCGGGCTGCGGCCGGCGTACCGCCAGGCGCTGCGCAAGAGCCTCGACCGGCGTCAGCTCGCGCTCGACGGCGACGCGCCGGCGCTCGACGCCGAGCAGGCCGCGGCGCTGGCGGCGCAGGTCGCGGGCGACGAGGCGCAGGCCAGCTTCGCGGTGACGTTGCTCGCCAGCGCGCCGCCCGCGGTGGCGCGGCCCGCGCTGCGCGCGGCGTGTCAGCACCCGTCGCCGCGGGTGCGCGCCGCGGCGATCGAGGCGCTGGCCGGCTTCCGCGACGCCGGCGACGCCGAGCTGATCGCCGCCACGCTCGACGGCGCCGGCGACGACGATCTCGAGCGCGCGTGCCTGCGCGCGCTGGCCAGCCTCGAGCACGACGTGGCGGTCCGCGACGTCGTCCGCCGCCACCAGGACGACGCGCACCCGCGGGTGCGCGCGCTGGCCCGCGCGTCGCTCGCGCGCGCCGAGGCCGCGGGGCTGGGCTCGCTGCAGTGGGCGGCGGGCTCGGCGGCGCACGTGCTGACCACCGGCGGCGTCCCGCGCGCCAGCCGGGTCGGCCGCTTCCTCGAGCTGCTCGACGATCCGCGCCCCGAGGTGCGCGCCGCGGCGGCGTGGGCGACCGGCGAGGTGCGCACCGGCGAGGTCGTGATCTACGGCGCGCTGCAACACCTGCTCGACGACCCCGTCGCGGCGGTGCGCCACGAGGCGCTGCGCGCCGCCGGCCGCCTGGGCCTGCCGCCGTACCTGCCGCGGGTCGCGCAGGCGCTCGCCGACCCCGCCGATCGCGCCGTGGCGATCGAGGCGTGCGCCGGGTTCCACGATCAGCTCGCGTCGACGCTGGCCCGCCAGCTCGCGGCGGCGCCGGTGATCGCGCTGACCGGCCTCGCCGCGGCGCTCGAGCGCGGCGCGGGGCCGCGCGGCGACGCGGCGCTCGATCGGCTGCTCGATCACGCCCACCCGGCGATCCGCTACCGCGCCGCGCGCGCGCTGGCGATCCGGCACCACGGCGCGCTGCCCGGCCCGCGGATCGCGGCCCTGCTCGACGTCGAGGTCGCGCGCGCGACCGCGCTGCGCGCGCTGATCGGCGCGCTCGCGCACCCGTTCCTGCGCGGCGAGCTGCAGGGCCGGCTGCGGCAGTGCGAGAAGCGCGGCCTCGCCGTGCTGGCGCTGACCGCCGATCCGGCGCTGTGCCGGCTGGCCGAGCACCGGCTGCGCGATGGCGCGCCGCGGACCCGGGCCCAGGCCATCGAGCTGATCGAGACCGCGGCGCCGCGCGCGCTGGCGCCAGCGGCGGTGGCGCTGCTCGAGGCCGCCGCCCCGCCCCCGGACGATCCACTGCGCGCGCTGGTCGCGCTCGACGATCCCTGGCTGCGCCAGGCCGCCGCGCTCGAGCTGCCGGCGGCGCGGACGCTCCCCACCTGGCAGGAGGACGAAGCGATGTTGCCCCTGGTCGAGATCGTCAACCTGCTGCGCGCGGTGCCGCTGTTCCGCGAGCTGTCCGCCGAAGATCTGCTGCAGGTCGCGCGCGCCGTGAGCCACCGCGAGCTCGCGGCCGGCGGCGTCTTGTTCCGCAAGGACGAGCCGGGCGACGTCATGTACGTCGTGGCCCGCGGCCGGGTGCGGGTGGCCGACGGCGATCGCGAGCTGGCCGTGCTCGGGCGCGGCGAGCTGCTGGGCGAGCTGGCGCTGCTCGACGGCGAGCCCCGGTCGGCCGACGCCACCGCCCTCGAGGACAGCGCGCTCCTCGGCCTGGCCGCCGCCGACGTCGACGAGATCCTCGACCGCCGCCCCGAGATCGGCCGCGAGGTGATCCGCGTGCTGGTGCGGCGGCTGCGCGCGGCCAACCTGCGCTGACGCCGTCGACCGCCGCGCGGCTTCGTGAAACTCTCGCCGCATGCCACGCCGCTCGCTGGTCGCCTGCGCCCTCGCGCTCTTGCCGCTCGCCGCCTGCCCCGGCCCGCGCACCGCCCCGCGCTGCCCGACGCCCGCCCAGCCCGCCGCGCCCGCCCAGCCCGCCGACCCGACCGCCGACGACCGCGCCGCCTGCGCCGTCGGCGCGCTCGCCGCCTGCGACGATCTCGCCGAGCACTGGTCGCAGCGCGAGCTCGGCCCGGCCGCGCCCGCCGACGCCGAGGTGCTGCGGGCCGCCTGCGACGACCGCGAGATCGCGTCGGCGTGCATGGGCTACGCGGTCATGCGCAAGTACGGCACCGCCACGGGTGTCCGGGATCCGGACGGCGCCGCGCCGTACTTCGCGAAGCTGGTCGAGCTCGGCGACCTCCAAGGCTACCGCGGCAAGCCGCCGTCGCCGGAGGGCGCCGCCGTGCTGGCGGCGACCACGCAGGCCTGCGCCGACGGCCGCGGCCGCGCCTGCGCGCAGCTCGGGTGGGCAGCGTTCTCGGCGGTGCAGCAGCCCAAGGACGTGCGCGTCGCGTTCACGCGCTGGCAGCAAGCGTGCGAGCTGGGCGTGGCCTCGGCGTGCCGGTGGGCCGGGCACGTCGCGTACACCTACGACGAGGTCAAGGACCTCGCGGCGGCGGCGCGGCTCCTCGATCGCGCCCGCGCCACGCCGGGCGGCGAGGACGAGCTGGGCGAGTTCCTGACCGCGACCGGCGACCCGACGCGCGCCCGCGACCACTACCTCGCCGGCTGCGCGCTCGGCAGCCGCACCGCGTGCTGGCACGCCGGCGCCGCCCTGCTGGCCGCCGCGTGCGCCGCCGGCGAAGACGGCGCCTGCCCTCAGCCGCCCAGGTAGTCGATCACGTCGGTCGCGGCGTAGCGATCGCGGCCGGCGAGGAACGCGCCGAGCCGCAGCAGCTCGTCGCCGCTGGTGACCAGCGGCGGCTCGACCGCGCCGTCGTCGCGGCGCTGGCCGAGCCCGACCGTCGCGATCAGCTCGTTGCACAGGCAGCGGCGACCGACGGTGTCCTCGCGGCGTCCGCCCTTGGCCAGGTACGCGTCGATCGGCTCGCCCGGGCAGCGGTAGCCGATCTTGCCGTCGGGTCCGGCGTACGCGACCCGCAGGTAGCCGAGGTCGCACACCCGCTCGCGGGTGACCCCGCGCGACGGATCGTCGGGCCACGTCACCACCTTGAACGGGTACCCGGTCGGCGACACCTGCGGGTCGGTGCGGATCGCGACCTCGCCGCGCGCGGCGTGCGCGATGAGCGACTGCTTCAGCGCCGCCGCGATCCCCGACTCGTCGCACAGCGCGAACAGCGTGCCGACCTGGATCCCGATCGCGCCCTCGGCCTGCGCGGCGCGCAGCCGATCGGGGTGACCGGCCCCGCCGGCGAGCCAGAACGGCAGGCCGAGCTGGCGGAGCGCGCCGAGATCGACCACGTCGCGCGCGCCGTAGACCGGCTCGCCCGCGGCGTTGCGACGCGGCTCCCCGCGCGGCGGCGCGTTGTGGCCGCCGGCGGTCGGCCCCTCGACGACGAAGCCGTCGACGCGCCCCGTGGCCTTGCGCGCCAGCATCGTCGCCAGCGCGTGGCTCGCGATGATCGCCAGGAAGCGCGGGCGCGCCAGCGGCGGCGGCACGACCGACCAGTGCGCCGCGGGATCGAACTCCAGCTCGACGACCGCGCCGGCCGGCGCCTGCTCCACGTCGAGGCGGAGCGTGCAGCGCTGGTGCGCCGCCAGCGCGTCGAGCACCCCGGGGATCTCGCGCGGGATCCCGGCGCCCATCAGCACGTAGTCGACGCCGGCCAGCATCGCGCCGTACAGCGCCGGCAGCGTCGGCAGCTGGATCTTGGTGAGCAGGTTGATGCCGACCGCACCGGCGTGGCCTTGCTTGGCCAGCCACACCTCGACGAACGTACCCAGCATCAGCCGCCGCACGCGCGTCGGCGACATCGCGTGGTGGTACAGCGGCAGCAGCTGGTACGGCTCGTCGGGGCCGCGACCACCGGCGCGGAAGTAGCGCCGCAGCATGTCGTCGGCGACGCCGGGGATCGGGAACGCCGCCATCGCGGCGCGCAGGCGCCCGTCGGGGTCGCCGTCCTGGAGGCGGCGCGCCAGCGTCGTCTCGCAGCCGACGCCCGAGATGACGCCGAGGTGACCGCGCCGCGCGACCGCGCGCGCGAGCTGCCAGCCCGAGACGCCGACGCCCATGCCGCCCTGGATGATCACCGGCCACGTGGGCGGAGGATCGATGTGCTGTTGCATGGGCCGCACCGTACGCACGGCGCCGTCGAGCGGCGGTCAGCGTTGCGCCACGTCCTCGCGCGCCCGCGGCCACGTCCCGGTCACGACGCGCCGAAGCGGCCGTCGACCTGACGTTCGTCAAGTCGGACGCCGCGGCCGCGTGCGCGGCGGCCCGCCGCGCGCGACACTCGGGTCGATGGCGCGCGCCCGCAAGCTGCCCGAACCACCGAAGCCCTTCCTCGCGTTCTCGGCCCGCTACCCGGCGCTGGCGAGCGCGTGGGAGCAACTCCATGACGCCGGCGAGGCCGGGCCGCTCGACGCCCGCACCCGCCGCTTGATCAAGCTGGCGGTCGCCATCGGCGCGCTGCGCGAGGGCGCGGTCCGCGCCAGCGTGCGCAAGGGCGCGTCGGTCGGCGTCACCGACGCCGAGGTCGATCAGGTCGTCGCGCTCGCCGCGGCGACGCTCGGCATGCCCGCGACCGTCGCGGTGTTCACCTGGGTCGAGGCCGCGCGGCGGCCCAAGGCCGACGGTCGATCGCCGCGCCGCCCCCGCGGCACCCGCGCGTCGCGCTGAGCGCCGCCGGCACCGGGGCGCTCAGCCGCCGTCGTACTGCGCGTAGAGCGACGGCTCGATCGCCGTCGGCCACGCCGCGCGCACGATCGCCGCGGTCGCGGTCAGCGCCTGGGCCAGCGGCGCGCCCCACGGCGCCTCGGCCGCGCGGGCCAGCGCGACCCGGGCCAGCCCGACGGTGTCGTCGTCGTCCTGGGTCAGCGGATCGTCGGGCAGCGCGTCGTAGTACGCGCGATGGTCGGTGGTGTTCGCGAGGAAGCGCCGCAGCCCGTGCGGCTGCGCCAGCGCCGCCTGCACCCGCAGGCTCGCGTGCTCGCGGCGCAGATCGACCAGCGTGTCGTTGGCCAACCCCCAGTTGACCAGCCGCGCGCTGGCTTCGCCCTCGACCAGCCAGTGGCACACCTCGTGGAAGACGATCTGCGCCACGCAGTCGTCGGGGTCGAGGATCTGCGCCGTGCCGATCGCCAGGATGCCGCGCCCGTCGTAGTCCGCGTAGGCCCCGTCGGCGCGCACCACCCGCAGCCCCATCCGCTCGGCGGCGCGGATCCACACCTCGTCGAGCGGATCGCGGTACTGGCACGTCGGGCGACGCGGCGTCGGGACGATCTGCGCCAGGTCGACGGCGGCCGGCTCCATGGCGCGCAGCATGGCGACGTCGCCGCCGCCGCGCGATGGCCACAGGTGCGGCACCCTGTCGCGCCGCGGCCTGCCCGCTCAATCGACGCCGGCGTCGACCAGCGGATGCGGCCGGTCGCGCTCGCACGCCAGCCACACCGACAGCTGCTGCCGCTCGGCGAGCGTCGGCCGCGGGCAGTCGATCGCCAGCGGCCCGCCGGGCGTCGCCGGGCAACGCTCCGGCGGCATCAGCGTGTTGGTCGCGGCCGGCCCCGCGCCGCTGTACTCGTCGACGTGGTCGATCACCTGCAGCACGCCGAGGAGCGTGTCGAAGTCGTGGTAGATCGGCGCGCCGTTGCGCTGCGAGCGCGGCAGCGTGCTGGCGTGGCACTGGGTGCAGAAGCGGCCCATGAAGTCGCGGCCGAAGCTGTCCCAGGTGAGCGCGAGCGGATCGGGCGACGGGCAGGCCGCACCGGTCGGCGTGGGCTCGGCGCCGCCGCACGCGGCGAGCACCGCGAGGACCCCGACGAGCGCGCGGCCTGCCGCCACGGTCACTGCCCCCGCTGGGTGACGTAGTCGGCGCAGCCGGCCGTGACCTCGGCGGGCGTCGCGCTGCCGCTGGTCAGGTTGGTGCCCAGGTAGGCCTCGCAGGCCGTGGCGGTGGTGCCGCACACCTCGGTGACGCCGCCGATCGGGTGCTCGAGGCAACAGATCGTGATGGCCTGCGCGTGCGGCAGCGCCTCGGCGGTGGCGTGCTCGTCGAAGCACGCCTGGAAGGTGGCGTAGGGCTCGGCGCCGTGATCGTGATCGTCACAGGCGGCGAGGGTGGACAGGAACAGGATCGAGACGATGGACAGCGTACGCATGCGATGAACCTCGGACCGAAGAACGCAAACGGAGGCACGGCGCGACCCGCAGGGCCACGCCACGCGCGATGGACGTCGCGATCTCCGGCCGTCAGGAAGGCGCGTCGGGCCGCGGCGGCCACGGCGCCGGGCGCGGCGCGGGCAGCGGCACCCGCACCGCGGGTCGCTCGACCGGCACGATCGAGATCACCGCGAGCGTCGGCGCCGCGATCGCGACCAGCGACGGCGTGATCATGCGGATCGTCCAGCCGCCACACGCGCGCACCGCGGTCGAACCGCCGGCGTCGTCGTGATCGGGGCAGCGGCAATCGGCGTCGCGCGGACAGCAGCACGCGCGCTCGGCCTGCGCCGTCGGCACCTGCGCGATCGGCAACGCCACCGCCAGCAGCACCGCGACCAGCGCGGCCAGCGCGGCGGGCACCGAGGCGGCGATCCGCGACAGCGTCATCGCGTCGCAGTGTCGCGACCGGCCGGCGAGGTGTCAACCAGGCCGCCGGCCGCGTGGCGCGCGCCACATCGGCGTCAGGGCTTTGTAAGGCCCGCGCGCCCGCGGACGCGCGCGACCACCGCCGCGCGTCTGTACGGCATGCACGCCACCCGCATCGCGTTCCCGCTCCTGGCCCTCGCCGCCGTCGCCTGCCGCGCGCCCGAGACCCACGTCCACCTCGACCGCGACGGCGCCGAGCCCAAGCCCGCGCCCGGTCGGTTCGCGGTCACCGGCACCGCGACCCTGCAGGTGCGCCCCGACGTCGTCGACCTGCACCTGACGATCGCCGCCGAGGCCCCCAAGGCCAAGGTCGCGGCCCAGCAGCTGCGCGCGCGCCAGGCCGAGCTGCGCGCCGCGCTGGTCACCGCCGGCATCGCCACCGAGGATCTGGCGTTCTCCAGCCTCGGCATCGAGCCGGTCTACGTCTACGACGAGCACGCCCCGCCGCGGCTGCGCGGCTACCGCGCCGCGATCGACCTCACCGCGACGTCGAAGCAGTTCGAGGCGCTGCCCGACGTGCTCGAGGCCGCGGTCAGCGCCGGCGCCACCAACGTCACCACCGAGCGCCGCGTGCTCGATCTGCCGGCGCGCAAGCGCGAGGTCCGCGACCTCGCCCTGGCCGCCGCCAAGGCCAAGGCCGAGCAGACCGCCAGCGCGCTCGGCGTGAAGCTCGGGCGGATCACCGCGATCGACGAAGCCAGCGACGACGGCACCGGCTGGAACGGCCGGTGGGGCCGCGAGACCGCCAACGTCGCGCAGATGGCGGTGGCCGCGCCGCCGAGCGCCGGGCCGCTGGTCGGCGACGCGCAGACCCTGTCGCTGACGATCTCGCTCGCCTACGAGCTGTGAAGGAACAGCCGGCGGAAGTTGCCGGCCAGCACCGCCGCGATCTCGTCGGTGGTGTAGCCGGCGGCGCGCATGCCCGCGACCATCCGGCCCAGGTACGAGCGCACCGCGCCCGAGTACTGCGGGCCGTCGGTCGCGAACAGCGTCCGCTCGATCAGCCCGCGCGCGCGGATCGCCGTCAGCACCGCCGGGTACTGCGGCTCGCCGCCGGTGACCGGGTTGCCGTCGAGGTCCACCAGCAGCGGCCGGCCGAGCGCCGAGATCTCCAGCCACACGTTGGGGTGCGCGGCCGCCAGCTCGAGCGCGTGGGCGACCGCGCGCGCGTCGCCCTGCCCCACGTGCGACAGCACGAAGTCGACGCGCCCCGCGCCGTGCGCGCCGTCGAACGCGGTCACCACCGCCTCGAGGCCGCGCGGATCGTAGTACGCGGGATCGCTCTCGGCGCCGGGGAACGGCGAGAAGCCGGTGTGCAGCAGCACCGGCACGCCGACGTCGGCCGCCACCTGGTAGACGCCCTGGTACGCGGGATCGGTGAACGACACCTGCTGGTGCGCGTGGGCCAGCTTGATGCCGACGAAGCGGTCGGGGTGCTCGATGAAGTAGCTGCGCAGCGCCGCGAGCCGGTCGCCGGCGAGATCGCCGGCCCAGTCGTCGAAGTTGACGCTCGCGAACCCCCACGCCCACGGCGCGCCATCGTCGGCGGTGACGTTGCGCGGATCGACCAGATCGCGCTCCAGCGCCTCGTTGGTGTAGTAGCCGGTCGTGTGGTGGGTGTAGACCGCGAACAAGACCGCGTGATCGACGCCGGCCAGCGCGGTCTGCGCCGCGATGCCCACGTGCGGCGCGTACGGATCGCTCAGCCGATCGAGCAGCGCCGGCGCGTACAGCGCGAACGCCGACGGCAGGTTCTGGGTGATGAACGCCTTGCCGCCGGGCGCCATCGCCGCGTAGTCGCCGGGGTGCAGGTGCATGTCGATCACCGGCAGCGCGCGGCCGTCGACCTCGATCGTCGCGGCGGCCGGGGTCGCGATCAGCCCGAGCGCGAGCGCGAGCAACATCGGGCGGCGGATCATGGGAGCTCCTGGGCAGGCAGCATGGGCGGCGGCTCGGGCACGAGCGTGTACGCGGCGACGACGCCGACGCGGCGCGCGCGATCGGCCTCGTCCCACTCGATCGCCAGGCCGCTGGGGTAGTACGAGCGGCCGCCGTAGAACTCCGGCGCCGGCCCGAGCGCCAGCTCGACGGCCAGCCGCACGTCGCCCGGCAGGACCGGCCCGGCGACGTCGGCCCCGGCGGTCGCGCCGGCGCCGATCACGATCGCGTCCGGCGACAGCGCCGCCTCCGCCGAGGAGGTCAGCAGCGCCTCGAGCCC
>Ga0075163_10002192_pt1 | contig 26341 bp, 31 predicted proteins | sample JI1023141ADNA_FD_71478 | JGI IMG/M metagenome (GOLD analysis project Ga0075163, IMG submission 71478) | Wastewater effluent complex algal communities from Wisconsin, to seasonally profile nutrient transformation and Carbon sequestration -... | ecosystem: Engineered > WWTP > Effluent > Algae...
CCCACGGAATAAGCCATGACCGAAGAAAACGACCAGACCATCAACGCGACCTCGCCGACCCCGACCTTGACCGTCGGCGGCGACGTGATCCCGCTCACGGCCCCCACCGCAGACGACGGCAACCGCGCCATCCCCCTATCCCTTGACGAGTTCTGCGGCCGAATGTCCCGCCGCGACCGCCGCGTGGAGCTGATCGGCGCGTTCCATTTTTGGATGACCCACCAGCGCCGGATGACCTTCGCGACCGAGCCGGAATTCCAGACCGCTTTCCACGATTTCACCGGCGGCACGCCGGCCAAGGAGTAACCCGATGGCTGTCTTTTTCGATGGTCGCTTGCTGACCACCCCGACCGTCGCGACGGCGGTTTTCGATCAGGGGATGCTGGACCGGAACCCGGCGACCGGCAACACCCTCGCGCTCGTCGGCGTATCGACCGGCGGCGTCCCCAACGAGGCGATCTACCTCTACGACGTGCCGAGCGCCCGCGTGGCACTCAAGGGCGGCGATCTGCTGCGCGCCGTCGAGATGGCGTTCAGCCCCAGCGCCGAGACCGCCGGGCCGCAAGTCATCTGCGCCGTGCGCGTCGGCAGCCCGACCCAATCCAGCCTGACGCTCGCCAACAGCGCCAGTTCGGCCACCATCAACGTGGTGTCCACCGACTACGGCGTCGGCACCAACAACGTCAAGGTCAAGGTGGAGACCAGCACCGACACCAACGGCAAGAAGGTGACGGTCACCCAGGGAACCACCCAGTACGTCGGCGACAACCTGTGGCGCAACGCCCTGACCGTCTACTACAGCGGCAGCAGCACCTACGGGCTGGTCACCATCAACGACAGCGCCATCAGCCTGAGCGCCGCCACCAGCGCCACCACCGCCAGCGTGGATACCTTCACCTTCACGGCCTATCCGACCGTCCAGGATGCCGTCAACCGCATCAACGCCAACGCCGGATGGGTCGCGAGCGTCATCGCCGGCAGCGCGGAGAAGCCGACCGCCGCCAGCTTCGAGAACCTGACCGACCGGAACGTGAAGGGCACGACCGCGACCAGCACCTGGACCACGCTCACCCAGCACAACGCCGCCATCGTCGAGTGGATCAACGGCACTCAGGAAGGGCTGATCACCGCCACCCGCGTGGCCGCCGCCACCCTGCCGCCCGCCAACATGGCCTATAGCTACCTGTCCGGTGGCAGCGACGGAGCGGTCCCAGACATCAACGCCTGGACCACAGCCCTGTCCGTGCTACAGGCCGAGGACGTGCAGTGGGTCGTGCCGATTTCCGGCGACTCGACCGTCTGGGCCGCCACCGACGCCCACGTCAACTACATGAGCACCGTCGCCAAGCGCGAGCGCCGGGCGTTCGTCGGCGGCGCCATCGGCACGAGCAACGCCACCGCCAAGGCCAACGCCGCGCTGCTCAACAGCGACCGGGTGGCGATGGTCCACCCCGGCATCTACCACTACGACAACGCCAGCATTTTTCAGAACCGGGCGCTGACCCTTTATCCGGCCTACATGACCGCCGCCATCCTCGGCGGTGCGTTCGCCGGCATCACCCCCGGCGAGACGATGACCAACAAGGCCATCAAGTGCCTGGGCCTGGAAATCGATCTGGCCGCTCCCGGCGACACCGACAGCCTGATCGAATCGGGCGTGCTCTGCATCTACAAAGACCCCAAGGGCGCCCGCCGCGTGGCCCGCGCCGTCTCGACGTGGCTGAACGACACCCGCTACAACCGGGTGGAAATCAGCACCGGCGTGGTGGTGGATTACGTCAGCCGCACCGTCCGCGACGCGCTCATGCCGTTCGTCGGCCGGAAAGCCACGCCCACCACCTTGCAGAGCGTCAACGCCACCACCGAAAGCGTGCTCTACCGGCTGGCGCAGCCCGAGCCGGTCGGGCTGGGGATGCTGGTGGGCGACGCGGCGCTGCCCGCCTACCGCAACATCACCAGCAGCATCGACGGCGACACCCTGCGGGTCAGCTTCGAGTGCAGCCCGGCCATCCCGATCAACTACGTGCTGGTGTCGCTCCACGTCACCCCGTACAGCACCACCCAACTTTGAGGCTAGGCGATCATGGCGGTAGCAAAAACGGAAAACATCAAGGTCAGGAGCGGCAACCGCATCCTGATCGAGTTCGGCGGCCAGGAAGTGGGCCTGCTCCAAGACCTCCGCTGCAACGACGATTACGCGCCGGAACCGGCGAGCGGCATCGGCGACATCCACGTCCAAGAGTACGTCCCGACGATGGCGCGGCACACCGTCACCACCAGTCAGGCGGTGCTGTACAAGGAAAGCCTGCGGTCGGTCGGCGCGAGCCTGGAGAACGGCGACGACGCCCTGCGCGGCATGGTGTTCGACATCACCGTGTACGACAAAAATCCTCCCGCCTCGGCGGCGGCGGCCGGCGCGGGCTACATCCGCAAATACCTGTCGTGCAGCTACGCCAGCGGCGACATCGAGTTCCGCAAGCACACCATCGTCATGAGCAACGCCACCTTCCAGGCGCTGGACGTTAAGGGCGCGACGGTATGACGCCAGGGACATACCCGCTAGCCATCGAAGGGATCGGCGCTTTCGAGATCAGGCGCCGGACCCTTCGCGTCGAAATCCAGATCGGCGCGGAGTTCGCCCGCCTGACCGAAGGCGAAGAGCAGATACCGGCATGGCTGCGCGACCTGTGCGAGATGACCAGCGCCGTCAAGGTGCTGGCCGCCATGGCGCCGGACGGGTGGGACGTGGACAGCATGGACCCGCAAGAGCCGGCGACCTACGAGAAGCTGGCGAAGGTCTATCGCGCCATCCAGGAAGCGGAGGGCCGATTTCGTCGCCCGCCAGCAGGCGGAAATCAAGCCGAAGGCGCGACGACAGGCTAAAAGCGTCGAGTGGTGGTATCGCGACCGATACCGCCTCCCGTCCACCGACCCGCGCTATCTCGACGCCACGCGCGAGGACATGCTGCTCGACTACTGGACGGCGCACTACGCCGCCGAAGCCGCCAGCGGCGCCAGCACCTACGAAGCAGAAGACCCCGAGTTCGACCTCGACGCCATCGAAGCGGCCCTCGACCGCGACGACGACTGGGAACCCGCCACCGACCTGAGCAGCCCGCCATGAGGACGTTCTTTTTAGGCGAAAACAGGGAGCGAGGCACCTATAAGCCGTGCTTTTCAAGCGAGCGCCGAACCGCCTTTATCTGTTGCCCGGACTGCGGCGCATTGCTTCTGCTAAACCCTCATATCGTGGCGAGCGATGGGACCGTGACCCCGAGCGTGGTCTGTCGTCCGCCGTGCGATTTCCACGAATTCATCCGCCTGGATAAATGGTCATGAGCGATGTAAGAATTCGGATGGACGCCGACCTCGGCGGCACGCAAGCGGCCTTGCGGCGAGCGCAGGAAGACGTGCGCAAGCTCACCGACCGGATGCGCGAACTCGGCAAGGCCGGCCAGGATTTCGGCAAGATCGATTTCGGCCAGTTGCCCGGCGACATGAGCAAGCACATGGAGCGGGTGCAGAAGCAATACCGCGACCTGCTGGCGCTCAACAACGATCTGCGCCGCCGAATTCAGATGAGCGGCCAGGAAGGCGCCAGCCCGTTCGATCTCGACTGGGACCGGATGGGCTACCTCAACCGCCGCACCCAAGAAGAGGCGCGACGCCGGGTCATCGAGCAGTCGGCGCGCGGCACCCCATGGCAGCCTCCGGCCGGCGGTGGCGGCGGTTCGGGCGCACCACCTGCCGACCCCGGCGAAAGCGGCCCCCGAGGCGGCGGCTTCGGCGGGATGGCGGCGACGGTTTGGGGCGCCCTCAAGCTGGGCGCCGGCTTCATAGGACTGCAAACCGGATTCGGACTCATCTCGCAGGCGTTCCAAGGCGCCCGCAACACCGCCCAGGCCAGCGACCAGTTCGTCCGGCGGACCCGCGAAACCGGCGAGACCTTCATCAGCGTCCGAGACCGGCTCAAGGCGCTGGGCGACGGCCTGCAACTCACCAACGAAGAATCGGCGCAGCTCGGTCTCGCGTTCCAGAAAGCCGCCAACGAGGCGGACCCGCAGACCGCCATCGCGGGAGCGCGCGGCGCGGCCGGATTCGGGCGCAGCTACGGCATCGCCCCCGAGGTCACCGCCCAGAGCATGGGCGCCTTGCAGTTTTTGGGCGCGACCGGCAAGGGCGGGTTGAGCCAGCGGCAGATGCTGCTGCTCATCGGCAAGACCATCAGCGACGGGATGCTGGGCGGCAAGGCCGAGCAGGTCATCGAAGGGCTGGGCCGGCACGTCGAAACCTTCGTCGGGAAAACCATGCAAGCCCCCGGCGACATCACCGAATACATGGCCGCGATCGCGGCCATGGGGCAACTCAAGGACAAGTACCCCGGACTGGCCGGACCCGGCGGCGCGCGGCTGATCGAGCAAGCCGGGCAGGCCATCCAATCCCCCGGCGGCGGGCTGGGCGGCGAGTTTCTGATGACCCGCGCCTTGCAGGGCGCCGGGCTGGGCGGCGGCGACCCGTTCAAACTCCTGTACGAGCGCCAGGGCATGACTGCCCTGACCAAGCTCCCGAACGGGAAAACCGCCATCGAGCAATTCATGGATGAGGCCAACCGCCACCTCGGCGGCGGCAACCCCTACCAAGCATCCGTCATGACCGGCGAAGTGCTGGGCATGACCGGCAAGCAGGTGACCGCTCTACAGGCCGCACTACAGCGGGCGCGCGGCACCGGCGGCGGCATCGACGCCTGGGAAACCCGCCTCAAGGCGGCCGGTGTGGACATCGCGAAAGTCAACGAGTCCGGCATCAAGGACATCGGCGACATCATGGGCGCCGGCCCGGACACGCTCAAGGAGATCGGCGCGCGGCGCGGCGTGGACCCAAACCTGCAAGGCGAGGCGCTGCGCGACGCCCTGCTCAAGATCGCCGCCGAGCAGGGCCGGCAACAGAACGAGGCCACCAAGGCGCAAGACGCGATGGTGACGGCCCTGAACGCGCTCCAAAACACCATCGGACAGCCCTTGCTCGACGCCCTCGGGCAACTCGGGCAGGCGGTCAAGGAACTCACCCCGCCCGTCAAGGGCATCGCCGAATGGCTCGGGGTCAAGACCGGCACGGCGGCCGGGGCCACCGAAACCCAAGTCACGGGCGCGAACGCGAGCATTTTCAGCGGCGCTCGCTGGATGCACGAGCTGAACCCGCGCAACTGGTTCAAGCGCAGCGACGAACCCGGCCCCATCGAGCGGCTGGACAACTGGCTCAACCGGAACGACCCAGAGCATCCGGGCGGATACCATGACCCCCGCGACGCGATGATGAACCGCTCCACCAGCGCCCCCAGATCGTCCGCAGGAAGGGCCGAGCCGGGGCTATCAGGAACACTGGCGGGCGGACCCGCCAACGCGACGACGGAACCGCCCCCCGCCCCGGCAGGCGCCAACGCCGGAACCGGCAACCCCCGCCTCGGCGCGCTGTCCCGCGACCCCGCGTTCCTGGCGCACTTGCGGCAACTCGAAGACCGCAAGGGTCTGCCGCGCGGGATGCTGTGGGCGCAGATCGCCCAAGAAAGCCGCTTCAACACCGGCGCGACCAGCCCGAAAGGCGCTCGCGGCATCGCCCAGTTCATGCCCGCCACCGCCGCGCGGTTCGGCCTGGACGACCCGACCGACCCCTACGACTCGGCCCGCGCCATGGCCGACTACGACTCATTCCTGTACAAGCGGTTCGGCGGCGACATCGACAAGACCCTGGCCGGCTACAACGCGGGCGAGGGCAACGTGGACAAGTACGGCGGCGTGCCCCCGTTCAGCGAAACGAAAGGATATGTCAGCAACATCAAGGGCAAGTGGTGGCCGCAGGCGCCGGCCGAATCCACCGGCTTCAACGCCAACCTGCTGCGCCCGAAACCCCGCGACGATTACACCCCGCTCCCCGAAGGCGCGACGCCAGCGCCCGCCGCGAACTCGGCCAGCGACCCCGGCCGCGTGGACATCTACCTCCACCAGCGCGACAGCAAAGGCGCCCCGGTCGGATCACCGGCCCAGCATCGCCTCGACCTGAGCCAGCGCAGCCCGCAGGGCAGCATCGATGTCGATAGCCTGTTCGGAGCGCCCGCATGACCACGAATGCTATCCCACTCACAACGAAACTCGGAGAACAGATATGGGCGGCGCGATTGTAACCATCAAAGATACCTCGATAGGCAGGTTGAGAGCGTGCTGGGGATTGATTGAAGCGGCGATAGTGCTTCTCTTGTTCGGAGAGGTCGAGATGTTTTTTCAGCAAGCCACGGTGAAGAATCCCCATTCAACCGAAGAAACAAAACCGTGACCGTCCGCACCTTCACCCCCAAGTTCCGCGTCATCATCACAAAAAACGTGCTGAGAAAGGACGGCGTGTCCAGCCGGCAAGCGGCATCACAAGAAGGCGGCGGCGGAATTTGGGACATCACCCCGTATCTGGGCGACGGCAGCACGATCAGCGTCAGCAAGAGCCTGTATCGGCCGTGCGGGTCGGCCATCATCACGGTCCCCGACCAGCCGTTCTCACCGACCGAAGGCGGTACGCCCGGCGACACGCTCTACGGGCTGCTTGAGCCAACGGACGGCGTGGAAATCTATCTCGCCCGCTCCCCCGAGCAGTACGGCATGAACGAGAGCGCGGTCGGCCAGTGCCCGACGCTCTTTCGCGGCTTCGTCCGCGAGATCACCCGAACCGAGCAAATGGGCGCGGACGGCAAGCCCCGGCGGTACGTGGTCGTGCAGTGCCAAGATTATGGCGCGGTGTTCGACATGCTGCGGGTCTGGATGCTGCTGGCCGGCATCGTCGGCATCCCCGACAAGTTCCAGGCATTTTTCAAGTACGGCGGCGATTTCGCGGCGATGAAAACCGCCGAATTCATGCAGCTTTTCGTGGACATCGGCAACGAGTTTTTGAACGGCATCTACGACCAGGGCGGATGGACCTGGAACATCATCCCCGATTTTAGCGTGACCGAGGGCGAGCACGTCATGATGGGCTTAAACGGCCACGAAGGGCCGCTGTGGGGCTTGATGATGCGCGAGATGGACGCCCCATGGAACGAGCTATTTTTCGAGGACCGGAAGGACGGGCCGACGCTGGTTTACCGGCCGGCACCGTGGAAGTCCTACGAGCCGCAAGGCCGCCGGCTGGTCGGAGCCTATCTCCCCCAGGGCGGGAACACCGTCAGCGCCGACGAGGTGGAGATCGACATCGAGGACATCGTGAGCCTTGACCCCAGCCGCAGCGACTACGACGTGGCGAACTTGTTCTGGCTGGACTGCCCGGTGGCGATCCAGGGCGCCTACATGCAGCAGATTTTCGTCGCCGCCGTCCAGAAGCACCTTGACCTCGTGAAAGACGACGGCCACCAGAACAACGACCGCCACGCCTACGGAGACCGGATGCTGAAATGGAGTTTCAGGCAATGGCCGAACGGCACCCAGGAGCATCCGGTGTCGGCCAAGAAAAAGGCGTGGGAAGCCAACAGCACATCGTTTCAGGACTGGTGGGCGGCAAGGCTCCGGTGGATGCGCGACGCAAACCGCGACAACGTGGTGCTGGAAAACGGCAGCGTAATCGTGAAGGGCAACGAGAACATCCGGGCCGGGAAGTACATCGCGATCACGCGCGGCCAGATCGAGTGGGAAGCCTACGCGGTCGGTGTGACTCACACGTTCGCGCCGTTTCAGAGATATGTAACAAAAATAGACTATATTCGCGGAACATCATTCTGGTCGCGGACCTTGCTCGAAAGAAATCCGGCTTGGGGCGAAGGCAAAAAAGGCCCATACGATTGATATATGGGCCTTTTTTGGCGTTCCGTTCCCATCCCTTCCTATCCAGTCCCCTCCTATCCAGTCCCCTCCTCTCCCGTCCGCTCCCGTCCGCTACCGCCGTTCCAATCCGCGCCCGTCCTTTCCGCTTCGGTCCCGTCCGATCCAATCCACTCCAATTCCCCGCCATTATAGCGCCGCCGTCGCGTTAGTGCTAACATATTTTCATGACGTATCCACTAACGGGAATCCGCGCATGAAAACCGACGCCGCCACCATCCTGAACCGCATCCGCGAGCGAGACCGCGCCCGCCAGACCCGCTACATCGCCCGGCGCAAGAGCGGCGGCCACGCCAGGATGCTGGTCTGGCTACCCGCCGACATGATCGACTACCTGAACCAGCGCGCAGACGCGGACGGCACCACCCGCAGCCAACTGGTCGCGGACATCATCCGCCGCGAGCGGGCCACCGTGGACGTGCCGCTGGCAGTCGGGCAGGCCAAACCGGACGACCGAGCCAAACTGGCCCGCATCGGACACGACTGGAAGGCTCGCGGCATGACCGCTTCCGCCATCGCCAGCCAGTGGAACCTACTGGGCTGGACCCCCGACAAGGTGCCGAAAGACCCCGGCGCCAAGCCGCGCGCCGACTCCCCGACCGAATGGACCCTAAAGCTGGTGTCCCAGCTATTGACCCGCGATTACCCGGATAACGGCACGGAAATAGCATAGAATAAAGCGTGAACAACAACGGGAGCAGCAACATGAAAACCGCCGCCGCGATGATGATGATAGCCTTGGCGGGAACCGCCCAGGCACAAGACCCGGCCGAGATCGGCCGCAGCATCACCCTGCAATGCGCCTACGCCGATGGCGCCAGCCAAATCTGCCTGAGCCGGCAAGAGGCAAGCGCCGTCCGGTTCCGCTGCACGGAGTTCGAGCGGGTGTTCCGATTCGTGGACCCGAGCGAGTACGGGAACATGGTGAAGCTCGCCCAGGAATCCATCAAGCGGAACGGCGGAGACTGCGCCAGGGTCAAGGAACACGCGGAGAAGGTGAGCCTGTTCGCCATGTCGAAGGTGATGGGGTACTGAAAGAAAAACCCGCCGAAGCGGGTTTCGATATTATTGGATGATCACCATGGCGCGTTTTCATCAAGCCAATCGGCGACTCGTTCAATCATTTCGCGTTCACCCCAGAACTCGTATCGCTGAAACGGCGTGCCACGCCATTCTTCATCATCCTCATCGCGGTACTGTTCTTTGTACCGCCACCTGACTTGAGACCCAGATTGCTCCCAATCGACATCAACCTCAATCATTTCTTTCGTCAGCAGTTCTTCGCTCATCTCATTTCCCCTTTATCCGCTAACGCTATTTTTTTGGCCTCTCGGCAGGCCCTGGACCTGCACGTCGAGCCGCAGTATTTCGCCCGCGCGTCGGACACCTCCTTGCGCTTGCCGCAGCCGGGCCGCGCGCAGACGATCACAAATTTTGGCCTCATGGCCCGCAGGTCGGAACCGGCGCTCATCACCCCTCCTACACCGGCAGGTGGTGCCGGATTTCAAATCCGAGCAGAGCCGCCCGGACGTGGAACGACAGGTGCCACCACGCCCCGAGCGCGGCCCGGCGCAGACCCCGGAACAGGGACCGGCCAAGGCTTGCTGGATTGGGACGGGTGGCGTTCATGATCAGTCCCGCCAGTTCGGGCCACAGCCCTGATCCATCAGTGCGCCAAAATCAACCGCGTTCCAGCGGTCGCCCAAGAACGCCGCAACGCGGGCGGCGAATTGGCTAGCGGTACAGGGGAAATCAAGCCCCTGCGCCTCGGCCCATTTCAAAAAATCGTTGTACATCTCTCCCTCCAAGCGGCTATGCCGCGTTGTAACTCTAATTCTGTCGAATTCGACAGAATTGGCGGCCCCATGCCGCTTCACGATTCCTATTATACGCACTTGCGAAAGCGTTGCAAGCACTATTTTACCGAGCAAGGCAAAAAAGTACCGGACAGGTCGTGACCGCACCCTAGCGGGACCAGACCAGCGACGGACGCGACATGACCCCTATCCAGAGTTCCCCGGCCGGAAACACGCTACGGTTCGCCAAGATCGTCAAGGCGCACCCGAGCGGCAACAGCCACGACGTGGTGATGCTGGACGACGGCAGCCGCTTCCCCGGCGTGCAGAGCATCGCCACACACGCCAGTAACAACGCCGGTACGGTCGATATGCACAGGCCCGACCAGGACGAGGCGGACCCGTGGTCGCCGAAAATGGCGAGCGAGGCGGACCAGACCAAGCGCGACGTGATCGCCGTGGTGGCCATGGTGGGCGTCACGCCGGTCATCATCGGCCACATCTACCCGCCCGTTTCGCAGATGAATTTCCCCGACACGGACGAGTTCAAGAACTTGCACATCGACCGGCACGCCAGCGATCTGGTGCAGACCACGGACGACGCGGCCAACTACAACATCAAGCACCCGAGCCAAAGCTTTATCAGCATGAGCCAGACCGGGGCGCCGCCGAATTTGGCCGGGAAAGACTACGACAAGGTTTGGAAGATCACCCGCAACAGCTCGAGCCAAGCGATGATCGTACTCAACACCGAAAAGGCGCGCATCACCATCGTGCCCAGCGGCACGATCACGGAGTTTGCCGAGAACCAGATAACGATCACCGCACAGCGCGTCAACGTGGATATTTTCGCGGGCAGCGACGTGACCCTGACGGCAGGGCGCGACATCAACGAAACGGCCGGCCGGCACATCCAACTGGCCGCGCCCAAAATCGATTTGAACTAGCCATGGGCCAGCCGGTGGCGCGCATCGGAGACCCAATCAGCCACGGCGGCGCCATCGCGGGCGGGTCATCGAACGTGTTTTGCAACAACATCGGCGTGGCCCGCGTCGGCGACCCGGTGATGTGCGAGATTCACGGCGCCCAGAGCATCGCCACCGGCAGCACGACGGTGTTCTGCAACGGGCGCGGCGTGGCCCGCGTCGGCGACCTGATCACCTGCGGCGCCACGATCACGGGCGGAAGCCCCAACGTGTATTCGGGATGAACAAGAACGGCGTTCCACCGATCAGCCAGAAGCACCGCCCCCTGGCGCTGTTCATCAACGCCGGGTTTTCCGAGGGGTTGCTGGGGAGTTTGGGGAGTCTGCTGGGCGGCAATCTCGGCGGTGCCATCGCGGGCGTGATCGGCGATTTGACCGGCATCGACGAAGCCCTTTCCCTGACGCTGCCGACCGGATTCCCCTGGGGCTACGTGTTCTGGTTGCGCCCGGAAGAGGTCATCTACCACCACCCGACCCGCGCCAGCGTCGTGCAGACCCTCGGCGGCGCCTGGGTGGACGATTTCGGCGAGGGGCTGGTGGACATCACCCTGAGCGGTCACACCGGATGGCACTACCGGGTCGGCGGCGAGCCGGCGTTTTACGCGCTGAGAAACGGTTGCTTCCAGCTTTACCACCAGTTGCGGATGGCTGCCGCCGACGCCGGGCAAGACCCCGACAGCGTGCAGATGATTTTCATCGACACCCTGCACGGCTGCGGCTACGTGGTCTATCCCGAATCCTTGCAGACCCGCAAGCACAAGACCCGGCCGCTCTTGTATCAGTACCAGCTCAAACTTAAAGGCTTGGCGAGATTCGCGTGATGGCCGAACCGACCCTGAAACTCACGGCAGCCCAGACCGCCGCCGCGCTCGACGATTCGGCCGTACTTCTAGCGGAGTGCGACGCCCCCATCCCCGCGCCGTGGACGACGCTGCTCGTCGCCTCGTGGACAAGGCTATCCGGCATCCTGTCGGCGGGGACGTTCGCGGACCACGACCGGGAAGCGGCCCTGGTCTTGCGCCTGTCCCGAGCCGGATGCAACGCCTGCATGGCGGGCGCCAAGGAAGCCGGCCAGCCCGCCATTTTCCCGTGGATGCGCGCCAGCCGCGCCCACATCGGCGCGTGGACCGCCATCGCGGTCGGATGGCCCAACCGCCGCACCGCCCGCGCCGCCCTGCCGCTGGAACTGGCGAACATCACCCCGGCCGACGAGCGACCGCTGGCCGACGCCAGCGCCGAGCGATACCTCGCCATCCTGTTGCAAGACCCGCTGGGCCTGACCTGGGCGATGGCCCAGCCCGCGCTGACCGCGATCCCGGCCGGCGTGTTCCTGAACGGAGCCTGACATGGCCGACACCCGATGGAGCGCGGTACAAGCCGGCGACACGCTGCGGATGATCGCCCTGCGCGAACTCGGGGACGCCATGCGCTGGCCCGAGATCGCCGACCTCAACGAGCTGCGACCGCCCTACATCATCGGCAGTCTCGACGCGGCCGACCGGCAGCGCGCCACCCTGATCTGGGGCGACCGAATCCTGCTCCCGAAAGGCACCGCGACGACCGAAATCGTCCGGTACGAAGACCTCTACGGCGCCGACCTCGATCTGACATACGGCCGCCTGACGGCAGGAGCGGACGGCGACTGGGCGCTCCTGAGCGGCGGCGACAACCTGCTGGCCGCCCTCGGCCGGCGGATGCGGACCCGCACCGGCGACCTGCTGGCCCACCCCAAATACGGCTGCGACGTGGCCGCCATCCTCGGGTTCAAGTTGCGCCCGGTCTCCCTGCTACTGGGCGCCGGGTTCGTGCGCCGAGCGGCGATGGCCGACCCGCGCGTCGAGCGCATCGAGAGCGTCACCACGGCGGCCAGCGGCGACGCGGCCCTGTTCGGCGTCACGGTCCAGCCCATCGGCGGCGATACGCCCGCGACCCTCAACCTCGTTTTCCCGTGGGAGTAAAGACATGGAGCAGGCCAAGAAAGCGTGGGAGATGACCCCGGAAGAGTTCGGGAAGAGCTTCGCGCCCGTGCGCACCGCCACCCATCCGCCCGGATTCTCCTACCCGTTCGCGGACGGCGCGAGCCACGCCACCCGAGAGGCGGCGGTCCACGCGGGGCACCGGCATGTCGTGGCGAGCGCCATCGATGCCGGGCAAGCCATCCCCGAGCCGGTCCAGGCGCTCTACCCGGACCTCGCGAAGTCGGAGTTCGCCGGACTCGCCACCGAGGCGCGCAGCGAGTCATCCACCATCGAGGCGCTGGCGGCGGCGGTCAAAGACGTGCAGGCGCACCAGAACGAGCAGGCGGCCCGCGCCCAAATCGCCCTCACCGCCGCGCACCACCACGCCCAGGAAACGCTGGAGCGACTGATCGCCGACGCGGCGGCCGAGCGCCGGGGAGCGGACGAGCGGGCGGCCCGCACCCAAGCGACCTTGGCGAAGTGTCTGGCCGAAACCGAGCAGGAACGGGACCGGATTGTCGGCGCGGTCCTGCTGGCCCACGACGACGCCCAATCCCTGCACCATCACACCTCGCTATCGCTCGCCAAGGCGCTGGCGGCGCTAGAGAGCAAAGCCGAAGAAGCTGGACTTCGCGAGGCGCAATTTCGCGGTGAACTGGATCGCGTGTACATCACGCTACAGGAAACCCTGTTAGCTTTTTCCCGCTTCATGGAAACTCAGGCTCTTGCGATGGAAAGCCGAACCGAACCCGCCAAGCCGAAAAAGTGGACGTTCACCATCCGGCGCGACAGCCACGGCAACATCGAAGGGCTGGACGCCACTCCGAGCGCGCCATGAGCCTGTTATTCACCCAGTCCAGCCGCCACAATTGGACCTACGACAATTTCGGCGCCAACCCATCGGCCACGCCCGGAACGTCGGTCACCCCCGGCACCAGCAACGCGGAGGGGAGCTGGACGCAACTGGTGTCATCCGCCAACTGCGCGCAAGACGTGACCGGGTTTTTCCTGCGCGTCAGCGACAACGCGGTGGCGACCCCGACCACCGGCAAGAATTTTTTGCTCGACATCGGCGTGGACCCGGCCGGCAGCACCGAATATGTCGAAAAGATCGCGAACATCGTGTGCGGCAGCGCAGGCCCGATCACGGCGGCGGGCGGGCACTCATTTTTTTTCCCGCTCAAGATCAAGGCCGGCAGCAGCATCGCCGCCCGCATCCAAGGATCGCACGACACCGGCACCGCCAGCCGGGTCGGAATCAAGCTCTACGGCCGCCCGAGCAACGGGCTATCCCTGCCCGCCGGTTCATTCAGCGAAACCATCGGATCGATCACCAACAGCAACGGCGTGTCGTTCACCCCCGGCAACGCGGCGGACGGCAGCTGGGCGAGCCTCGGCACCACCACGCGCGCCCTGTGGTGGTGGCAGATCGGCTACCAGATCGACAACGGCACCATCACCGCCGAGTACACCTACATCGAAATCGCCTACGGCGACGCCAGCAACAAGCACATCATCACCGAGCGGATGCACCAGGGCACCACCAGCGAGCAGACCGGCAGCGTCCTCAACACGCAGACCCTCTGGCACGAGAGCTACTGCCCGGTGCCGGCCGGCGCCACGATCTACATGCGCGGGCGCTGCAACAACGGCCCGGACACCGGCTACAACGGCGTCGCCATCGGCATCGGAGGCTAGACATGCCCATCACCTTCACCGCCAACAGCGCGTCGATCAGCACCGCCGAATACAGCCTGCCCAGCGCGTCGACCGACCGCGTGGCGCAAACCGACGACTGCATCCTGCAAGCGTTCGTCGACCTGAACGCCATGGTGGCGGGCGACGAGTACGAGCTGAAAGTCTACGAGAAGGTCAACGGCCAAGCCCAACGCCTGTGCCACCAAGCCGTCATCGCGGGCGCGCAGAGCGAGCCGGTGTTCGTCACCCCCACGCTGCTGCTGGGCGAGGGCTGGGACGTGACCCTCAAACGCACCGCCGGGAGCGACCGGGACATCCACTGGTCGCTGCGTAAAATCACTTGACCTGGACGTTCTCCCCGCTCGCGCCGGGCGGGCGCCAGACCCTCGCCCAGCAGCAGGCGACCGCCGACGCGCCGGTATCGGACATCGCCGTCGAGGCTTTGGCCCCCGACGTGCTTGGCGGGGCCAGCGTAGTCGTGCCCGCCGCCGATGTGGCGGCCGACCCCCGCACGCCGACGGTGGAAGACGGCGGCGACTTCGCCGACCTGACGATCACCGCCGCCGCCGACCTCACCAGCGCCAGCACCTTCGTTTTTGACGGCAGCGACTCCGCCACCTTGGCATGGACCGCCGCCGATCACCCGGACGGCGAGCCAAGCTGGACGCTGGACGGCGAAACCCACGCCTTCTACCCCCGAGCGGTGGATGCGTTCGGCGACACCATGCAGGTGCGCCCGCCCGCAGGCAGGGAAGCGGCGGCCGAGACGGTCATCGACGTGCCGGCCACCGCCGTCGCCATAGCCGCACCGATCCCGGAGATAGCGGCCGGTTGCGCCGTCGCGCAACCGCAGTCGCACATCGCGGTCACCGCCTCGACGCCGACCCTAGCGGCAGGTGCGGCAGTCGCGGCCACGAGCGCGGACACGGCGGTATCGGGGTCAGCGCCCAGCATCGCCACCGGCGCAGCCATCCAGCCACCGGCCGGAGTCATCACGGTATCCGGTGCCCTTCCGAGCATCATCACCGGCGCGACGATCATCGCCGAACCGGCGGACATCGCCACGGCAAGCCCGGTCCCGACCGTCACCACGGGTTGCGCGATAGCCCCGCCAGCCACCGACACGGCCGTCGCACCGGCCGAGCCGACCCTCCTGACCGGCGCGACCGTCCAGCCCGACCCAGCGACAGTTTCAGCGAGCGGCCAGCCGCCCAGCATCACCACCGGAATGGGCGTCGATGCCCCGGCCGAGACGGTGGCGGTATCCGCCCCGCTCCCCGAGATCGCCACGGGCGCGGCGGTGGAAGCGACCGCCGCCGACATCGCCACGGCAGCACCGGACCCGAGCATCCAGACCGGAGCGAGCGCGGCACCCCCGGCCGCGAGCGTGGCGATAGCCGCCGAACTGCCCGCCGTCATTTCCGGCGTGCTGGCCGTCATCGAACCGCCGACAGCCACCGTCACCCTGGCCGCCAGAGCGCCCGACATCCAGACCGGAGAAGCCGGACCCGCGCCCGAACCGGCACCGGAGCCGGTCACCTATCCGCCGATCACCACGCCGGGCGGCGCGTGGGGAAGTCGTGATAAATATGATACGGACAGCCCCATCGCCGCCGACATCCGCCGCCGCCGCGAGGACATCGAGATCATGGAGATGATTTACGCCCTGCTGCCCATCCTGGAAGACGCCTGAATGCGCCGCCTGTTCCTGTTCCTGAAAGCCTACCAGCCCGGCCTGTTCGACGAGCAAGTCACCGTCAGCGGCCACGCGACCAAAACCGGAAAGTACGTCCAGGCGTATCAGGCCAAGCGCAAGAAGCGGCACGACGAGCCGCAGGCCGGCGACCTGTTCGCCGAGGCCGACCGAAAGGAATTTAAGCGCAAGTACCCAAATTATGGAGTCTTGTATGGCGTCGAACATGCGGGATACCCAGACGGGAAATTGAAGGTCATCGGCGTGGACGGCACGACCGAGCGATTCGGCATCCCGAACGGAGAGCAGCCAAAACGGTTTAAAACTTTTGATGAAGCCGCGACCGCGATGGAAAAATGGCTTTCCAAGCAGAACAAGGGGAAGCCGGAAGCATCATTCGCGGAAGCGGCGGCGCCGAAGCCGAAGGGAATCCCCGGCGTTGACCCGGCAACCGTCACGCGGCTAGAAAAAGAGGTCACCGCAGCGAAAGCCGCAGCCGATAGAGAGCGGGCGGCATCCGAGCGGCTACACGCCAGCGACAACATCCCCGGCAGCCTGCAAGCGGGCGGATCAAATTACTCGCTGGGCAAGAAGCGGGAAGCCATGAACAACCGGCTTGCCGATCAGCACCAGAAACTACAAGCCGCCGAGCGCCGACTGAGGGACGCCGAATCGAAGCTGGAGGGATACCGCTCTGGCGAGTACCACGAGAACGGACAGCCCAGGGCGGACGCCCCGAGCCGTACCGCCGCCAAAAAAGCCGCCAAAGATTACGCGGGTTTTATTCGGGCCACGGTCAAGCCCGGCGACAGGATCACGTTTTTGCAGAATCCCGACTCGGCCCACACCGCCGTCAAGATGAATCAGAAAACCATCACCGTCAGCGGCGGAACGGCATGGCCTTACGAAGACATCACTCCATGGATCGACGGAAAGCCGACAACCCCGAAGGAGGCGATGCAGGCGTTCAAGCGGTGGCGCGAAGCCGAGAGTCCGGCACCCGAAGCGCCCGCGCCGAAGCCGAAGGAATCCGCCGCCGCGATGAAGGCCATGCGGAAGTACCGCGCGGAGGCCGGCGGATCGCCTGACCCGCAGCCCTGGGACGCCGCCGACGCAGAGCTGCACGCCAAGATCGCGGCCATCGAAGGCAAGCGGTACAAGAGCGCGAACGAAGAGCGCATGATCCCGATCTACCGCAAGCGCATGGCCGCCGACCCGAGCAAATGGGCGGCCGGGCAGGGCGTGGGATGGCACGCCACCCGCGACCAGATCAACCGTGGCTATCGGGTCAAGCGCATCGACGCCGAAAGCAAGATGGCGCTCATCGGCCAAGTCGCCGACACCGGCCTGACCACCAGCGGCGGCAACAACGACCGCATGTCCGACGAGTGGGTCCACATCGGCGACCTGATACGGGACAACAAGTACAACGCGCCCGGATTCAAAAAATCCGCCAGCATCACCGAACCGGCCGCCGAACTCATCGGCGAGCACCGCCGGCTGGTGCGGGTGTTGCGCTCCCCGAGCCACGCCGACGACCTGAAAGAAGCCGATGAGCAGGAAGCCGAGCTGCGCGAGTACGAGCGGAAGGCGAAGCGCAAGAAGAAGGTTTGCAAGGCGTTCCTGGTCGCGCCGTTACACCAGCTATTGAAGGCCCGCGCCCATGCCTGACACGTTCACCGCCAAGCCATTCCTGGCCATCGTCACGGACATGATAGCTTATGCCCGTGCGGTCAACCGCGACGTGACCGACTACAACGTCGGCAGCGTGGCGCGGACCCTGCTCGAAGCGCCGGCCATCGAGATCGACGCGCTCTATCAGGCGTACATCGCCGGCCTGCTGGACGGCATCCCGACCGCCATCTACCAAGGCTTCGGGTTCGCCGCGCTGGGCGCGCAGGCCGCCAGCGGCTACGCGACCTTCACGGCCGCCGAAGTGCCAGCCGAACCGATCACCGTCCCGGCCGGAACCGTGGTCCGCGACCCGCTCGGCATCATCACCTACGCGACCCAGGCCAGCGCCAGCATCACCAGCCTGACCGCCACCGTCCTGATCGCCGCGACCGTCACCGGCAGCGCCGGGAACGCCATCGCGGGCGCCCTGACCGCCTACAGCCCGAGCATCTACGGCGTGACCGTCACCAACGCCGAGCCGGTGCTTGGCGGCAGCGATGCCGAGACCGCCGAAGAGCGGCGCCAGCGGTTCGCCCGCTACATCAAGAGTCTGGCGCGCGGCACGATAGCGAGCCTTGAGTACGCGGCCTATCTGGGCGAGGTGCGGTCAGCGGACGGCCTGACCATGGAGCGGGTCCGCCACGTCACCGTCGAAGAGACGGTGGGCCGGGTGAACATCTACATCCACAACGGCAGCGGCGGCACCAGCCAAGCCCTGGTGGATGCCGTGACCGACCTCATCGAAGGCACCTGGGATAGCGCCAACGAGCGATGGATTCCCGGCTATCGGCCGGCCGGAATGCGCGTCGACGTGCTCGCCATGCAGGAGCAGGCGGTGGACATCGCCATCGAGATCACCGCCGACGCCGGCCTGAGAACCGCCGCCTTCATCGCCGCCATCGAAGCGGCCCTCGGCGCGGCCGTGCGCGAGGGCCAGCGCGACGGCACCTTGCGGCCCATCGAACTGGTCAACGCCGTCCTGCCGCTGGCCGGCGTGGACGGCGCCACGCTGCTGTCCCCGACCGTCGCCCCGACCATCCCGGCCAACACGATGCTGATGCCCGGCACCATCGCGATCACCTGGGCCTGACGATGGCGCAATTCCCCGCACTTCTCGCCGACCTGCCGGCCACGTTCGAGCACGCCGCCGACAGCGAGCCGGGGTTGTCCCTGTCGCATCCGACCGGCATGACCTGGACGGTATCCGACCGGGATGTCCTGACGGTCGGCCACGGCCAGCAAACCCGCGACTACGACCTGCGAACCCACACCCTGGCGACCCTGGCCGCCCGACTGGCGACCGACCTCGACATCCAGACCACGGACCCGCGCCCGGACGCCGCCACCGTCCCCGCCCGCCGTCTTTGCCCCGGCACCGGCGCCGCGCCCGACGAGCGGATGACCCGCCTGCCGGTCTACGGCAGCGCGCTATGGGGGCTGCTCAAGACCTTGGCGACGGCGCTCGACGAGGCCGAAGACGGCGAGGACGCCGCGCTCCGACAACTCCTGCTGCCGTCCGCCCGAGGCCATTGGACGGACTTCTGGGGGCGCTATTTCGGCGTGGCGCGAATCGGCGGCGAGGCGGATGCGGAATACGCGCAGCGGATCATCGACGAGGTGTTCAGGGCGCGCAACAACCCGCGCGCCATGGAAAACAACGTCGCCCGCCTGACCGGCTACAGCGTGACCCTGTACGAGCCGTGGCGGAACATGTGGACGCTTGATCGCAGCCGACTCGACGGGAGCGACTACCTCCCCGGCGAATACCACCGCTACCACATCCTGCATCCCATCGCGCCGGGCGCCGTCGACTGGCCGACCGCGATCCGGGTCATCGGCGAGGACCGGCCCGCAGGAACCGTCCTGTGGCGCGAGAGCTACCGGCTCGCGCCGAGGGTCGTGTCGCTGGACTACGACGGCTGGAGCGTCATCATCACCCGCTCCCGCCTGCGGCAGAACCGCTACGGCATCATGCAAAACAACCGGCTGGACGTGGACTTGCTCCTGTCCGGGCGGAACCCGACCCCTCAGCCCAAGAGCGTGGCCGGGCACTTCTACCAATCCACCGTCGCGAGCTGCACGCCGACATGGACCATGGGAGCCGTCCAGACCCACGACCTGATCCAGCGCGTGACCATCTTCGACGGCGCCACCCCCGGATGGTCCGGCGCGTGGGACGCGAAGACCTGGAGCGAGCGCGCGGCGGGCATCGCGATTGCGGTAGAGAGCCGGACCAGCCAAGAGCAAGCCTGATCGGTCGTGACCGCACGATAGCCCCTGACCGAACACCAGGGGCATCACATGGCGATTCTCACACTTACCGGGCGGGCGGCGGTCGCGGCGCTCATCAAAGAAGGCCCGCTCTACATGGCATGGGGCACCGGAGACGCCGCGTGGGACACGACCCCCGTGGCGCCCGTCGCCAGCGATAGCGCGCTGGAGGCCGAACTCGGGCGGAGGCTCGTCGAAACGATCTCCTTCTGCGAGCCCGACGCGGGCGGGACCATCGAGTTTCCTGACGGCGCCAAGTACAGCACCACCACCGACCCGACCGGCTATCTCTACATCCGCGTGACGTTCGGGTTCACCGACGAGCCGACCGCGACCATCCGCGAAGTCGCGCTCTACCAGGGCACCGTGCCCGCCACCGGCCACGAAGCGGATACGTACCTCGCGGTCGCGAACGTCCAGACCGCCGGCCTGCTGATGACGCTCGACCGCGTACCAAAGATCGTCCGCAGCAGCAGCTACCGCGAAATTTTCGAGCTCGTCCTGACGATCTGACCCCATGCCAAACCAAAATCTACCTGCAAGCATCACGCCGCCCGCCGGCTACTACAACCGTTTCGACCCGGAAAAACGCTACGACCGCAACCTGTTTCGCGCCGACCGGGTATTGCAGGCGCCCGAGCTGAACGAAATTCAGGATAGGGCCGACGCGCAGGTGCGCGGCATCGCCGACGCGCTGTTCAAGGACGGCGCGATCATGAGCGGCTGCCAGTTGATCCTGACCGACGCCGAGAGCGACAACGCCACCGGCGCCAGCGGGGTCATGTATCTCGAAGGCGCGATGCGCGGCATCCCGGAGGCGACGTTCACCGTGCCGATGACCGGGACCGTGGAGGTCGGCATCTATCTGGTGTACGCCATCGTCACCCCGACCGAAGACGCCGAACTCGCCGACCCGGCCGTCGGGCTCATGAACGCGGGCGAACCGGGCGCCTACCGGCTGAGCAAAACGCCGCAGTGGGGCTACGACGGCGAGCCGGACCCGCCCGCGACCGCCGCGTTCTATCCGGTCTACACGGTCATCGACGGGGTTTTGCAGCCGAAAACGCCGCCGCCAGACATCAACGCGATCAGCCGCGCCATCGCCCGCTACGACATCCAGAGCACCGGCAGCCAGTACGTCGCCAACGGGATGGGCGTCAAGCAGATGCCCGACGACGGCGACGATCAGGTTTACATCATCCAGGAAGGAACCGCCCGCATCAACGGCGTCGAGCTGACCCTGGACAACTCCATCCGCAGCTACTACAACGCCACGCCCGACCTCGACAGCGTGAGCGCCGAGTCGCACGCGGTATCGACCAACCCGCAGACCTTCACCCTGAACCACTCGCCGATCAGCGCGATCACCCTCGTCCTGATCACCAGACAGGTGGTGGACGAATCGGTCACGCGCGGCCAGACGCCGGGCGGCGCCGACGGGCTGGCCCACGACAGCATCACCAGCATCACCAACGTCAAGCAGGGCGGCACGACCTACACCGCGACGGCCGACTACCTGAAATCGGGCGATACCGTTTCGTGGTCCCCCGGCGGCCTGGAACCGGCCGGCGGCAGCACCTACACGGTGAGCTACCAGTACACGGCCGTGTACCCGGACGAGCCGAGCATCGTCAGCGCCGTGACCGCCACCACCGTGACCATCGCCGGGGCGGTCAGCGGCAGCAACGCGCTGATCGGCTACGACTGGAAAATGCCGCGCTACGACCGGATGTGCATCGACGAAACCGGCGCCGTCTCGTTCGTCCAAGGGGTGAGCCACCCCTACATCCCGGTCCCGTCCCGCGTGCCGAGCGACGTGCTGCCGCTCGCGACCATCTACCAGACCTGGAACGCGGCGACCCGCTACTGCGTGCCGGACGCGGTTCGCATGGTCGCCATGAACGAGCTGGCGGTCATGAACCGGCGCATCGAGACCCTGCACGCCATGGTCGGCGATCTGCGCCTCGCCATCAACCTGACCCAGCGCGACCCGAGCACGAAACGCGGGCTATTCGTCGACAATTTTCAGGACAACGACCTCCGCGACGCCGGGCTGACCCAAAACGCGGTCATCATCAACGGTTCGCTGACGCTGGGCCTGACGTTTTTCCCGATCAATTACACGTTCGGATCGGTGCAGACCCTGACCGAAACCACCCCGTCCATCGCGCTCCAGCAACCGCTGTGGACGGGCGCCACCAAAATCAACCCCTACCTCGCGTTCGCCCCGATGCCCGCCCGCGCCACGCTGGACCCGGCCATCGACCTGCACACCGAGGTGGTGGAGTCGTGGACCGACCCGTTCACCTCCCGCGTCTACTACGTCGACCGAGGCACCTACGACGCCGACCGCGAATACTGGTCGTCGGTATTCCTGTCCCGCGACAGCGACCCGGCGCTAGTTGACTGGTTCGACCAAGCCCACACGGTGGTGACCGAGCAGGAGACGGCGACCTCGTTCGTCGCCACGCTGGGAGAGACCACGACCGTACAACAATACTGCCGGGCGATCACCATCGGCTTCACCATCGAAGGTTTCGGCGGCGGCGAACTGCTCAACGAAGCCAAGTTCGACGGGATCGCCGTCACCCCGCGCACAACCGAGTGAGAGGAACCCATCCATGGCTATTTTGACCGCGACCAGCGCCGGGATCGTGACGGGCTATTTCGACGTTCCGGCCGGCGTCCCGGCCGGCAGCAAACGGGTCCAGTTCTACGGCGCGACCTCCTACGCCGAAGCCACGTTCGTGGGCCGCGCCACGACCACGGTTCGCGAGCTACAGCGGGTCAACATGATCCAGACCACCGAATCGTGGACGTGGGCCGGCGACCCGGTGGCGCAAACCTTCACCCTCCAGCAAGACACCATGGTGTCGGGCGTCGACATCCAGTTTTCCGCCAAAGGCACCAGCAACGTGGTGTGCTGCATCCGCGAGACCAGTAACGGGATGCCGACCCAGCGGCAGGTGGCGAGCGCCATCAAGACCCCGGCGCAGATCACCGCCAACGGGAGCGGCGCGCAGACCTGGACCCGGTTCACGTGGCCGGCCGTCAAGCTGACCGCCAACCAGGAATACGCGATCTGCCTGTTTTGCGACGACGCGACAGCGGCGGTGCGCTACGCCGAACTCGGCAAGTACGACGCGCTCAACCAGCGGTGGATCACCGAACAGGCGTACCTCGTCGGCGTCATGCTCACCAGCAGCAACGCCAACACCTGGACCCCGAACCAGACCAGCGATCTGACGTTCCGGCTGCTGATGCCGACCTACACCCCCTACAACACCGCGACGTACCGCTCGCAGCGCGTGGTGACCATGAACAGCGCCAGCGTGACCAGCGCGGACTACCTCATCGTCAACGCCGCCGTCGAGCGGCCCATGCGCGCCACCGATTGCGTTTTCCAGATCAAGACCTACCCGACCACCGCCACCACCAACGTCTACAGCGTGACCGAGGGGCAGCCGCTCCTGCTGCCAGTCCAGTACACCGGGAAAGTGGACCTGTCGATGGTCCTGACCGGCTCCCTGCACGTCACCCCGCGCGTGCAAAAAGACGTTCGGCTGGTCTACGCGGTCGGCACCACCACCAGCACCTACATCAGCCGCGCCATCCCCTGCAACGCGACCAGCGCCAGCAGCAGCAAGATGACCGTCAACATGACCGCGCGGCTCCCCCAAGGTGCCGATGTCGCCGTGAGCGCCCAGGTCGGCACCGACGCCAGCAACCAGCCGGTCTGGTCCACCGCTTTCGTCTCGGCGAGCGCCCCGGTCGTCCTGCAAAACGGGTGGACCGAGCGGTCCTACTCGCACTCCGGTTTTTCGCTGAGCGAGACCCGCATCCGGCTCACGCTGACCGGGACCGTCCGGGCGCGGCCGGAAATTCGCGGCCTGCAAGCCTCCGTGGTTTCGGTGTGACGCCATGGCGGTCTACAACAGCAGCAGCGCGACCAGCAGCTACCCGCTCCCCCACGCCGACAACCCGCTGAACGTCGACGTGGACCGGCTGCGGTCGGCCATCGAGCGGATCGACGCCGACATGTCGGTGCGCGCCCTCGCCAGCACCCTGACCAGCACCACCGTCCGAACCTTGCTGCTCCAGGCCGACGGCAGCGGCAGCGGCATCGACGCCGACCTGCTCGACGGCCGCGAGGGCGCCTACTACGCCGCCGCCACCCACACCCACAGCTCGGCGAGCAGCGCGGTCGCGGGCTTCATGGACACCGCCAGCGTCGTCAAGCTGGCGAACATCGAACCCTACGCCCAGGTCAACGCCGTTTACTCGGTCAACGGCAGCGTCGGCGCGGTCACCCTGTCCGCCGCCGACGTGGGCGCGCTCCCGGCGAGCGGCGGCACCCTGTCCAGCAGCCTGCACGTCACCCGCAACCTGACCGCCGCCAGCCAGACCACGCTCGCCAGCGTGACGGCCACGATCCTGAGCGCCACCAGCGCGACCGTCCCGACCCTGGTCGCCGGCAGCCTGAACGGTGGACCGTTCGCCGGGTTCCGCAACCGGATCATCAACGGCAACTTCGACGTGTGGGAGCGCGGCGCGTCTTTCGTCAACCCGAGCGGCGAATACACCGCCGACCGCTGGACAGCGCACCAGGGCACCGGCGGCACGGCGACCGTAGACTCCATCGCCTTTGCGGCGGGCGGCAACCCGCCAGAAGTCCGCCGAGGGCTGCGATTCGCCCAGAGCGTCGCCGCCAGCGATACCCCGTACCTCCTGCAACGCATCGAATCCGTCCGAACTCTGTCCGGCGGCCCGGTCACCCTCAATTTTTACGGCTACGTCAACGCCGGAACCGCCGCCGTCAACGTCCAGGCCAACCAGAATTTCGGCACCGGCGGATCGGCGGCCAACTTCAACGCCCTGGGCGACATCACCCTGACCACCACGCCGACCCGGTTTACCCTGACCGCCACCCTGCCCGCCCTGTCAGGCAAAACCATCGGCGCGGCCGGGACCGATTACCTGTCCCTCAAGTTTTCATTCCCGGCCGGCGCGGTTTTCACCGCCGTCCTGTACTGCGTCCAACTTGAGGCCGGAACATGGGCGACGCCGTTCGAGGCTCGCCCGCCGGGGCTTGAGTCGCAGTTGTGCCAGCGGTATTTCGAGGTCATCAAAGGTGTCGTCGCCAGCGGACTGCTCGCCAACGGGACGCCCGCTTACAAGGATTTCTATTTCAAGACCAGCAAGCGGGTGACGCCGACCCTGAGCCACTTGACGCTCGCCACCGGCAGCGGCGCCACGCTCGCCTGCATCGACGAGGTGCGCTGCTACCAAGCGGCGCAGAACAGCATCCCGGCCAACTTCACGGCCTGGGCCGACGCGGAACTCTGACCATGGCCGACTACCGGATCACCGCAGCGGGCGTGCAGCGCGCCTCGGACGGCGCGATCATCCCAGAAAACGCGGGCAACCGCGACTACCGGGCTTATCTGGACTGGCGAGCGGCGGGCGGCATCCCTGACCCGATGAGCGAGCCGACCCTGGCCGAGCGCAAGACCGAAGCCCTCGCCGCGCTCGCCGCGCACCGCTATGCCGTCGAAATCGGCGGCACCGCGTATGGCGGCATCCCCGTCACGACCGACCGCGCCAGTCAGGCGCTCGTCGCCGCCGCCTACCAGATGGCCCGAGACGGCTACTGGAGCGGCGGCTGGAAATTCGCCGATGGGGTCTATCGCCCGCTGTCGTCGCAGCAGGTCATGGAGTTGGCGCTGACCGTCGGCGCGCATGTCGAGACCAGCTTTTTCCACGAGTCCCTGATCGCCGACCAAATCAGGGCGGCCACCGACGAGGCCGGACTGGAATGGGAGTGGTGACCGCATGAGCGACGACCCGAGAAGCGTGGCGTTCGACGACCGCGCCCCGCCCGACGAGCGGTTCGACGCGCAAGCCGAGTTGCAGAAGAGCTACCGGCCCAGCGCGATTGCCCCGCTGGGCGACATGCGCGCCATCATCCAGGCCGTGCAGGACGATCTCGCCGAACAGGACATGCTCAAGGCCCAGCGCGCCCAGGTCATCCCGTTCCCCGGCGAGGACCGCAAGACCCGCGAGGGCATGAAGTCTGTTTATCTTGATAAATATCAGATATTTGCGCGCGGAGAATATTTCGAGAAGCCCGCCCCGGTCGGTTTTGAAGCCCTACGGACCATGGTGGAACAGACGCCGGTGCTGGCCGCCGTGGTCCTGACCCGCATCCGGCAGGTGAACCGCTTCTGCGGCATCAGCGAGGACGGCGGGGTCGGCTTCACGCTGCGCCACAAAGACCGCGAGCACGAGCTACAGCCCGAAGAGCAGACCAGCATCAACCTGATGAGCCAGTTCTTCCGGCATTGCGGCTGGGAGTTCAACCCGCGCCAGCGCCGCCGCTTGAAGCGCGACGCCTTCCCGCAGTTCATGGCGAA
>Ga0075163_10002193_pt1 | contig 26340 bp, 23 predicted proteins | sample JI1023141ADNA_FD_71478 | JGI IMG/M metagenome (GOLD analysis project Ga0075163, IMG submission 71478) | Wastewater effluent complex algal communities from Wisconsin, to seasonally profile nutrient transformation and Carbon sequestration -... | ecosystem: Engineered > WWTP > Effluent > Algae...
ACCGGCGAGTCGGCGAAGAACAGCCCGACGATCGGCGCGTCGACCAGACACGCCAGGTGCATCGGGCCGCTGTCGTTGGACACCACCAGGCTGGCCTCGGCGAACAGGGTGACCAGCTCGCGCAGGTCGAGGTCGCCGGCGATCGCGACCGCCCGCGAGGTCCGACACTGGCCGACGATGCGCTCGACGTAGGCGCGCTCGCTGGGCGCGCCGATGAACAGCACCCGCGCCCGCGGCCGCTCGGCGACGAGCTGATCGGCGAGGGCGGCGTAGCGCGCCTCGGGCCACTTGCGGGCCTCGGGCGCCAGATCGGGCGAGGTGTTGGCGTTGACGACCACGACCTCATCGCCGGGCGCGAGCTTGCCAGCCAGCTTCTTGCGCACCGCCGCGCGCTCGAACTCCGACGGGTGGAGGCGGGGATAGCGGTAGCGCTCGGTCCACGCCGCGAAGTCGCGGAAGTACGGATCCTCGGTGGCGATCAGGTACGGCAAGGACAGGAAGATGTCCTTGGTGTGGAAGTAGTGGTTGTAGATGCCGGTGACGTCGAGGAGCGAGCGGCGCCAGGCCTCGGACTGCAGGTAGAAGCCGGCCTTCTTCGGGATGCCGGCCAGGCTGGCCAGGGTCAGCGGGAACTTGGCGAAGAACTCGAGGTCGACCGCGAGCTGGCAGCCGACCTCGCGCAGCCGGCGGATCGTCGCCAGGGTGGTGCGGGTGAAGCTGGCCGGCGTCGACGGATCGATCAGGTGGACCTCGTCGGTCAGGCCCAGGAGCTCGAGCACCGCGGCGTTGCTCTTGAAGGTCACGAAGTGCAGCCGCGCGCCCGGGAACTGATCGCGCAGCGCGGCCAGGGCCGGGCTGGCGACGACGATCGACCCCATCCCGAAGAACTTCATCACCACGATGTTGCGCACCGGGCCGGGCGGTCCGGCGAACGGGCGTGACAGCTCCTTGCCGGCGGCCAGAGCCGAGCACAGCAGGTTGCCGACCAGGCCGTCGATGCGGCGCATCAGCTTGACGTTCACGGGCGACTCATCCCACGGCCCCGGCGGGAGCGTCAAGGTGGCGCACTTGCTACGGGAGTGTGACGTGCGCGAGGCCACGCCGCCGGCGGGTCACCGCGGCGGCATGCGCAGCGAGCCGTCGAGCCGGATCGACTCGCCGTTCAGGTAGCCGTTGCCGACGATCGCGGCCACCAGCTCGCCGTACTCGGCGGGGTCGCCCAGGCGCTTCGGGAACACCACGTCGGCGGCCAGGGCGGCGCGCTTGTCCTCGGGCAGCGCGGCCAGCATCGGGGTGTCCATGAGCCCGGGCGCGATCGTGCACACGCGGATCCCGGTGGGCGCGAGGTCGCGGGCCGCCGGCAGGGTCATGCCGACCACGCCGGCCTTGGACGCGGCGTAGGCGATCTGGCCGATCTGGCCGTCGTAGGCGGCGACCGAGGCGGTGTTGACGATCACGCCGCGCTCACCGGTCGCGGTCGGCGCCAGCTTGCTCATCGCCGCCGCCGCGAGGCGCAGGACGTTGAAGGTGCCGACCAGGTTGATGCCGATGATGGTCTGGAACAGCGCCAGGTCGTGGGGCTTGCCGGTCTTGTCGAGGGTGCGCGCGGCCCAGCCGACGCCGGCGCACGACACCGCGATCCGCAGCGGGCCGAGCTCGCTGGCGATGGCGACCGCGGCCTCGACCGCGGCGGCGTCGGTGACGTCGGCGGCGGCGAACCGCGCGCGCTCGGCGCCCAGCTCGGCGGCCAGGGCCTCGCCCTTGGCGGCGTCGCGATCGACGATCACGACCTTGGCGCCGCCGGCGGCCAGGCGGCGGATGGTGGCGGCGCCGAGGCCGGAGGCCCCGCCGGTGACGAGGGCGACGCAGTCGGTGAGCAACATGGCGGCACGATGCGGGGCGGCCCGGCGGCGGTCAAGCGCGCCGCGCCGCGGTCCGCCGCGCCGTCAGTCCTCGGCCGGGCGCACGACCACCGCGTCGACGCCGTCGGCCAGGCGCCAGCCGCCGGCCGCGGTCTCGATCAGCTCGCGATCGTCGCCGGTCAGGCCGCGCAAGGTCTGGCGCAGCCGCTTGACCGCGACGTAGACGGTGTTGCGGTGGCGCAGCGGGTGGTACTCGCGGCCGCCCCACACGCCGAGGAAGAGCTGCTCGGCCGACACCACGGCGCCCGCGGCCTCGACCAGGGCCGCGAACAGCTCGCACGCCAGTGGTCGGCCGCGATCGATCGCGACCGCGCCGCGCTGGTTGTAGGTGATGACCGCGCGCACCGGCTCGATCGCGAAGCCGGCCGAGGCGCGCAGGCGATCGAGCTCGGCGTCGTCGACGATCCGGGCGCCGGCGCGGCCGAGCACCCGGTAGGTCGCGCCCGGGCCGAGCCCGAGCGCCGCCAGGAGCGCGCGCTGGCCCGGCGACGCCGCGGCCTCGCCGAGGGCGACGCGCAGGGCCCGGCCTTCGCCGTGCTCGAGGGACGCCACCCCGGCGTGGACCGCGGCCAGGAGCTCGCCGCGGGCGCCGACCGCGTCGCCGCGCCGACCGCGCAGGGCGCCGCGCAGGAGCGCGGCCCGGGCCGCGACCCGCCCGAGGCCCAGCGCCCCCGCCAGGCCGGTGGCCTCGGCGGTCAGGGCCTCGGCCTCGAGGAGCCCGGCCGGATCGGCCGACGCGATCAGCGCCGCGGCGCGGGCGACCAGGGCCCGGGCGTACTGCGCCCGGCGCTCGCGCTTGCGGTAGTGCTCGAGGGCGCGACCGGCGGCGGCCAGGGCGACCCGGGCGTCGCCGCCGGCCAGCTCGACGCCGGCGCGATCGAGATCGAGGGCGGCCCGGGCCGCGGTGGTCTCGGGATCGGTGGGGCCGCCGTCGAGCTCGGCGGCGATCGCGTCGAGGAGCCGGCGGGCCAAGCCGAGATCGCCGTCGTGGGCGGCCAGGCGCGCCAGGACCGCGCGGGCCAGGCGTCGGGTCTGCGGCCCGGCGTGGGCGGCGTCGCGCGCGGCCTCGGCCAGGGCCCGGGCCTCGGCGGCCTGCCCGGCGATCGCGAGGGCCTCGGCGGTGGTGGTCCGCCCGTGGGCGGCGAGGGCGTCGAGCTCGGCGGCCTGGGCCAGGCGGCTGATCCGCGCCGACAGCTCGATCGCGGCGTCGACCTCACCCGCGGTGAGCAGGGCCCGGGCCTCGTAGTGACCGGCGATCCACGCCATCACGTGATCGTCGTGGTCGACCAGGTAGCTGAAGGCGCGGCCCAGGTAGGCGCGGGCCCGCGGCAGATCGCCAGCGGCCTGGGCGACGACGCCGGCGTACAGCGCGCCGACGTGCTCGCGCAGCGCGCCGGTCGCGGCCGCGCGGGTCACGCGCTCGACCAGCGCGGTGGCGGTCGCGAGGTCGTCGCACTCGGCGCGCGCCAGGACCTCGAGCATCACCAGCATGAACTCGAGATCGTCGAGGCCGGCGCCGCGGATCGCCGCGGTGGCCTCCTCGAGGGCGGCCAGCGAACGCGCGAACCGCTCGGGGATGAGGTGGGCTAGCGCGACCGACCAGCCCCAGCGGGCCAGCTCTCGCGGCGACGCGGCCGGGTGTTCGGCCCGCGCTGCGGCCAGCACCTCGGTGGCGGCGTCGACGTGCCCGCGCAGGCCGGCGACGTCGGCCAGCTCGAGGGCGACCGCGAACCGCTCGGCCGCGGTGTCGGCGCGATCGCGGGCCGAGCGGAACAGCGCCTCGGCCTCGGTCAGGCGGCCGCGGCGCTGGGCGATCTCGCCGGCCAGGCGCAGGCCGCGCAGCGAGGCCCGGGCCGCCGCCGACAGTCGGCCGAGCACGTCGGCGGCCTCGGCCACCAGCGAGCGGCGGATCAAGATCCGCGCGAGCATGAGCCCGATCGCGTCGCGGGCGTCATCGATCGCGTCGCCCAGCGTGCGCAGGCTGGCGATCAGCAGGTGATCGAGGCCGGCGGCGGCGATCACCCGGTAGTGGGCGTCGCACCGCGACCACGCCTCGTCGACGTCGCCGGCCGCGGTCAGGTGATGGATGGCCTCGACCAGGTACGGCGCGTCGCTCGGCGACGGCGGGCGCGCGCCGTCGTCGGAGTTGGCGCCGTCGCCGGCGTGGGCCAGGTGGAGCTCAGCCAGGGCGCGGTGGGCGGCGGCGCGCTCGCGGCGCGTCGCGACCCGGGTCACCGCGTCGCGGACCAGATCGTGGACCAGGGCGGTGCCGCGGCTCACGTCGATGAGCAGATGGCGGGCCAGCTCGCGCACCCGCTCGGCGCCGCCGTGCTCGCCGCCGGCCAGGGCCTGGGCGTCGGCGGTCGCCAGCCGGCCGCGGCTGTGGGCCAGCGCGACCAGGAGCGCGCGGGCGTCGGCCGGCAGCGCCCGCACGGTGTCGTCGAGGCCGCCGTCGGCGCCGGCGTCGCCGGCCAGCTCGCGCAGCACGAAGAACGGGCTGCCACCCGAGCGCGCGAAGACCGCGTCGGCGTCGGGCGCCGGCACCCCGAGGCGGATCGCCAGCTCGCGGACCAGGGCCGCGGTGGCGTCGGCGTCGAGCGGGCCGAGGCGGTGGACCACCGGCGGCGGCGCGTCGGCGGGCAGCGCCAGCTCGACCCGCGACGCGACCAGGATGCGGCTGGCCCGGACGTGGCGCGACAAAAAGCCGAGGAGCTCGGCGGTGTCGGTCGCCGCCAGGTGGTGGAGATCGTCGAGGAACACCAGGGTCGGGTGGGCCTCGAGGGCGGTGGCGATGTCGGCCAGATCGTCGGCGGCCGAGCCGGCCGAGGCGGCGAAGGCCAGCCGGCGGCGGCGGGCGCCGAGCTGCGACTTCAGCTCGGCCGCGAGGTGGGCCCCGGTCATCCCCGGCTGGGCCGCCAGCACCACCGCCGACGCCTCGGCCCACCGCGGCGTGGTCTGGGCCTCGGCCACCAGCTTGTAGATGAGCTCGCTCTTGCCGACCCCGCCGACGCCGTACACCAGGTGCAGGGTCTCGCGATCGAGGAGCGCCAGGGCCCGGCGCAGCTCGTCGGCGCGGCCGACCCAGGTCGCGACCGCGCGCGGGAACGGCGGCGTCGCCGGCGGCGGCACCGTGCGGCGGCGGCTGGCGCGCTCGGTCACGCGGCGATCGTAGCCGTCGCCGGTCCGGCGGTCACGGCCGGCGGGCGTCGAACGCGCGCGTGGCCGCGGGCCTACGGCGCGATCCGGTAGCGCAGCGTGAGCTCGCGCCCGGTGCGGCGGATCCGCACCGCCGCGGTCGTGCCGGGCGCGCCGGTCGCCAGGCCGTCGACCAGGACCGCGGCCCAGTCCGGCCCGGCCGTCGCGCCGTCGATCGCGACGATCGTGTCGCCGGCGAGGAGCCCGAGGGCAGCCAGGGCCGAGCCGGGGGCGACCTCGGCCAGGGTCGGCCGGCCACCGGTCGGCCCCGGGCGAAGCGGGGCGGCGCGCGGCGCGGCCGCCAGCGCGGCCTGGGCCGCCCGCGGCACGACGATCTCGCTGGCGCAGCCCAGGCCGAACGTCGCCAGGGCCGTCGGGGCGGGGCACGGTGCGCGGCTCTCGAAGGCCGCGCCGGTGGTGAGCGCGGTCACGAGTGCCGCGCCGGCGGCGGCGCCGTCGGGGCCGGGCAGCTCGAGGCGAAGCTCGATCGCCGGCGTGCCGGCTACCGGGCCAGCGATCGTCAGCGCGTCGAGCGCGGCCGCGGCGCCGCCCAACCGGGTCGGGTCGAGGTCGCTGCGCCAGCGGCCGAGGCGGGCCCGGGCGCCGTCGGCCGCGCCGCCGGTCGCGAAGCGCAGCCCAGCCCGCGCCACGACGCCGTCGCGCGGGTCGAGGCCGAGATCGGCGGCGACCGCGATCCCGGGCGAGACCTCGTGGTCGGCGATCGCCTGCACCGGCGCGTCGCGGCGCCGCGCCAGGCGGGCTCGCCGCTCGCGATCGGCGAAGTAGCCGGGGTCGTCATCGGCCCGCGGCGGCAGCTCGCGGTGCCAGGTCGCGAGGCCGTCGCGCTCGAGGAGCGCCGGACACGGCGGGCCGTCGCCGCCGGTCAGCACCACCAGCCAGCCATCGCGGGGGAGCTGCTCCGACCAGGCGATCGCCACCGCGGTCGCGGCCCGGGCGCGGGCCACCACGCAGTCCGGGAGCTCGAGCCGCCGGGCCAGCGCGACCAGCGCGGTCGCCAGCCAGGTGTCGCGGATCGCGACGACGTCGATCGCGATCGCGGCGTCGGCGTCGCTGGGCAGCACGGCGATCGGGCGCGGCGCCGGGCGCGGCTCTCGGCAGGCCAGCGTGGTGAGCGCGATCGCGGCGAGCAGGCGGGCCACGTCCCCACCGTAGCGCGGAGTCGTCGGTGGCGCGCGCGTCGTCAGACCGATAGGTCGTGCTGGGTCGACTCGTCGAGCCGACGCGCGCCCTCGAGCAGCAGGTTCATGGTCGTCGTCATGACCCGATCGGCGCCCTCGACCTCGCACGCGATCAACTCGAAGCTGCCGGTCGACCAGGCCAGCAGGTGATAGACGCACTCGGCGTCGACCGGCTCGGCGTGGTCGTCGAGGCGGGCGTGGACCACCCGGCCGGCGCGGACCAGGATCTGGGCCGACCCGCCGGCGCCGTTGTGCAGCGTCAAGACGCCGGTCTTGCGCTCCATCTCGATCATCGTGAGGAGCGCGGCCAGGCCGATCTGCGCGAGGTCGCCCTTGAGCGACGGCCCGAGGATGGTCTCTCGGGCCTCCTGCGCCAGCACCTGGGTGCGGCGCATGGTCTTGGCGACCCGCAGATCGAGCTCCTCGAAGCGGAACGGCTTGGGCACGTAGTCGTCGGCGCCCAGGCGAAAGCCGCGGATGCGATCCTCGTCGGACGACAGCGCGGTCAGGAAGATCACCGGCAAGGTCGACAGCTCGGGGCGGGCGCGCAGCGCCTTGACCAGCGCCCAGCCATCCATCTTCGGCATCATCACGTCGGTGATCAGCAGGTCGGGCGGCGTCACCAGGGCCCGGGCCAGCGCGTCCTCGCCGTCGGTCGCCGTGAGGACGGTGTAGCCGCGTTTCTCGAGGACGGTCGCGACCATCCGAAGGATCCACGCATCGTCGTCGGCGACGAGAACCACGGGCGGCACGATCGCTAGGATAGGGGGCTAACACCCGAGCGGTCAAATCGCCGTCGCGCGGTCAGCGCGGCATGCGCGCCGGGCCGGGGCCCGGGCGGGTCGGCTCGGCCATCACCCGCAGCGGCGCCGCGGCCCAGGTGCCGGTCGCGTCGTGGCGCCACACCGCGCCGCTGGCCGCGACCACCAGCGGTCCACGGGCCCGGCTGGCGGCGAAGCCGACCACCAGGTCGTCGTCGGCCAGGGCCGGCCCCGGCAGCTCGAGCCAGGCGCCGCGCTCGCGCCGCGCCAGCACCCGGGCGGCGCCGCGCCGGCCGAGCACCCACGGCTCGCCGTCGGCGTCGGTGACCTGCTCGATCGCGATCGGCCCGGCGCTTCCGGCCACCGGCACCGCGGACCTCCGCGCGACGTCGTAGAGCGCGCCGTCGGCGGTGACCGCCCACGCGCCGGCGCCGACCCCGGTCGCGAACCCGCGCACGGCCACCGTGGCGTGGGGCACGAGCGCCTTGCCGCGCAGCCGCCACACCACGTCGGCGCCGGCGACGTAGAGCTGCTTGTCGCTGGCCGCCCACAGCGCGGTGATCGGCGCCGGCGCGGTCGCCGCTCGGACCCAGCGCTGACCGCTCCACACGAAGACCTGTCGACCGATCGCCACCGCCGCCCGCGGCCCGGTGCCGGCCAGGGTCTTGCCGCGCTCGCCGAGCCGCACCGCGTGCCAGGCGTCTCGGTCGTGGCGGTACATCGGCGCGGCCTTGCCGACCACGACCGGGCCGTCGGCCACCACGGCGCCGCGGACGTCGGCGGCGGCGCCGCCAGCCCCGACCTGATCCCAGCCGCCCTGACCGTCGGGGCGCCACACCTGACCCGACGGACCGAGGAGCGTCGCGGCCCACGGATCGGGCGCGGCGGCGATGGCGGCCAGCGGCGCGGCGCTCGCGCCGCTCGCGAGCGCAGCGGCCAGCGCGAGGGCGACCGCCAGGCGGCGTGCGCCCGGCTCGATCACGGCGTCGCGGGCGCTGGCGAGGGGGCCGGGGTCGGCGCCGCGGGCGCGGGGGGCGGCGTCGCGGGCGCGGGAGTCGGCGTCGGCGCGGCGGCGGGCGTCGGCGTGGGCGCGGCGGCGGGCGTCGGCGCAGCAGGATCCGGCGTCGGCACAGCCGCGGGCGTCGGCGCAGCAGGAGCCGGCGTCGGCGTCGGCGCCGGCGGCTCGGGGGTCGGCGCGGGCATCGGCGTCGGCGCCGGCGCCGGCGCGCGCTCGCGCACCGCCCGGTCGATCGCCTCGAGCTCCTCGAGTTGCTCGCCCTTCAAGAGCCCGCAGGCCTTGAGCTGGTCGGTGGTGGTGGCGTTGATCGCGCACATGACCGACTTCTTCTTCGCTGCGCCCTTGCACGAGCGGAGCCAGGCCGCGTCCTGGCCGTCGGCCAGGGTCATCTGCGAGGTCCCCATCAGCTTGCGGATGTTGCCGATCGCGCGGCGGCAGTCGCGCTCGCTCGGCTTGTCACAGCCGGCGAGCACGACCAGACCCAGAAACACAGACGCCAGGGCGAGCTTCATGACCATTCCTCGGACGACGACTCTAGCAGCCGGATCGCGCGTTCGAGGTCCTGACCGGTGTCGATCTCGCGCCACTGGCCGTGGATCAAGACCGGGTGGGTCGGCGTGCCGCGGTCGATCAGGTCCTGCAGCAGGTCGGTCAGGTAGGCGTTGTCCATGCGCGCCGCGCGCTGGTACGGCGCGTCGCCGCGACCGCGGTAGCGCTCGGCCAGCTCGTCGATCGCCGCGCCGACCGTCGCCGCGCCGTCGGCGTCGAGGGCGACCAGGCCGATGAACTCGCCGACCGCGTCGGCCGGCGGCAGGGCGCGCTTGCCGACCCGCCGGACCCGGCCCGCGCCGTCGAGATCCGCGACCTCACCCTCGTCGAGGGGATGCTCGGTGCGGCCGACGTAGATGTCGCGGAAGTCGGCGTCGATCACCAGCGCGATCGGCCCGGGCGCCGCGGCCGCGGCCCGCGCCACCGCCGGCGTGAAGACGATGTCGCTGTAGGTCAGGAGCACCGGGCCGTCGAGCTCGGCGCGCGCGCACGCCAGCGACCACAGGATGTTGTTGCGCTCCCAGGCCGGGTTGTCGACGAACCGCAGGCGCAGCCCGGGCGGGGCGGTGGCCCGGGCGCCGGCCTCGAGGACGTCGCCGCGGTAGCCGCGGATGATGACCAGCTCGTCGACGCCGGCCGCCACCAGCGCCCGCATCTGCCAGCCCAGGATCGAGCGGGCGCCGACCGGCACCAGGGTCTTGGGCAGCTCGTCGGTGTGGCTGCCCAGGCGCTTGCCGCGGCCGGCGGCGATGGCGATGGCCTTCACGGCCGGACCTCGACGGGGGCGAACCGCCCCAGGCGGAATGCGATCTTCAGCATCGACAGCCCCAGGTAGAGCAGGTTGACCGCGCCGTAGGCCCAGAAGTAGAGGTCGATCCGGTCGACGGCGGCGCACAGCCAGATGTACTGCGGGTAGTGGACGACCACGCGGGCCGCCCACTCGACCGCCGAGATCGCGCGGCCGATCGGCCCGCGGCGACCGCCGACCTCGGCCGGCTGACCGTCCTCGGTGGGCGGCTTGGCGCCGTACTCGGGCCGGCGCATGAACGAGGTGAGCGCGATGCCCGAGGCCAGGCAGAACAGCCCGGCCAGGCCGACGATCAGGAGCCAGTCATCGCCGGTCTGGCGCCACAGCCGCACGGTCACGCAGCCGTAGAGCAGCATGGCCTTCAGCTCGTCCATGAGGAAGTCGAGCAGGTGCCCGAGCGGCGAGGCCAGCTTGCGGACCCGCGCCAGCATGCCGTCGACGCAGTCGAGGACGAAGGACAGCTCGAAGATCAGCGCTCCGAGCACCAGCCCCCACCACGACAGCCAGCTCACCCACAGCGCGCCGGCCGCCGCGCACACCACCACCGCGAACATCGTCACCTGGTTGGGCGTGATCCGGGTGTCGCGCAGGGCCCAGACCAGCGGCGCGCCGGCGCGGCGCGCGACGTGCTCGGTGAACCAGTTGATGTCCTGCTTCTTCTTCGACGAGCGATAGATAGCGACGATCTCGGACCACATGCGCGACCGGGTCATAGCAGAAGTCATCGTCGGACGGCCACTCGAGCACCGAAGGGTTTGAAGGCCGTCGCGAGACGAGGCGACCGCGCGCTCGGCGCGCCGCGATGCCCGCCACGTGCCGATCGGTACGAGACCGAGACCGAGACCGAGGCCGAGACCGAGGCCGAGACCGAGACCGAGACCGAGACCGAGACCGAGGCGGAGACCGAGACCGAGGCCGAGACCGAGGCGGAGGCCGAGACCGAGGCGGAGACCGAGACCGAGACCGAGGCCGAGGCCGCGACCGAGACCGAGGCCGAGGCCGCGACCGAGACCGAGGCCGAGGCCGAGACCGAGGCCGAGATCGAGACCGAGGCGGAGGCCGAGACCGAGGCGGAGGCCGAGACCGAGGCGGAGGCCGAGCTAGAAGCAGACCGGGATCGGCGCGCAGAGCTGATTGCTGCCGCAGAACCCACTCTCGCAGTGGCTGTCGCTGCGGCAGGCCTGCCCGTCGGCGCGCGGCGCTTCGCAGGTGCCGGCGCTGCCGCCGACGATCGCGGTCGAGCAGTGCAGGTCGCCGCTACAGCCGTTGGGGTTGGACGCCAGGACGCCGCTGCCCGCGTTCGACGTGCAGGGATCGCCGACGTTGCCGGCCACGGCGCAGGTGCCGCCGTCGCAGGCCAGGGTGAACCCACAGAAGGCGATGCCCTGGGAGGTCGCGCAGGCGTCGCCAGCGCCGGCGGGGGCGGTGCAGGTGCCGAGCTGGTTCTGGTTGCCGACGCACTGCTGGCCGCCGAAGCAACCCATGATCGCGTCACACTGGGCGCCAGGCACGCGGACGTCGGTACAGAACCCGGTCGCGGTGTCGGTCTCGCCGACGCACAGGAGCTCGCCGCGACACTCGCGGTCCTCGCTGCAGATCGAGCCTACCGGCTTGGCCGCGGTGCAGATGCCGGCCGCCGTCTGATCGTTGCGCCCGCCGTTGCAGAACAGGTCGCGATCGCAGTCCTGCGAGCCGTCGCACACCGCGCCGGCGGCGCCGCTGCGGCAGGTCGAGGTGGTCGTCGTGCCGACGCGGGCGCGGACGCAGTGATCGCCGGGGCCACACGGCAGGTCGGTGCACAGCTGATCCGTGGCCGCGGGCTTGCGACACACCTGGGTCCCGCACGCCCCGGCGCCGCCCGACGGGTCCTCGCACACCGCCCCCGGGGTCGCGCACTCGAAGTCGCCCTGGCACGGGGCGCCGTCGAGCACGTTGCCGACGATCGCGCCGCACTGGAAGATCTCGTCGCCGATGCCCTTGGAGAACAGCTCGCACTGGGCGTCGCGCAGGTTGGCGAGGCAGGTCGCCGCGGCGGTCGGGTTCCACTGCGCGCGGCCGGCCTGATCGCTATTGGCCAGCAGGCGCTTGAACGCCGGCGGGAACATATCGTCGAAGATCACCAGCGGCAGGTCGTCGCAGTCGAGGTGCGCGACGTCGCCGCCCAGACAGTCGGACACGACGTCGCAGAACGTCCGCGACACGCAGGTGAAGAACTGATCGACCGAGAGCTGCGGCGCGTCGCACGGGTCGGTCGGCGCGTCGATCCCGGCGTCGCCGCCAGCGTCGGGGGCCGCGGGGATGTCGCCGCAAGCGACCAGGGCTACACTGACGACCAGACCGACGACGAGGCTACGCATGGGTCCATCATCGCGGGCCGCGGCGACGACATCAAGGCCCAGGCGCCGCGCCCATGGACCGGATCACGCGCGATGCCAGCCGTTGCCGGGGCGCCGGCCGGGCGGCTACCCTGGTCGCGATGTTGCGCCGCCCGACCTGGCAGGACGTCGCCGGGTCCCTCCCGTATCGGGTGTTCCGCCACACCCGGCGCGACGACGCCACCGTCCTGGCCGCCGGCGTCGCGATGTTCCTCTTGCTCGGGCTCTTGCCGTCGTTCGCCGCGGTGGTGTCGATCTACGCGCTGGTCGCCGACCCAGTGCAGATCGAGGGCCACCTGTCCGGCCTCGAGCAGGTCATCCCCGAGGACGTCTATCGCCTGCTGGTCGATCAGCTCGGCCGCTACTCGCAGCGCTCCCGCGACGAGCTCGGGTACACCCTGGCCGGCGCCCTGGTGCTGGCGCTGTGGTCGAGCCGCGCCTCGGCCGACGCGCTCCTCACCGGCATCGAGCGGATCGACGGCACCCGCAGCCGGTGGCGCGGTTGGCGGCGCTGGGTGGTGACGCTCCTGCTCGCCCTCGGCGCGATCGGGTCGGCGGTCACGCTCCTGGTCGTGGTCGTGGCGATGCCAGCGACCGTCGCCACGCTCGACGCCAGCGATCGCGGCTGGCTCCTGTGGCTGCGCTGGCCGGTCTTGATCGCGACCGGGCTCGGGGGCCTGACCGTGCTCTACGCCCTGGGCGGGCCGCGCCGGGCCTGGCGCCACATCGTGCCGGGCGCGGTGGTCGCCACCGCCCTCGGGCTCGCCGCCTCCCTCGGCGTGTCGTACTACGTCTCCGAGCTGGGCTACCAATCGCTGTACGGCGCCTTCGGCAGCGCGATGGTCGTGGTCCTGTGGTTCTACGCTTGCTCGCTGGCGGTGATGATCGGCGCGGTCGTCAACACCGAGCTGCGGGTGCCCAGCGATCCGGGCGCCTCGCGGGTGTGAGGAGGGCCCGCGATCGCGGGCGGGGACGGGCCGAAGCGCCAAAACTGGATCCCGCGGTGGCCGGCCGCTACCGTAACGACATGGCCGGCGGGGTCACGCCATGAACTCGATCCGCTGCCCCGCGTGTGGCGTGGCGGTGGCGCTCGGCTACGCCCGGTGCCCGAAGTGCCACGCGCCGATGCCGGCCGCCGGGCCGCGCGGCAAACGCGACACCCAGCAGGGCGGCGGCACCTCGGCCGCCACCGCGGCCCCGAGCGTCGCGCCATGGCTGGTGATCGGGGTGCTCGTGCTCGCCGGTGGCGGCGTCGTGGCCTGGGCCATGACCCGACGCGACGCCGGCCCGCGCTCGGCCACCCCCGACGAGGCCGCGGCGCCGGTCGAGGAGGCTGGCGGCGAGCTCCTTGACGTCGCGCCGCCACCGCCGCCCGAGGCTCCGGTGCGGCGCGATCCCGCCGGTGCCGCCGATCGCCTCGAGCGCGCGCTGGCCGGCCAGCGGCTGTACGGCAAGGCGGCGCTGCGCGGTGAGGTCCTCGAGCTGCGCTCGAGCTTCTGTGGCGAGCCTGGCCTGGTGGCGGTCGTCGACGCGGCCCGCGGCGACCTCGCCGGCGAGGGCCTGACCGCGGTGACCTGCCTCGAGCCCCACGGCGCCGAGGTGTTCTCGCGCCGGCTGTGACCGCGGCCGCGATCGTGGCACAGTGCGGCGCCGTGGCCGAGCCCTCCGATCTCACCCCGCGTCGTCCGCACCGCCTGATCCTGCCCCTGGGCCTGCGCGTGCTGGTCCGGATCATCCGCGACCACGACCGCACCGACAGCGGCCTGTACCTGCCGGCCGGCGCCAAGGAGGCCCAGGACGAGGCGACCTACGGCGAGGTGGTCGAGGTCGCGCGCGATCGTCCGACCTCCGAGGAGATCGCCGAGAACGTCTCGGGCGTGCCCCACGGCGCCCGGGTCCTGTTCCGCAAGGAGGCCGGGGTCCGCGTGCCGTGGGACGAAGGGCTGCGACTGCTCGACGTCAAGGACGTCCTGGCGACCGTCGAGGAGATCGGCGACGACGAGGCGCACTGACCACCATCGCCGCGGGGTGAGGGCGATCGCGGCGCCGGCGCCGGTCACCCGCCCGGGAGGATAGACCGCGGACGCCGAGGGCGGTACCGTGCCTCTGATGTCCGACGACTCTCGTTACCATGTCCGGCGTGGGGAGCGGCAGCGCCTCGTCGACGTGGTGCAACCCGAGCCAACGCCAGCGTCGGCCGGGCCCTCGGTGCCGCGCCCGCCCCGTCGCGTGCCCCAGGGCAGCACGCCCGCCCTGACCCCGCCCGAGCCCAACGAGTTCGAGCTCGAGCTCGCGTCGCCGACCCAGGAGCTGACCACGCTGTCGGTCGGCGGTCACACCGTGATGATCGAGCGGCTCGACGAGCGCGTGGTGGTGTCGTTGCCGGGCGCGGTCCGGCCCTTCGGGTCGGCCGACGAGGCCGAGCGCCTGGCCATGGCGCTGCGCGAGGCCGCCGCCCGCGTCATCCGGTAGTGGGGATGAAGAGCGGGTAGGTCGAGACCGAGCCGGAGACCGAGGCCGAGACCGAGACCGAGGCCGAGACCGAGTCGGAGACCGAGACCGAGGCCGAATCCGAGGCCGAGTCCGAATCCGAGGCAGAGTCGGAGACCGAGTCCGAGTCGAGACCGAGGCCGAGGCCGACTCGAGATCAGCGCCCAGGGCGGCCGCGCCGGCGCCGCAGCACCGCCGCCAGGAGCGCCGCCAGCGCGAGGCTGCCCCGGCCGTCGCCGCCGGTCGCGCAGCACCCGGCGGCCAGCTCGTCGGGAGGCTCGCAGGCCAGCGGCCCGGCGGCGATCGGATAGATCGCGCAGATCGCGGCGGTGTCGTCGGTCGCCAAGGACGCCTTCGAGGTCTCGCCGCACTCCTGGTACGGATACATCGTCGCGCCGAGGATCTCCGGGTCGCTGGTCGCGGTGCACAGCGGCACCGCCGCGCCGGTGCCATCGACCCGCGGCGGATCGGCCGCGACCCGGCAGGTGTGCTCGAGGCCGAGCAGGTGGCCGACCTCGTGGGTCAGGGTGTTGGCGAGATCGGCCTGGCAGCTCGAGGTCCCCAGGCTCTCGCCGTTGACCGCGATCGCGTAGTCGACGCCGTTCATCTCGATGTCGGCGTCGACCAGCTCGCCGTCGCGCTCGCTGTCGGGATCGTCGACGAACACCGCGGTCGTGACCGCGGCCGCGGTGTGGCTGTGGCAGCGCTCGGGGTAGCCGTCGACCGCCGGTCGGCACCAGCGGTCGTCGCGGAACTTCACGATCGACAGGAAGTCGCCGCGCGTGACCTCGGCGTCGACGGCGCCGCGGCTGGCCAGCGACAGGTACGCGCAGCCGCCGATGCCGGTGTTCCAGGCCGCGAACACCGACTCGATCACCGCGCGCTCGCCGTCGCCCGGGATGTGGCTCGTGCCCTCGCTGGCGTAGGCCACCTCGACGCAGCCCTTGGCCCAGCGCAGCGGCGTGCGGCTCTTGTTGGTGACCGTGCGGACGTAGGGCCCGCGGCCGGGGTGGTCGCGATCGATCACGTCCATCACGCCCCAGCGCGGCGCCGCGCTGGCGCCCCGCGCGCCGGTGGTCAGCGCGTGGGCGGTGATCTCGACCCGCATCCCGACCGTCAGCGGCGGCGGCCCGTGTTGCACGACCATCGTGTAGCCGTCGGCGTGGCCGCCGAGCTGCTCGACCACCACCTCGCCGTCGGCGGTGCGGACGATCGCGGTGGTGATGATGTCGTCGCCTTGCCAGGCGGCGTCGGTCGCGATCACCTCGCCGACGAAGACCTCGGCCGCGGCCGGCGTGGTCAGGGCCAACACGGCGGCGAGGGCGACCAGGCGCGACATCGAGGCATCGTAGCATCGCCCGGTGGTCGAGCAGGGCGCCGACCACGTGGGAGCGGTTTCGAAGTGCGATATACCTCAGGCGTGGCGCGCCGCTCCGTGGTCATCCCCGAGGCCAGCGCGGTCAACGCGACCTGGCTCATCCAGCTCCGCTGGGCCCAGGTGGTCGGCCAGGCCGCGACCGTCCTGGTCGCCGACGTCGGCCTCCGCCTCGGGCTGCCCCTGGTGCTCCTGTGGGCCGTGGTCGGGATCGGCGCGGTCTCGAACCTGGCGTTGGCCGCGACCGTGCGTCGACGCGGCCGGGCCGACGACCGCCTGCTGGCGGCGGTCATGGCCCTCGACGTCGCGCTCCTGACCGCGCTCCTGCACCTGACCGGCGGCGCGACCAACCCCTTCGGCTTCCTGTACCTGGTGCAGATCGCCCTGGCCACCGTCATCCTCGAGGCGGCCTGGACCTGGGCCCTGGTCGCGCTGTCGTTCGCCGGCTTCGGGTTGCTCCTGGTCGATCACCGTCCGCTGGCGGTCGGCGACGACGCCCGCGCGATCGGCGGCTGGGTCGCGCTGGGCGTGGCCGCCGCCTTCATCGTCCACTTCCTGGTCCGGGTCACCGGCGCCCTGGCGGCCCGCGAGAGCGAGCTGGCCCAGGCCCGCAACCTGGCCGCGCGGCAGGAGCGCCTGGCGTCCTTGGCGACGATGGCGGCCGGCGCCGCCCACGAGCTGGCCACGCCGCTGGGCACCGTGGCCCTGGTCGCCAAGGAGCTCGAGCGCCACCTCGCCGGCCACGCCAACTCCACCCTGGCCGAGGACGCGCGCCTCATCCGCGAGCAGGTCGGGCGCTGCCGCGCGATCCTCGATCAGATGGCCGGCGGCACCGGCGCCGCGGCCGGCGAGGAGCTGCGGGCGATCACCGTCGAGGCCCTCTTGGCCGAGGCCCTGACTGGGGCGCGCGGCGAGCCCACGGTGCGGTCGCAGGTGCCGGCCGAGGTCGCGATCACCCGGGTCCACCTGCCGGTCCGCGCGGTCAGCCAGGCCCTGCGCTCGCTCATCACCAACGCCCAGGACGCCTCGCCACCCGACGGCGAGGTGGTGGTCTCGGCCCAGTGTCGGGCCGGGGTCGTGGTGTTCGACGTGACCGATCGCGGCCGCGGCATGAGCGCCGAGGTGCTGGCCCGGATCGGCGAGCCGTTCTTCACCACCAAGCCGCCCGGCCGCGGCATGGGCCTCGGCCTGTACCTGGCGCGCGCGGTCTTCGAGAGCGTCGGCGGCACGTTGGCGATCGACTCGGTGCCCGGCCGCGGCACCTGCATCACCGTGACCATGCCGGTCGACGCCGGTCGGGCCCGTCGTCCGTCGGCCGCTCCGGCGCCGCGCCCGACCACCGACCTGCCGGCAAGTGGTATCTAACGTCGCATGTCGGAGACCAAGCCGTCCCTTCTCCTGTGCGATGACGACGAGGTGTTTCGCACCCGCACCGCGCGCGCCTTCGTCGAGCGCGGGTTCGAGGTCACCACGGCCCACGACTTCGATAGCGCGGTAGCGCTGGCCCGGGTCGAGTCGCCCGAGCTGGCGGTCGTCGATCTCAAGATGCCGGGCAAGAGCGGCCTCGAGCTGGTGAAGGCCCTGCTCGAGATCGACTCGCACACGAAGATCGTGGTCCTCACCGGCTACGGCAGCATCGCCACCGCGGTCGACGCGGTCCGGCTGGGCGCCACGTATTACCTGGCCAAGCCGGCCGACGCCGACGAGATCCTCGCGGCCTTCGCCCGCGGTCAGGCGCCGCCCCTCGAGCCGCCCGACTCCGACTACCGCGCCCCCAGCCTGGCCCGGGCCGAGTGGGAGCACATCAACCGGGTGCTGTCGGACTGCGGCGGCAACATCTCCGAGGCCGCGCGCCGGCTCGGGATCCACCGCCGGTCGCTGCAGCGCAAGCTGCAGAAGTATCCGCCGAATCGGTAGGGCGCGGAGGCGGAGAGGGAGGCGGAGGCGGAGGAGGAGGCGGAGAGGGAGAGCGAGACCGAGACCGAGAGCGAGAGCGAGACCGAGACCGAGACCGAGAGCGAGACCGAGACCGAGTCCGAGGCCGAGAGCGAGACCGAGACCGAGGCCGAGTTGGAGGAGAGGCGCGTGGTGCGCTCACGGCAGCGCGACGGTGATCGCCAAGGTCGCGCCGACGGTGTCGATCGCGCGCTCGGCGGCGTCGACCGGGGCGACCGCGGCGGCGGCGATCGTCAGGCGGCGATCGCGGTAGCGCGCGCCCAGCGCCAGCGTGTGGACGAAGGCGTCGGTGCGATCGGCCACCAGGAGGTAGCTGGTGGTCGCGAAGGTCGCGGTCAGCTCGAGGCGCGAGGCCGCGGCGATCGCGCCGGCGGCGTCGAGGTGGACGAGCGGCAGATCGCGCGCCTCGGTGCGCGCCAGCCAGGCCGCCGCGGCGGTCACGGTCAGCTCGCCGAGGGGGCGGCGCCAGGTCCGCGCCGCGGTCGCCGCCAGGGTGGTCGCGCCGGCCAGCCAGGGCGACGGGTCGACGCGGTGGGCCGCCGCCATCGCCGCGGCGACCTGGCCGCTGGTGCCGGTGCGGCTGGCGGCGGGCAGGGTCAGGGCCAGGCCGAAGCCGGTCGCGCGATCGCGTCGCCAGGTCACCGCCACCCGCGGGTTGGTCAGGGTCGCGGCGGTCGCGCCGCGCTCGGTCGCCAGGGCTAGGCCGATCGCGCCGTCGACGATCAGATCGTGGCCCAGGGGTTCGCGCCAGTGGAGGCCGACGGCGCCGCCCGAGACCTCGTCGCTGTGCACCGCCTCGCCGGTGGCGCTGATGGCCCGGCCGTCGGCGTGCGCGGCGCCCACCGCGACCCCCAGGCCCATCGAGATCGCCAGCGCGCGCGACACGAGCGAGCGTGCCCGCGGCCCCAGCGCGGCGCAAGGCCGGCGGTGGTGGCATGATGCGCGGCCATGTCCGTGCGCTCGTGGCTCGCCGATCCGCTCGCCGCCGGGGTGTGCGCCGGGCTCGGTCTGGGCGCGGTCGAGGTCGTGCGGCTGGGCGCCCTCGGTCGGCCGGCGCTGGCGCTCACCGCGCTCGCGGTCGCGGCGGTGACCGGCGCGCTTTTCGGCGGGGTGATCGCCGGCGTCGCGGCGGCGCTGTCCGCGCTGCGGGCTCGCGTTCCGGCCCTGGGCCGCGCTGCGCCGCTGGTCGAGGCCGCGCCGTCGGCGCTGGTGACGATCCCGCTCGGGGGCTCGCTGTTCCAGGGCGCCTTCGCGGCGACCTTGCCGGGCGCGCGCTGGGCGCCGATCGCGATCCCGGTGCTGGGCTGGCTGGCGACCGCCGCCGCGATCGCGGTGGCCCGGGCCGTCGTCGGGCGCTGGCGCTTTGGCCGAGCGGCGGTCGCGCTGGCGCTCGCCGGCGCGGCGGCGATCGTGAGCGCCGCCAACGCGGTCCTGTTTCGCTCCGGCTATCCGACGGTCCACGCCGCGCTGGTGGTGATCGCGCTGGCGGTCGCGACCCTGGCGCTCGGCCTCGGCCTGGGCCGGCCGCCGCATCGGCCGCGCGGCCGCTGGCTCACCGCCGCGGCGGTCGTGGTGGTCGCAGTGGCGACCGCGCGCTTCGGGCTGTCGAGCGCCGGCGACCGCGCGGTGGTCGCGACCCGCGGCGATCAGCTCCGCCACCTGGCGCGGCTGGCCCGCACCGTGGTCGATCTCGATCGCGACGGCTCGTCGGCCATCCTCGGCGGTGGCGACTGCGACGATCTCGATCCGGCCCGCCACGTCGGCGCGCCCGACCGGGCCGGCAACGGGCAGGACGAGGACTGCGACGGCGTCGATGCCGCGCCGCCGCCGGTGGCCGCCGACGATCCCGATCGCGATCGCTCGCTGGCGGCCTGGCGGGCGCGGCCCGAGGTCGCCGCCCTGCGCGAGCGCACCCGGGCCGCCAACCTGCTCGTGATCTCGATCGACACCCTGCGGGCCGATCGCCTGCGGCCGGGCGAGCCGGCCGCGCCCCACCTCGATCGCTTCGTCCGCGGCGCGGCCCACTTCACCACCGCGCTGGCGCCCGGCGCCGGCACCGACATCTCGATGACCACGGTCGCGACCGGGCGGTGGAACCCGTTCCAGCCCATCGCCACTACGCTGGGCGAGGCCCTGGCGGCGTCGGGCCGCACCACCCACGCGATCCTGCCGCGCGAGGTCCTGCGCTACGCCGGCGAGACCCTCTTGACCCGCGGCTGGGCCACCGTCGATCGGGTCGTCACCGACGGCGCCCGGCGCGACGTCGGCGATCGCATCACCGCGGGCGCCATGACCGATCGCGCGCTGGCGTTCCTCGATCGCGCCGGCGCCGGGCGGTTCGCGCTGTGGGTCCACTACTTCGACATCCACGAGCACGCCCAGCTCACGATCCCCGAGGACCGCCTGGCCGCGGTGGTCGACGCGATGAACCCGATCGATCGCCGCTACCGCGCGCTCCTGGCGATCGTCGACGCCGAGGTCGGTCGGCTCCTCGACGATCTGGCTCGCCGCGGCCTGGCCGACGACACCGTCGTGGTCGTCCTGTCCGATCACGGCGAGAGCCTGGGCGACGATCCGCGCTTGCCCGAGCGCCACGGCCTGGTCGTCTACCACGCGCTCACCCACGTCCCGGTCGCGATCCGGGTCCCGGGGGCGGCGCCGCGCGAGCTGCCGGCGGCGATGTCGCTGGTCGATCTGCCGGCCACCGTGGCCGGCCTCTTGGGCCTCGACGGGCTGGCGCCCCAGGATGGCGTCGATCTGTCCGACGACGTGCTCGGCGCGCCGACCGAGCTGCTCGCGCGCGATCGCACCCTGGTGATGCACGAGCAGGATCAGTGGGCGGTGGTGGCGTGGCCGTGGAAGCTCCTGGTCCGCCCGGCCGACAACCTCACCGAACTCTACGATCTGGCCGCCGACCCCGGCGAGCGCAACGACCTGGCGGCCCGCGAGCCCGCCCGGGTCAAGGAGCTGCGCGGTCGCTACGGCTGGTTCCCCCCGGTGTCGATGGACCGGACCACCGCGGGACGGCGCTGGCGAGAACGACAAGCCCAGCGACCGCCATCGCCAGCGCCGCGATGAGGGTCAGCGGCGGCAACCACCCGGTCCAGGTCGGCACCACCGGGCAGACGCGGTCGCCGAAGGGCAACGCGATCGCGCCGGTGACGATCCACGCCGCCAGGGCCGCGCCGATCGGCAGCGCGAGCTGCGCGACCACCGCGCGTCGCCAGTCGCGGCGGACCCCGAGGATCATCGCCGCCGCCAGGACCGCCAGCGCCGCCTTGATCGGCATCGCCATGGTCAGGCCCTGCTTCTTGTAGATCATCGGCGTCGACAACGACGGCGTGGTCTCGAGGACCATCAAGAGCACCAGGGCCAGCGGCCACCACCACGGGCCGGCGGTCCATCGCCCGGCCATGCCCCAGCCGGTGGCGACGATCGCGAGGAGCAGGACCGCGATCGCCAGCGCGACGCGATCGCGCGGGAGCCGCGGCAGCACATCGTCGTCGTCGACCGGCGCGGCCAGGGCCGCGGTCAGCGGCCGCCCGGCCGAGGCCGCCGGCAGCGCGACCCCGACCGAGTCGGCGATCGCCCGGGCGACGTCGACGACGTGGATCGGCCCGCCGCGACCGGGCTCGATCCCCGGCCCGGCCAGGCAGCCGCGGACGAGGCGGATCGCGTGGTCCTCGCTGCCGTGACCGCCGGTGGCGAGGTGATCGTGGTCGGCGAGGACCAACCAGCGCGCGTCGGGATCGGCGGCCACCAGGCGGGCCAGGATCGCGTCGGAGCTGGCGGCGGCCTCGCGCCACTCGGCGCTGCGCTTGCCGTGCTTGTGGCCGATCGTGTCGACGCGGAGGATATGGACGAACACCAGGCGCGCCGGCTCCGCCACCGCCGCCACCGCGACGTCGACCCAGCGCTCGGCCCAGCCCGGCGGCAGCTCCTTGGCTGGCGTCGGCGGCTCGGTGCGGGCGAAGCCCAGGGAGTGGATGATGTAGGCGTGGCTCTCGGCCACCGCGATCGAGTTGGGCACCGCGGCCGGGATCGCGCCCGGCGGTGGCGTCACCGGGGTCCCGGTGGCGTGGTAGAGGACGCCGGTCTGCTGCTGGGTCAGGCCCGACCACAGCGCCAGCTCGACCGGCAAGGACACCGTCGGGAAGCCGACGTCGACGACCAGATCGAGGCCGCGTCGACACAGCCCGTCCCAGGTCGCCATCGTCTGCGCGGTGTCGGGGCCGGCGCCGTCGATCAGCACCACCCGCAGCCGGTCGGTCGCGGCCAGCCCCAGGCCCGAGGCCGCCGGCAGGCGCGGGCCCGGGCCGGGCGCGGCGTCGTAGGTGGTGATCGCGACCACCGCGTCGAAGCGCAGCCGGCCCAGCGGCGCGAAGGCCAGGAGCAGGGCCAGGCCGAGCCCGAGGCGAGCCAGCCGCGACCAGCCGGTCACGGCGCCGCTCCGTCGACGCCAGCGTCGCGCGCGGGCAGGCCCAGGGGTTCGCGCCACGGCCCGTCGGCCAGGACCTCGATCGGCGCCAGCCGAAGCACCGTCGGGATGGCCCGGCCGTCGGTGGCCAGCGCCATGTGGCCCCACTGCGAGCGCAGGTACCAGGCCCGGATCGGCTCGCGCGGCTCGAGGGGCGAGCCGACGGGCAGGGGCGCATCGCCGAAGCGCTCGACGATCGCCAGCTCGCCGGGCCAGCGCGCGGCGATGCCGTCGGCCAGCTCCTCGGTCCAGCGCACGGTGTCGTCGCCGATGAAGATCAGGCGACGGCGCGGCGACGCCGCCAGCCAGTCGAGCCAGGTGTCGACCTCGCCGTAGGTGGCGTCGAGGTGGATGATCCAGTCGAGGCCGGGGTGCTCGGCCCACGCCAGGAGCGTGCGGTACGCGCCGCTGTGGCCCACGGCGACTAGCTCGCCGGTCGGGCGCACGACGTCGATCGCGCCGAACACCTCGGCCAGGAGCTCGTCGAGGTGAGGCCAGGTGACCGGCGGGCGCGCGCCGGCCGGCGCCGCCGCGGCGATGAAGACCGCGTTGACCGACGCCAGGGCGAACTGCTCGGGCAGGCGGTGTTCGATCCAGGCCCGCTCGACGTCGGTGTAGTAGCCGTGGACGTAGAGCACGACCGCAGCGCCATCGGGGTGATAGCCGGCCGGCACCCAGACCCGGATCGGCCCGGCCGACGAGGTCAGGGCGAAGCTCCGGCCGGCCGCGACCGCGTCGTCGAGAGGCGCCGGCGCTGGGGCCGGGGCCGGCGGTCCGGCGTCGTCGGACAGCGCCACCACCGCGCCGACCGTCAACGCGGCGGCGCCGAGGGCGAGCGCCCTCGACCCGTGGCGGACGGCGCGCGGAGTCATGGCGCGACTATGGCGTCGCCCCGTGGGCCGGCGCAATCGCGAGGCCCGTCAGGCCCTTGCCGAGGATCTCTTGCTGGTAGTAGCGGGCCGGCTTGACGCCGCGGCTGACCGCGGCCTCGGCCTTGGCCAGCTCCTCGTCGACGAGGGCGGCGAACGACGCGAGGGGCTGGGCCCCGGCGAGGTAGCGGCCGTTGATGAAGAAGCTCGGCGTGGCGTTGACCCCGAAGCGCGCCAGCTCGGCCTGATCGGCCTCGACCTCGGCGACACACGGTCCGGCGACGTCGGCGCGGAACCGCGCCATCGCCAGCCCGACGCCGATCGCGAGCTGATCGATCTCGGCCGGCGCGAACCGGCGGTTGGCGAAGGCCTGGTCCCACAGCTCGCGATCGAGGGCGAAGAACTTGCCCTGCCGATGGGCGGCGCACGCGGCCCGCGCGGCGTAGGTCGCGATCTGGGGATGGACGATCACCGAGCGATGCACCACCCGCAGCTTGTCGCCGTAGGTCGCGACCAGCTGATCGATCGTCGGCCGGACCTTCTCGCAGTACGGACAGGCGTACTCGCCGGCCCAGATGATCGTCACCAGCGCGGTCGGCTTGCCGCGCACCGGGCCGCGGCCGATCGGTACGGCGTAGGTCAGCGTCGGGTCCGGCCGCTTGGCGGTCGGGCGCGGAGGCGGGGGCGCCGGGGGCGTCGCCACCCGGCGCTCGAGGGCCGCGAGCTGATCCTCGAGCTGGGCGGCCCGGGTCGAGGCCTCGGCGGCGCGCTCGGCGGCGCCGGCCAGGCGCTCGAGGAGCTGCTCGATGCGGGTCTGCGACGCGCGCAGCTCGAAGTCGCTCTTGGCCTGGGTCGCCTCGGCGGTCGCCAGGCGGCGCTCGAGGCGGGCGACCCGGGCGCTCGAGGCGCACGCGGCGGCGGTGACGAGGAGCGCGACGAGCCAGGCGCGGGACATGCCGAGAGGCTACCCGATCAGCGGCGCGGCCGCGGCACGTCGCGGTCGAGCACGGTCTTGCGGCCGTCCGCGGCGGCGGTCCGGATCGCGTCGTCGCAGATCGCGCGCACGTGCTCGGACAGCACGTCGGCCACCGCGTCCGAGGTGTTCATGCCCGAGCGCTCGCGGATGTACTTCTTCAGCTTCGACACCACGATCAGGATCTCGGCCTCGGCCTGGGCCAGGGTCGGGGCGGCCGGGGCAGGCGGCGGCGGCGTGGCGACCATGCGGCGGACCGGCTCGCCGGCCGTGGGCGCGACCGGCGTCGGCGCGACCGGCGTCGGCGCGACCGGTGGCGGCGACGGCGCGATCGGCGGGCGAGGGGCGGGGGGGCTCGACGGCACGACCGGGCGCGGCGGCGCGCTGGCCGGCGGGGGCGCGGTGGCGGGGCGCGGCGGCGCGGCGTCGGCGCGACCCGGGGCCCGCTCCTCGACCGCCCAGGCGTCGCGGTGGCGCAGGGTCGCGACGTGGCTGTCCCAGCACGCCACCGAGCAGAACTTGTAGTTGGTGTTGCTGCGGTTGCAGGTCGACACGCTGCACACCCAGTGGATCGCGCCGAAGTTGAGATCGCGCCGACAGGCGCTACAGACCATCCAGCTCATCGAGGCCTCCGGCGGCGGGCCAAGACCAGCGCCGCGACTGCGGTCAACGCCAACGGGCCACCCGGCGATCGCGCGCCGCCGCAGCAGCCGCCGTCGTCGGGCACACCGTAGGTCAACGCGATCCGGACCCGGGCCGAGCGCGTCGGATCGGCGGCGTCGATCGCGCGCACCACGACCGCGTCGTCGCCCTCCTCGGCGGGCGCGAGCACCGTCAGGGTCCCGTCGGCGGCGATCGTCGCCTGGCCGCGGGTCGGCGCCGCCGCGATCTCCCAGCGGTGGGCGCTGGCGTCGGGATCGTCGGCGGACAGGACCTGGGTCGCCGTGGCGCCCGGCGCGATCGTCATCGCCTCGCCGCTCGGGTGGAGGCCGTCCTCGAGGAACACCCCGGTCTGGGCCTCGACCCAGGCCACCAGCTCGGCCTTGTCGGGGCGGACGTAGATCCCGCCCTCCGAGCAATCGTACTGGCTGTCGTCGTAGCCGCGCGAGGTGATGCCGACCAGGAACGCGCCGTGGGGCCCGGTCAGGTACAGCGGCCCACCCGAGTCGCCCGGGCAGGTGTCGATCCCGCCGCCGCCGGCGCCTAGCTCACCGGCCGGTCGCAGGGTCGCCTCGCAACCGGCGCTGCGGGTGCAGCCGACGTCGGTGATCGTCGAGCTGGCCTGCTGGAGCTCGTCGACGAACTCGGTGGCGTCGCGATCGATCGCCCCGAAGCCGACCATCGTGACCGGCGCGCCGTCGACGACGTCGTCGGCCACCCAGCCGGTGGCCAAACGGCGCGGCGGGATCGTCGACGGCCGGGCCAGCACCAGGGCCGCCAGGTCGTAGGCGCTCGGCGCGCGGTGCTGGGCGATCACGGCGATGCGCTCGCCGTCGCTGGGCCGGCGCAGGTTGTGGACGCCGAGCAGGACCGCGTCGAGGGTCGGGTCGACGCAGTGATCGGCGGTCAAGACCACGGTCGGCGCCACCAGCACCCCCGAGCAGCCCTGGCTGCCGTCGAACAGGATCGCGGCGGCGTCGCGCCAGGTCCCGGCCGGCACCGCGGTGCCACCGATCACCGGCGCGGTCGGGGCCGGCGGGCGCGGCGCGTCCGCGACCTCGTCGCCACCGGCCGCCAGCGGCGCCGGCGCGACCACCACGGCGAGGGCGACGAGCGCGACGCGCATCGCCGCGAGCGTCGCACGCCGCCGTCAGCGGCTCAATAGCGCGGCAAGGACGGGTCGACCTGCACCGCCCAGGCGTCGATGCCGCCGGCCAGGTTGTAGACCGTGCGGAAGCCCTGCTGCAGGAAGTGCTCGGCGGCGTTCTGGCTGCGCCCGCCGTGGTGGCAGAAGAACGCCAGCGGCGTGGCCTTGTCGAGGGTGGCGATCCGCGCCGCCACCTCGTCGTCGAGCAGCACCGAGCCGGCGATCGTCGCGGTGGCCCGCTCGCGCGGGGTCCGGACGTCGAACAGCTCCTTGACCTCGCCCTTGGCCAGGAGCGCGGCCAGCTCCTTGGGGCCGATCGCGCGGACCGCCGGGGGCCGGTTGGGGTTGTCGATCTTGAAGCCGGCCCCGCTCGGGCCATCGACGTAGTCGATCACCACGCCGGCGGCGCGCCGGGCGCTGGCGGCGTCGACCTGCACGGTGATGCCGTTCGACTCGACGGTGGCGGCGCCCGGCTCGCGGGGCCCGACGTCGAGGCCGTGCTCGTAGCGGGCGTCGACCGAGAGGTGGATGACCTCGCCGGGGCCGGCGTCGGCCAGGGCGCCGCG
>Ga0075163_10002194_pt1 | contig 26333 bp, 38 predicted proteins | sample JI1023141ADNA_FD_71478 | JGI IMG/M metagenome (GOLD analysis project Ga0075163, IMG submission 71478) | Wastewater effluent complex algal communities from Wisconsin, to seasonally profile nutrient transformation and Carbon sequestration -... | ecosystem: Engineered > WWTP > Effluent > Algae...
ATACAACACAGGATATCAATATTACTACAGGAGCCGCGTTTAGTTCTGCAAATGCTAGTAATTCAATTAGTAGCTTCGGAGGTGAAATAAAAATATCATGATGTATGCCCAAATAAATTCAATCAATCGTATTATTTCACTATCCAGTATACCGAATGATAATTATATTTTAATTGAAGATGCTAATATACTACACCATCCTCAAAATTATAAGTATATAAATAATGTATTCGTAGAGGATATTGCACCTAGTGTATATCATTCTTTAAACGAATATGGTAATTGGTTTCTTAATGAAGAATTAATGGCTAACGCTAAAAAAGATATGTGGGAAAAAATTAAAGAGTATCGCGATTATAGAGAATCTATGGGTGTTTTAATGGCTATCAATACTGTAAATTATTGGTTTCATACTGATGTGAAATCATTAGTAAAATATCTGTTCCTACTATTTCTTTCTACGATATTTTCAAGTTATTTTCCCCAAGTACTTTCTTGGAAGACTATGGATGGTCGTTTAGTACCATTAACTACTGGAATCATTATTCAAATTTTTTTTACAACTTTAAATAGTGGCTCTGTGGTATTTGAAATAGCAAGGCAGCATAAAATCAATATGGAAGCTAGTAGCGATCCATTATCCTATAATTTTACAACTGGATGGCCTCCTATTTATGAAGGTGAGCTGTAAGGAGCTATATTATGAGTACTATACCAAAAATACGTTTAATTTTTAGTAATTCCTATAAACCATTAAGCCCTATTATACGAGCAGTTACATGGAGTGAGTATAGTCATGTAGGAATGCTTATAGATGACACGACCGTGATTGAATCTACATTAAGTCATGGTGGAGTAAAATTAGCACCTATAGATGTTTTTAAACAAAGAGCTTCTGAATGGCTTATAGTTGAATTAGATGTAGTAGTAAATGATTGGGATGCCATTGTTAAAGCAGCGATGAATGAGCTTAATAAACCTTACGATTTCTTCGGAATTGCAGGGATAGGATTGCATCGTGATTGGCAAGAAGATGATCGATGGTTTTGTAGTGAGCTTATACCTTATATATGTATGCAAGGTGGTACAAATTTATTTAATCCTAAATTCGTACATAGAATCGTTCCACAGCATCTGTTAATGCTTCCGAGTAAAGTAATCGATGCTAGCTACTAGCATAATTAAGTTAACCTTAGTCTTTTTTAACTAAGGCTAACTATTTCAACACAGAATTAGTATAACTTTTTTGAAGAGAACGAAATGAGTTTATTACATCAATGGACAATGGCAGAGCTTAGAAAACGCTTGCAAGTTAATTTAGAAACGGGTGGTAATGTATTACCAAACAAAATTCCTTTAACAACGGGTGTAGGTACACGTGCAGAATTGAAAACTATTCCAATTGTAGGTGATTGGATATATAAATCAGCTAATTTCGATATGGTACAATATAATAACTACTTAGTAGACACTGAAGCGGCTATTGTAACAGCTATATTACCTTTAGCGCCTGAAGATAAAGTTATTTTCTGGTTGAAAGATGCTAAAGCTTCTTTTTCAATACATAGCTTATTTGTAAACCGTCATCCGTTAGCTACGTACACTATTAATGAAATTGCCGATGATTTAGAAATAGATATTTCTACGTCGGATGTATTTTTAATGTATGATGCTTTAAACAACAATTGGATTTTATAGGTGTAAAATGAAATTAAGTCAAATAAGACCTACCGGTGGTAGTAATGGTAATACAGATTCATCGGAAAGATACGCAGGAGAGTGGGATTTAAATACTAGCGGCTTTGTCACACTAGAGGAAGCAGTGCCAGACCCCACAAAATCTACAGGTTACTTAACAATATCAGATGATGCGTTTAAGTATATTGGAGACGACACTCCTCTGTCATTAGATGGTATTATGTTCTATGACTACGTTGTTGCTAATGGAGTAAGCCCTGTTAACAGTGGCATACGAAGTATGAAAGTTAACTATGTAAATTTAGTTTCAAATAACTTGTCATATGGGTACTTGTCATATGGGATTATGAACAATAATAACACTGTTGCTGATTTACTGGGATTGGTGTTCGGTGGTATCCCATCTAGTGTATCGGGTATTTTAGTATTCCAGTATGATGAGCTAGCAAACATTATGGTTTACACTGTTAACAATGGTGTACTTGATTATGTTAATGCTAGGGGATTAAAAATATTAGGTCTTACTGAAAACGAACCTATATACCTTGATTTAGATACTACAACTGGTTCATTTTCTATTACAGTGACTGGTGAATCTGATAGGTTAGCATTAGAGGACGAGTATAATAATATTACCCCTGTGGTTGGCAACACTGCAACATTCCCTGCAATACTAGATTTGGCCAACTTTACTACTGATACATTTGCTCCTTACTTTGGTGTTCTCTTTAACTTAGCCACTGACAGTTACCCTGCTCAAAATTTAACATTTGATTTAGGTACAACCGATGATGGAAGATTACCCTTCCTATCCCCTACTTTTACTATTACTGCCCCTCAAGATGCTACAGACGGTCAAATTTACAAAGTAGTAGGTAATGATGGTACTTACTTAGACAACCCTAATCTATACGAAGGTGATTATGTTGAGTTCAGTGAAAACCTACAAAAACTAATCATTACCCGTCCTGCACAAACCAATGCTGAAATTAGTAATATTGCATTGGCTAGAGTGGTAGAGGAACTAGAACAAGGTGGCATTATATATGATTCAATCAATGAATTTAATACTCAAACTATTGCTGCTGTGAATGGTTTTGTTGGTAATGAGATATTGGCATCTAGTAGCTACGTTGAAATATCTAACGGTGGGGTAAGCAGTGCAAGTATTATTAGTATTCCTATTAATATATCAGGGAATAATCTTAAAGTAGGTCAGAGACTTTACGTAATGTCTACTGTTACAAATGCACAGATAAGGATTTCTACAAACTTTCCTGCTAACCAGAAAGGGCTATCAGAAGTAGTAGGTGTAATAGCAGGAGTAACTTATGAATACGTCATTGTACGTATAGTAAGTAACAAAGCTGTATGGTTGAGGGTTAAATGAAAATACATTACATTTTTATAATTTAAAGGAGACATATAATGTCAAAATTAAGTATATTACGCCCTCAAGGTGTTAGTAATGGTAATACAGATTCATTTAATGTAGATAGTCTACTAAAATTTGATAATATAACAGCAGGAACTACAATACGTTTATATTTAGATTCTACTTATACGTGGAATATTATATAAATAATTACCCTAATAACTAAATTAGTTATTAGGGTAATTTTAATTATCGCAACATTTCAATAGACATTTTCCTATAAAAAGGCATAACAAATGAGTCGTTTAAAAATTGTTCATTATCGGGTTGCCGATATTAATGATCCTAATATAGCTAATGTAGCTTTAGGAGAATTATTCAATGATGTTTCAGGTAACGTTTTTTATAAGCGCCATGATAATGGTAATATCATTCAGGTTACAAGTGTTTCTTCATTAAACTCCTTACCTTGGAGCGGAATAACTTCTAAGCCTACTACTATTAGTGGATTCGGTATTACTATAGTAAGTAATGATATTCCTACATTAGATAAATCTAAAATTAATTTCGGTACAGGAAATTCTACTAGTACATTTGGTATTACGTTAGCTTCTTCCGATTTACCTACTATTAGCGGATTGACACCGGGTACCTATACTAAACTTACAGTAAATAATAAAGGCCAGGTAATTGCAGCTACTAATTTAATAGAAGCTGATATTCCTACATTAGATAAATCTAAAATTAATTTCGGTTCTAGTAATACAGCTAGTACATTTGGTATTACTTTAGTAGAAGCAGATATTCCAACGTTAGATAAATCTAAAATTAACTTCGGTATTAATAATACTATAAGTACTTTTAATGTAGTTTTAAGTGCTAGTGATATTCCTACAACGCTTCCATCAATTGCATTTAATGATCCTCCTACAGCAACAGATGATCCAGTAGGCGACAATGATTTAACTCGTCGTGCATGGGTTTTAGATCAAATCGATCAAAACGTAAATAGCGGTTTGTCTATTTTTGATCCTGTACGTGTAGCTACCGTTAGTAATTTAAATTTAGCAGCTGCAATTACTAATATCGACGGTTTAAATTTATTTTTAAATGATCGCGTATTAGTTAAAAACCAAACTGATTTAACTCAGAATGGTATTTATTATCTGACAGCTGGTAATATCTTACAACGTTCTACCGATGCTGATAACAGTGGTGAATTAAGTAAAAATGCATATGTATTCGTATCTGATGGTTTAACCAATAAAGCTTCTTCATGGGTAGTTAAAGATATTGTAACTACTATAGGTACGGATCCTATAGTATGGAGACAATTCAACGCTTCTTCAACGTATTCCTTTACCAATGGTTTATCAATTACTGGTTCTACCGTTTCTATAGCCAATATAGTAGGTTTAACAACAGGTACATTTACTAAGGTTACAGTTAATGCTCGTGGTCAGGTTACTAATGGTGGTACGCTACTAGACAGCGATATTCCTACGTTAGATAAGACTAAGATTACTTTTGGCACTGGAAATACTTTAGCTACTTTCGGTATTGCAATTGCAACTGAGATCGGTACTTATAGTCCTGCTTTGAAAAGCATTAAAGATTTAACTTTAACGCCTAATAAAATTCTTACTACGGTAGATGTATCTGGTACTGTATTATTTGAACAGAATCCGATTACTACTTTAGGTAAAACTATTTTAGCTAAAGAAACTTCATCTGAGCTTTTAACTGAATTAAACGTTGTTAGAGATACTATTGAAGTAATTTCTTTAAAAACCGGCTTTACTTTTACAGGGCTAAATGTAATTAAAGAAGTTACACCTACTGACAACGGTAAAGTTTTTGTAATTAATAATGATGGTACTTCTATTCCAAGTCATTCGGAAACCAGTCCATTTATTATATATTTAGATGATAGTCTAACATATCCGGATAATTTCAAAATTAAAGTTGTTAATAATTTACGAGCTAAGAAGAATACACTTACATGGCCTAATGCCGTTCAAACTAATATTACCTTAGTTACAGATACTAATATTATTTTTCCAAAGCATTCACGGTTAAATGGTTCTACTGTATTTAATACGGCCGGCGATATTTTTAATCTTGCTAATAAAGATATGATTTTCACTGATAATAGTCAAAATCCTACAAATAAAATCTCTATTAATACAAGTGATGAAATTACCTTACAATATAAAACAGGCATTGGATTTTTCGTTATTAATGAAATATTGTGTAGTGAAATTACTACGCCGGTTGTCCGTAACACATTTATTCCTAGCGGTAGTAGTGACGCATTTAATAATTTCTTTCCAAGCATGAATAGAGCGCATTATTCAATGGATGGTATTATGCAAACTAATAATAACGTCAATGTAACCCATCTAACTAATACCAATATTTTTGGTAATGCTTTATATATGGGTAATGAAGACAGTACTTTATTTAATGGTAATTTTAAAGAGTTCTTCAATGTTTCTAGTCATAGTTTAAATGCAGTCAATACTAGTTTTAGTGTAGCGAATACTTCGTTTGGCTTGGCTAAAGTTTCTTTAATAAATCCTTTAGCAATTTCCTTCTCTAAAGGAAATAAAGAATATTATACTACACTGACTGGCGGTGATACATATTTAAACAACCAGGAATGGCAATACATATACGCTGAATACGATCCTAATTCAGTAATTAACAATATTAGCTTGAAAGTATCTTATTGCGCTCCTAAATACTTGGCTAATTATGATGCATTGGTAGAAGCGTATGCGTGTTCTAATTTAGCTGATGACGAAATTGATCCACTTAAAGAACTTGCTATGGGTAATTTAAGTCCATTTAGAATTGGTAGTAAGCTTGTTAAATATCATTTAACCGCTAGATTTTATTTAAATGGCAATACTATTGCAAGATGTAACAGTATCAATCAAATTGTTAGAGTTAATCCATATGTATCTGGTTTAACTTCAACAGTACAGGCACCTAATTTATGTAAAAAAGGTTTATTTGGTAACGTAATTTCTACCGATATAAGTGCAAGATCATTATTTACACTTGATAACGATAGTATAAATACAACTTCATTACGAGAAACTAAAAGTGGTAATTCGTATTCACCTCATTTAGCGTATTCTTTTTGGTTTGCAGTTGATACTAATGAAATGGCGTTTAAAGATACTGTAACGGGTAAACAGGGTATTTTAGTTCTAGCATCTAATGCAGCATCCACGTCTACTATTTATCTTGAACGTGATGTAGAAAATTTAGGTGATGATTATACATTTCCAAACTATCAACCAAATAAATTAAAATTCCGTGTTATAGTTACTAACAATAATACAAGTACGGTATCTTTTGTAGCAGTTACTCAAAATTTTGAGTTGTTACCTATGAAGTATGTGAATATTATTGTAGAAATGAAACATAATAACCCTGTAAAAGTGTATGTTAATGGAACTAAATTAAACTTAACTACTAGTATAAATCTTGTTAGACCTCCATCTATTCCGGATTTAAATACACCATATATTAAATTTGAAAAATTCTTCTATAATCGATTTAATGAATATGGTACTTATTATAAAAATACTACTGCTGGTTTATGGTTCTCAGATTATAAAGTATATGATTTAAGTCATGATACTGAGTACTCTTTAGATCAAGATATCAATGTTTATACTAAGAGTGGTTCCGCTACAGGAATTACTATGGCGCAGTTTATTTTTAGAGAAGCTAAATCACATATTTTTAATATCGATACATTAGAATGGATGAGTAATAATTTAAATGTAACTAATGCTAAAATGAAAGTATTTTTAGCACGTACGGTAGTAGGTTGGGGACAATTAAATAAAAGTCTTCTACCTACTTTTAATTCTTTACCTGGCTTTGCATCTACTGATTTAAATGGCACACCAAATCCATTGAAAATGTTTTCATTAAATGGTAGAGAAACTCATCGTACTGTTGTTAAATATAATCCTACTACTACATCTTATATAAGATTTAATGTTTCTATTTTAGGTAAAATTAAATGGAAATGCTTTGCGTATTCTCCTGAAACTGGTGAACGTATTGAATTAAGGGAAGGAATGGGTGGAATAGTTTCATTATTACAATACAATAGCCATGATTTAGCTGAAAGTGCTGTTGAATTAAAGTTAGCAAGTTCGGCATTAGCTGAAACAGATGCTATTCCATTTACTAATTCTAATGGGTTTTTTCCAGTTGCACGTGCATTTCATATTTCTCTTGAAGTTGAAAGAGATTATTAAATAAATAAAAGTCTATAATATCCCTTAAGTGTAAAAACTTAAGGGATTTATATCTTGAACAGAAAATTAGACATTTTCCTATAAAAAGGTATATAACAATGAGTCGCCTCATATTCAAGTTATTTCGAGTTGCAAGTGCAAATGATACAGTTAAAATAAATACAGTAACGAATGGTGAACATTTCACGGACGTTGCAGGTAATTTATACTATAAGAAACATGATACCGGTCAAGTAATTCTAATTGCCGGTGCTAATTCGGCTAATTCCGTTAGCTGGACGAATTTAAGTAATAAGCCTACTACCTTTGCAGGATTTAATGTAACTTTAGCTACTACTGATATTCCTACTTTAGATAAATCTAAAATTACTTTTGGTACTGGTAATGCTTTAAGTACATTTGGTATTACGCTAGCCTCTACTGATTTCCCTGTTATGTCAGGTTTAACTGCAGGTACTTATACTAAGCTTACAGTAAATAATAAAGGGCAAATTACAGGTAGTGGTAATTTAACAAATTCCGATTTACCTACAGTAAGTGGTTTAACTGCAGGTACTTATACTAAGGTAAACGTAAATAATAAAGGTATTATAACAAGCGGCGGAGCTTTATTAACTACAGATATTCCTACTTTAGATAAGTCGAAAATTAATTTCGGTACAGGAAATTCTTTAGCTGCATTCGGTATTACATTAACTCTAGCTAATTTACCTGATATTCATTTTAGTGATTTAGTATCTCCACCTGTTACATTAGCTGGTTTCGGTATTATCGATGCTGCTCCTATAGATAGCCCTCAGTTTACAAACGTACCTAAGATTGTAACTACACGTACATTTAGTGCATTAGATGGTGAAAGTATTCTTACCAAAGAAGAAATCATGACCTATGTGCAAACAGCCGCTAGTTCTGGTTTAGTAATTAAAGATTCGGTTATTGTCGCTACTACTGTAAATATAACTTTATCTGGATTACAGACTATCGATGGTTATAGTGTTTTAAGTAACCAACGTATTTTAGTAAAGAATCAAACAACTTTATCTGAAAATGGTATTTATTCCGCTGATACTGGTGCTTGGACACGTACATCTGATTTAGATGCATCTGCTGAATTAGTAAATAATATTTATGTATTTATTGAAAATGGCGCTACAAATGGCAGTACTGCTTGGGTTACTAGTAATATAGCCCCTAGTGCAATTATTAATACCGACGATATATATTTCAGTAAATTCTTTGCTAGTGAAGAATTAACCGGTAGTGGCGGTATCGTTAAAACCGGTTCCGATTTCTCATTAGCAATTATTAGCGGTTTAACTGCAGGTACCTATACTCGTGTAACTGTAAATGCTAAAGGTCAAGTAATTGCGGCATCTAATTTAGTTGCAGCTGATATCCCTACCTTAGATAAAACTAAAATTACCTTCGGTACAGGTAATTCATTAGCTACTTTCGGTATTACTTTATCGGCTTCAGATATTCCCACAATAGATAAGTCTAAAGTTGACTTCGGTACAGGTAATTCATTAGCTACTTTCGGTATTAGCTCTGTAGCCGGTGGCGCTAATAGTCAGGAATTAGATGCTTTAACTTTAACTGATAATAAAATTCTAACGACTAATGGCATTGGTGATTTAGAGCTTACAGATACATCCGTATATTTTAAAGATAATATAGCTCCTATAAGTTCCAAAGATGCTTTACTTACTTTAGTAGGTAATAATAAATCTAATTGGATTACACGTGATGTTAATATTAATCCACCATCCAATCAAACTATTAATAGCTTTCCTTTAACAAATATTTTAAATGTCATTACTGATGCCGATAATGGTAAACATTTTATTTTTACAGATATGAATCATACTGCTAATAATATTTCAGGTGTTTACAAACTGATTATTGACAGTACAGCGCATACTAAAAATTTATCATTTAGAGTAAGTAATAACATGTATGGGTTAAATGTACGTCGTATTAAAATTCAAATAGATAATGGTATAAATAATTCATTTATTAAAGAATTTTCTTCAACATTTGAATTGAAATCATTTATTACTATTGAACCTGGATATACTTATGAATTTGTATGTATTGATGGTAACTATTTTAAAGTATTTAAAATAGAAAGTATTTTCGATTCTATAAATTACAATAATAATGGCCTAGTAACATTTAAGAAAAGTTTAGCAGCCTTAAGAACATACGACATGCAAGATACGTATAAACGCAATACACCTATTCCATTCTTTAATTATGGACGTATAGAGCAACATGAACCTTTTAAATTATTAAATATTGATGGCATTTTACACACAGGTACTTGCTTAGAGTTAGTTAAAGCTATTAGTGGTTCTACCTCACATACGGCTGACCCAGGTGTAGCTAAGGTTTATTTAGGATTTCATGGGTTTTCAGCTGTATTGAATCGTAATAACCATAAAGAAATTATTACGGTATGTGCCGATGTTACACCTCCAAACGCCACTAGTAGCGTTGAATCATTAACAAGTACAGTTTATAATACATTTAGCCCTGGTTTTATTTACTATCGGGAAATTGATGGTGAAAATAGAATTTTTGTAAATTATTCAGCACCTAAATATTATACTATGAATTTTATTGGTGTATATTTAAATATGTATGGTAATATACTCTGGAATGCTAGTGGTATCGAAGGTAACCCTACAAAGGTCGCTTTCTATAATACTTTACGTTCTTTAACGGCTATTGAACCTGCAAACACCGGTACTAATAAATTATTTTTACGTACACATCATCGTTTCGGTATGCGTAATTTTACTATGCTTACGGCCGCTATTAGAGATCCTTATTTCCAGATTGTAGATGATTGTGGTCGTTATGGTATGTCATATGCTATGGATACTGAAAATTTCGGCCCTCAAACAAATACTATGCGCCGTACTTTAACTATACCTACTAATGATTATGATGGTACTAATTTACATGTAGAAGATGCATTCCTACAAGTAATACCCGGAGTATTTAATAAAGCGGTAAGTACATATGCTAATGGAAATGGTTTAGCATTAGTGGGTACGTATACTACATATGCTTCGCAAAATATTGTACCGATAATGGATTTACAGCAGTTCACTACTGATACTGCTCAAAATGGTTATGTATGCGCTCCTAATTATGGTTTAGATAAAAGGTTTTCCGTTGTTAGTATGTGGATAATGGTAAATACCGAACATTTTGTAACGGTAAATATCGGCGGTGTATTAAAATCTTATAATCCAGCTGGTTATGTAAATAATCCACTTAATTACCAATATATAGTACTGTATAGCGGTCATAAATTAACACAGTTTATACCTGTTACTGTAGATACTACTAGTGAATGTCGTGTTTTATTAGAAGGTAATCCCACTAGTGGTTTTGTAATAAATATTGATAGTGTATCTAATGGTACATGGACTCGTAGATATACATCTGCTGTATTTACTTTAGTTTCTAACCGTTGGTTTCATATTAATAATACATTTAGAGTAATAGGTAATGATACGGGATACACTATTCCTAATGGAAATACAGCTAGTACTCTTTATTATTGGCCTCATGCTACATATATTAATGGTGTTAAATTAGGTACGCAAATTACACCGACTCCCATACCATTTACACCGGCATGGAATAAATTATTACATATTGATGACGGTACTGGTCGTGTAGTACGCTGTGCATTTGAAGAATTTAGAATTAATTCCATTCAAGGTAATATAAACAATGGTACTGGAACTGCTCCATTAGATACTGTTTTTAATCCTTATTTAGACGAATTAGCTTTATATCAATTCAAAGAAGCTAATGTATTACTAATTGATACTGAAGGTGGATTAGAGATACATTCCGATGAATCTAATATAGTACCTATTGGTGTTATATGTCCACATTACTATAATCCAACTACTAACTTTGCATTAAGTTCCAATATAAATCAACGTAGATTTTGCGAAGCAGAACCTCCAAGATTGTATCATCAAAATGAATCAGAAGAATTTAAATTTAGTAACTTAATAGCAGCTGAATTACTTGGTAATAGTAATATGATTATTGTACGTTCATTTTTTGGCGTACCTGTAGAAGTTGAAGCATGGTTAACATTTGCTGGAAGCTCTATGGAATATAAAGTACCTTTCAATGCAGTTAGTCGTAGAATGTTAGATAGCTCTAATGCATCTGACTATCAAGGTTTTAGCTGCTCTACTGAATATGACACACCATTAGGTGAAATTCATACTATTAAATGGGGTGGTTACTTTGTCATTCCAAGTACTAATGGTATTCTACAACCTGAAGTAAGCTTTGCAAATAATGCTTTAGGGTATGGTAATCGCTTTAATCTTCGAGTAACAGTAACTAGGAAATTTAAATAATGCAAACAAATGCGATTGATGGTAATGGTGGTATAATAGCTACTAATTTACCTGCAGATTATCTGACTGGTTTAAATATGGTAGAAATGAAAAGACCGAAACCTGCAGTTTATTATACTTTTAATAAATTTAACGGTGATTGGGATTTTGATTTAAATTTATGTACCATTTTTTATCAAGATTTTATGAATAAAATTATTAATAATTTTATTGAATTGTATGTGAATACCAGTGCGTTTAAAACTAGTATTTATGCTAAAAAAATTGATGAAGCTACATTAGTCTTACAAGGTAATGAAAATCCCAATGAGTTACCTTTACTATTTAATGAAGCTTCTTTAAAACAAATTAGCTTAGTTGATCTAGCTAATTCAGTTTTAGCCAATGCAAATAATTTATCTAATTTAAAAAATAAAGTAGAACTATTACGTATAGAATATAAAACTAATATTAGTAAATCTATAGATGATAAAGAAATGAATATTCATATAAATGATTTACAGACTAAATTAAAGCGTTTAAAATAAAAAAAAAATCCCCTATAGAATTTTACTTCTATAGGGGATTTTATTATTGCATTAATACTAATGCTTTTTCTGCACGTGTAACGGCTGTATACAACCAACGACGTTTCATATTAGTATCCATACCTTGCATATATTCAAAATAAATAAATACTTTAGGAAAGCTAGAGCCTTGACATTTATGTAGTGTCATAGCATAACCAAAGTCTACTACTGGAATACCTTCTAGTAATTCTTTTTTAACTACATTATTTTTAATAGTTGCTATTAGATTTTTATTTTCTTCGTTAATTGCTACGTGTTGTAATGCTCTATCAAATAAATATGATTCATTTTCAAATACTAGTTCAGATAAGAAAAGATCTTGTATATCTGGATTATTAGTTGTAGGGACTAAATCTTTGGTATAGAAGAATAAATGATCTCTACTTTTCTTTACATGTATATTCGCACTGTCGGCATGTGCAATTTTAAGAAGCATACCATTATATAAATTGTATGCTGGTGAATTTTTTAATACTACTAACCGTTCACCTGTTGATGGACAGCTATTACGTTTAAACCCTTTAATATCACGTATAAGCGTATTTAATTCTTGACGGGTATTATTTTTACCACATATAAGCATATCCGCTTTCAATAAAAAATTATCTGGAATATCGTCAATATCACATTTACGTTTTTTAGTAACCTTATCACCATACGGGCCATATGGTACATTTCTACCTTCACGAATATCCATTGATAAACGAATTATAGGAGAATCTAAAGCTTGACGTTGCACTGTTTTTAAAATAATATCTGGGTTATCCATGATATTAGTAGAACTATTATCGATAGATGGTAATTGCTCACAGTCACCAACAAATAATACGGGGATTTTATGTTTCAATATTACATTCCGCATTGCATTATTTACCATTGATGCTTCATCAATTATTATCAGATTTAAATTACCAAAAGCAGCTATTAATTCACTAGTATACTTTTCACGAAAGTCTAATGCTTTACCACTCTTTTCATCTTTAAAAGAATAAAAGGTGGAATGAATAGAAGATGCTGGAACTCCTCTACTCTTCAGCACTAACGCTGCTTTCCAAGTAAGAGTATTGATCGTTACTTTTTTATTTTCGCTTCTTAAAAATTCATAAAGAAATTTTATTAAATAACCTTTACCTACACCGGCAAATCCAGATAGTACGAAATAAGGTTTACTCGATGTTCCATTTTTTAGCCATTTGATAATAACATCAAAGGCGCTCGCCTGTTCAACTGTTAGTTGCATAATTACATCCTACCATTGCGTGCATTTTCTAATTGATCGTTTATTTTCGCTATTAATTTAGTATTATGATCATTAGGGTTTTCCAAAATACTTGCTAAATTATAAATCTTCTTTTTCTTTGTATCATTAATAATTATTGATTCAAACAATGTTACCATTCTATGACCATTTTCTATACTATACACTTCTTTTTCATTTTCAGTGACTACATAATCACTTTGCATAATTACACTAGCAAAAGATGTACCTACTGGAATACCGTATCGTTTATTAATTTCTTCAGTAGCAGTACTAACGCCTTCTAATATAACATCAGCATTAATAAAAGTAAAGCGAAAACGTTCTTGGAAATTAGATGACATTTAAACACCTAGTTAGTTTTGAGAGATAAATACAATGAATAGCACCAAAAGTTTGAATACTATTGATCGTAAAGATAAGATGCGAGGTACAGTAATACGAATAGATGATCCTATGCTTGAAGGAAGAATAGCTGTAATGATTCCTAAAATACTTTTAAAGGAAAATCCTAATAGTTTAGAACCTAAAAAGGATGAACTAAATCTTTCCTCGGATCATATAAAAAATGTTTCTATTAACGGTAATTTACCTTCAACGATTTCATCTGTAAATTATATTTGGGTCAGACCTCAATTTTTAAATGAATATATGGTACCATATATCGGGCAAGTAGTTTATTGCTTCTTTGAAGATGGGGATCCGAATAAAGCTTACTATGAAACGAATATAGCTACCTTAAATGGTACAGTTACTCCTATGGAAAAAGTAAAGAATACTAAAAATACTTTTGATAAAGAAACTAAACCTAAAATAAAAGTAATAAAAGAATTTAGTGATGGAACTATTATTTATTATGATGAGAATGATAATAGTAAACGTTTTGCTATTACCTATAAAAATAATATGTCGATATCTATAAATTATAATGAGAAAGAAAAGAATATTGAATTAGTTACCACTGGTAAAAATTTAGTTATTCTCGATGATTTAAATAAAAGTATTCGCGCTGTTACTGGTGGTGGTCATACTTTAAATATGTCAGATAACGATAAAAGTATTCTAGTGAAGACTACTGGCGGTCATTCAATGAATATGTCGGATTCTGGTAAGAGTATTAGAGTGGCTTCAACTGGTGGTAATACTATAACTATTGCAGATGGCGGTAATACAGTTACAACTAAGTCTGCTGGTGGTGGTATGTGTGTAGTAAATCCTACAGGGTGTATGTTGAAGTCTACGGGTGTAGGAGTTATAAATGTTACCCCGGCCGGGGTAAGTGTTAATTAAGTACATCCTTATAATATATTTATAATATTTAAATCAATTTACCTAAAGAATATTCAATAAGAATTCTTTAGGTAAATTTAAAAAAAAAAATGAACTTAATCATTTTCTTGTTGTGAACAAGGTTCACTTAGGTTTTCTTCAAACCAATCTTCGATTTCCATGATACAATAACTTTTCAAAATATAGACAGAACGTAATATTGGTGGGCCTGTTCGGACTTGAACCGAAGACCAAAGGATTATGAGTCACTCTGCTCTAACCAACTGAGCTACAGGCCCACTATATTACAAGATTTTAGTTTTACACCAAACCTTGCGGTTTAGTATCTTTTTTAATAGAAATGTTAGGTAAACAGAGATAAAACCCTATATTTCAATTAAAGTACTTAAACTAATTAAAGTTACTATGTGTTTCCAATACTAGCTTCAGAAAGGATATAACATCCGCCAGAAAGTAACACACTGCACCTTTGTTTTACATCGCAAGAATGCCATCAACGATGGAAGGGTGACTACTCCCTTCTGACCAGCAATACATTAATGATGTGCTTTTAAAAATATACACTCGCGGCAAATCTACTTAAAGAAAGCGCCTTAACAACGTAGAGTATACACAGATAAAAGCACATTAGTAATGTATCGACGAATAGCTGCTTGTAAAACCTTTTGAGTCTTACAAGCAGCTTTAAACAAACTTTACGGATAATAAAGTTTATTTTACACAGCATTCGCCTTAGCTAAGGCAACTTCATCATCAATCGGTACTTCTTCCGCCACAGGCGCATTGGCAACGACTAGCGCAGTTTCATCGTCTAAAACCTGTTTAGGTTTTTTAGGTTTTGCGGCACGAGGTTGTTTGGCAGGAACGGTAGCAGCTGGAGCTGCAACGTGGTTGTGGTTGTGGTGGTTCGTAGAAAGTTTTGCAGCTACGCGCTCTAATTGCTCAGGCGTGGCTTCCCGTTGATTATCGGGCCAATCAACGATAACGTAGTTTGCAATACGAATTTCACGGAGCAGTTGCAACAACAGCGTGCGATCAATAAACTCACACATCGTCACCGCAAAGGTGTCGTTGTCAGCCGATAAAGCATTGAACGTTGTAATTTTACCTACTACGTCTGTATACAGATGCATCGCACGAACTTTCTTACTAGAAAGCATTGCCGGAATTTTGATCCGACGACCTTGATTTTCGATCTCCAAATCTGGATTATCGAAAGCTAGCATTTGATAAATGCTTTGTGGAATGTTTAGTCGGCCTTTTTCAAGGATGACGAAATCTTTGCCATTGGGTGCAACCCAATCAGCAGGAATTGCGCCATAGAATAAATAAACGGTAACGGCTTTACTGTTTGCTGCAATGCCCGACCATGCAGAATCAGCAGAGCGTTGAGCAAAAGAGTTACCGGCGTGATGAGCAGAATGATGCGAATTCATAAATTTTTCCTTACATTTGAGATTTAAGATTATTTAGTTAGTTCTTTCTCAGAACACATAGATTATATATCAATGTTTTTTTCTTCAACTACCACATGAGTTACGTTTAATATGAAACCAAGTAAGAATAAACCTACTACGTTGGATGCTAGTAGTATATCAATAGAAAATGTAGAATGTCAGGATGATAATATAGAATTACAAGGTTCTAATAATCCTTTTAATATTACTATGTACCTCGATCAAAATAGTGATGATACCTATTTTAAAAAGTTTATTAAAGCTACTGAAAAGGTTGTAAGAACTAATAAGGATTATAATCAATATTTAACTTTTCTTAGAGAAGAAAGAGGTTTAAACAGTTGTACAATTTTACATACTGTAGAATCAGGTGAAGCATTAATAGAATTACATCATTTCCCTTTTACTTTATATACTATATGCAGTATTGTAGCGAATGATTTATTAGCTAAGAATGAAAAAGTATCTACCTTTTATTTAGCCGATAAAGTCATACAAGAGCATTTTTCAGAGAATATCGGATTTGTTCCTTTATCTACTACCATTCATGAATTAGCTCATTTAGGTAAAATAACTCTATTGAAGAAAAATATTTACGGTTCTTATTTATCTTTCTTTACCAAATATAATGCTTTCTTTACTGATAGAGAAAAAGAATTTATAGATAAATTAGAAGTTACTAAGAAGATTAATATCGATGATAATGTAATTTCTTTATTAGAAAATAAATAAAAAAAAAATTACCCTATATATAAATATATAAGGTAATTTTTTCACAAAAAGGCTTTCATGGCTTCTATTCTGGGTAGAATAGCTTCTTCGAAAGCCTCAATGTGTTCCACTGTTACCAGTGGATTTGAACGAAATTCGTTCAAATATACTGTAAATAATTGTATCAATTTACAAGATGATATATTTCTAAAATGTTCCATTGCGAATAAATCACAACGGATTTCAACTGCCTGGTTTAACTCGTAAGAGTCAATGTCAGCAGCTGCGGCCATGTCTATCATATGACCATATTCATGGCCGACGATAAGAGTAACGGCATCGTTACCCTCCATTAACTTCTGTAGGAATTCACTCGTTAAGTGCAGGAATGCACCGTTTGGAGTTATTTCTATGCCAGCTGGCGAATACTGCGCCATTGCTGGCGACAGTACTTTCACTCCGATAAAACCTGTGACCGATACACGGTCACAAGCTTGTGACTGACCGAAATACTGGACAGCAATGTCCAGTATTTGCTGTGGTGCTTTGCTCATAAGAGCAGCGTGTACCGCCACAACTTTTTCGTAGTTGATTGCGGGAAAGTTAAAATTTAAAGTTTTCATTGTAAGTCTCCTTAGACTTTTAATTTAGAAGATTCGATAAAGGAAATTCTTTATCTATTCATATTAATAATATATGTCTAATTCACTTACAATCACGGTTCATAGAAACATAAAAAAAAAATTAAACCTCAATAGACTGCTATTGAGGTTTAATTTATACTGAATCTAATATTATAAACTGTTTGTCAAATAATGCATTCACATTAGCTATGGAATCTTCTAAAATAGCAATATCCGGTGCATTTACTGCATGCATTTTAATTAAGATTTGATTATAACGTTCTAATGTATATTCTCTATGCGTATTTATTAATTGTTTTAATATATCTCTACTATAAATTTGCAATAATTTTATAAATACAGCTTCTTCTACAGTTTTACCTTGCATTATAGTTTTAGGCTGTAGAATGAAATCTATTTTAATAGTAGATGATTCTATAATAAATTTATAGAATGCATCATTACCATCTAGAAAACCAAATAAGAATTTTTCAGAAATTAAAATACATGGAGTAGTAACCTTCGGCAATCCTAGAAGATTCATTAAAGAATCTCCAATAACCGGTAATCCTATGGTAAATCCCATGCCATCTAAAGTTGAGAAATTTGGATTATTTACAGTGAAGATAGGAATTTTGTTTATGTTATTATATAAAGCATTTTGCTTATTTGTTGCTAATGGAACAGACATATTATATCCATTTAAAATGTGAAACAGGGTGATAGTAGTATCTATCATTGGGAAAAATAATGACGGCTTATGGGAAAAGTAGCTTTTATGCTGGATTAAAATTGGATGTAAATCCTAAATCAAAATCCATGTTCATTAAAGATATTGAAAAGATTATTAGAACTTCTTTAGAATATCGTAATTTTATTAAATTTTTAAAAACCGAAGCATTACTAAATTATTGTACAATTTTAAATAAAATACCGGATGAAATCGTCAATAAAATTACTATAGAAATGCATCACTACCCTTTCACGTTATATGACCTTGTAGAAGCTGTATTGAATAAACATATTTCAGACGACTTAGATTATACACGTTTATCTATTGCTAATGAAGTAATGGAACAGCATTATTTTTTAAAGGTCGGTATAGTTCCTTTAACTAAAACAATGCATGAATTAGCTCACAGTAAAACTATATTCGTTAGTACAAAAAATGTTTTTGGTAATTATAAACAATTTTTAAATCAATATAAATATTATATAGATAATGATAAAATATTAACTATAGAGCATTTAGAAACTATAACTGATGAAACTATAGCTAAATATAATAAAAATACATTAGAGATTAATCCTAAATTATTTATTGAAGAAGATGACCGAGAAGATTCATCAGACGAATTCGATTAAATGAATTATCCTAATAACTTATTAATGGTTATTAGGATACATTTTGTAATAATTAACAAAAGTATAATTAAATAATAGGAATCGAGAATTGTATGTGGCCTACTTTCAATAGAACTAATGCTGGTTTAGATAAGAAACCTAAATTAGATTATTCTTCTTTAGATTTTGAAAAAGATTTAAAACCTTTAAAATTTGTAATAGAATTAGAAGTTACTAATTACAAATTTAAATTAAATATCGATAAAAATAGAAAAATGATTTCGGACTTTGAAGTGATTACAGAATCGGTTGGAATTCTTGCAAATGTATTAACTACTATTTCCGAAGATTATCGAAAAACTATTTTAGCGAAATACATTACTTTGGAAAAGCAAAATGATTTTATTTCTCAATTTATTATTAAAGAATTAATCAATTTCGCTTTAAGTAAAAATTCTAATTAACTTTCTATATGCAATTATTTAAATCTACATTTTTTCGGAAGGGCATTTTCATTCCGTTATATTCTTCTAATGTTGTAAAGGATAAAATTTCTGGTGTACATGTTAATTTTATAACATTTCCCAGATACGATTTATTTAAAAGCTCTACTACGAAAGTAGTTACAAGTGAAAAATAAGTTCTATAGAAAATTAAATCTGGTATAAGTGTATCATGTTTATCATATCTTAAAACACTTAATCCTTTTAATTTAGTTTTATTTGTTACACATATTAATCCGGAACCTTTATCGGAATGCATTTGCATATTAGTAATATTTGCTTTTGATTGCTTTAAATAGTAACCAGGATGCGCTATGTAATTAGCCGGAGTGTATCTGTCTTTAAAGCAAGTTAAAATTAAATAATTAAAAAAGGAACTATCTTCTACTTTTCAAAAGATGTTCCGTGTTCTTCATCGAAAACATGAACACTTAAAAAAATCTTAATTTTTTTCATATATTATTCAACTGAAAAATTAATTCATTATTCTGAATATATATTTTATTCAAATAAGTATTCCGTACTATGCGATGTTTATAAGAAGTATTTTTATTTGATATTTTTGTTGTACTAAGTATATACAACTTTTTACATGTACCTAATTGAATTTTAGGTGTTAATCTTGTAGTCATTAATATTAAGCATGTAGATTTAGGTATTTTCGTATAGCCACTAATTTCTCTACGATATACTAATACACCATCGATAAAACTTACTCGATGATGATTTTTATCTCCCATTATAGAACAGTTATTGGTAAAGAAAGAAAAGAATGTTTCAAAGATAGAGAAACACTTATCTGACATTACTGACAGGTGAGTTACTTCTTTAGGCTTACACCACGCTATTACAGTTTCCATAGATTACCTTCAACAAAAAATTTTAAAAAGAGGTAGAAGAATATTTAGGTAATTATAGTCGATATCAATAAGATTTATTTCATCGTCATCAATCCGGTCTACATATAAAAAAGCACCTCTAAGCTTATCTTTTAGTTTATACTTACCTAAAGCATTTAATTCTCGATAATAGGAATTTTCAAGTTGTAACGATAAATAATTTTCTCGCATTTCTTTAAGGTGTGTATAAACAGATTGATCGCTTTTATAGCTTTTCAAATGCATTATTTGTTTTATTTCTTCTAATAATGTACTTTCTATAGTTAAATCGGATGATATACCTTTTACTAGAAATTCTCTATTATCAATATTATAATAAAATTCTAATTTACCTAATAAAATAAATGTAGTAAAATTTTTTCTTAAGGTAAATGTAACATGATTATTTTTAGTATATGAAATATTTGAATTGAAGAAAGTAATACTATCTTTTTTTATAGACAGAATATTTTCTTCAGGAATTTCATTTTGACTTATAAAATTAGCAATTTCATGCCTGAATGCAGCATGTAGCTTTTTAGTAAAATCTTTTTCTTGTAAAGCTTTATTACCTAGAAATATTTGCTTGTCTTTTTTATTTAAAGTAGCTAGAATTAGCTGTTCGTCATTCGAAAGAAGATCGTGATTTAACGAGCAGCTGTAACCGCCACTAGTTATATCGTATTCGTGAATAACTTTATTACGCAGATAAAGTAAGTTTTTGTTTGTGTAAATAAGAGGGAACATAGATTCTTTTCCTTTTAACTAAAGAATAATATATTTTTAAAAAATATATTATATAGGTGTACTACAACTAGGAGTACTGTTAACTTGACATTGAAAATAACGCCACGGGATTTTAATCGAGATTTCGATAAATTCTTTCTTGTAACAAATAGCGATCCTGCAAACCATTCTACTAATAAATTTAATATAGATGGTGTTTTTTCCGAAAAGGTTTTCGGAAAATTAGGTAATGGTATTGATTATAGCTGTAATTGCGGACACTTGGAAGGTGAATTTAATTTAGGTGTTAAATGTACCATTCCTACTTGCAACAGCAAAGTGGAATTTAAAGGATTAAACCTTGCAAGAGAAGGTTGGATAGATTTAAATATGCCTATCTTCCATCCATTACTTTTTCGCTATATAAAGAAAATAATTTCAAAACCGGTATTAGATAGAATAATCGCTTACAAAGCTAAAGTAGATAAAAACGGTCATATCATTCATCCTGAATTTAGTCTACCATACGAAGGTATTGGTATGATTTCATTCATCGAAAATTTTGAATTGATTCTTTCTGAATTTCTTGCAAAGAAAAAGAATAAAAATATCGATGATTATAATTTCATTGAAAAATACAAAGATCTTTTATTTATTGAAAAGTTTCCTATTATTAATGCTAAGTTAAGACCTGCATTGATGATTAATAATGATTTAGATTATCATGAAATCAATAATCATTATAACGGACTAATTAAAAACTCCAATATTCTAAAAAATCTTTCCGATGTAGAAGTTACTGAATTCAACGTAAATGCATTATTAGCAAAAAATCAAGAACTAGCTAATAATATATTTGACAGTATCATTGCCGAATTAAGTAACAAAGGCGGTTATATAAGAAATAATTTATTCGGAAATCGAGTAAACTTCTCTTCACGCTTAGTTATTACTCCTTTATCCGGTGAATTCTCAATGGATGAGATTGTATTACCGTATGTTGCCGGTATGGAACTTTTAAAACCTTCGATTATACGAAAAATAAAAATGCTTAAGAAAGTAAATACTTTTAAAGCATCACAAATTTGGTCTGAAGGGTTATTGAAGTTCGATAAGTTCTTACATAAAATTATGACAGAGCTTATTAAATCACCTAATATACGAATACTACTTAACCGTAATCCAACTTTAAGTTTAGGTTCAATTCTTCTCTTAAAGATTCATTCTATAAAAACCGATTATAGCGATTTAACTTCATCGATAAATAATCTAATTCTACCGTTAGTGGCTGCAGATTTCGATGGTGACGTATTAAATCATATTCTCATATATTCTAAAGAATTTGTAACATTGTTTGATCAGTTCAGACCTTGCCAATTAATTATTGATCCTATTGTAAGTGAATTTAATTCTAATTTCTTGCCTTTTAAAGATATCTCTTTAGGGCTTCAAACGTTTATTAACTAATAAAATTCCCTATGCTCCGGCATAGGGAATTTCTTTTTAGGAATTTTTATGGAAAACTTTAAACCAAATTTATTTTATACCGATGTAAATGAATATACGACAATGAGTAGACATAGAACTCTTTTTATTGCATTAATTTATGAAAGCATATCGCCGAGACCAAATCCTAAAAAGTTCAAAATAATAGATACTAAATTTCATATACGACCTAAGAGATTCTACACGTATGCAAAATTTTAAAAAGATTTTATATTATACAGATATTGATAGTGGTTATCCTGACGGTGATTTTAATAGCACTAGTAGCTCTAAAACCATATTCATTGCAATATTATCTGAATTAAATGATAGAAGTAAACTAAGTAGAAAGTTTGAATTGAAATCTTTTAATTTTTATATACGTAACGAAAGATATTATACTTACCAAAAGAAAATCTGGAACAGACTATGAAACCATATAATTTTAACAATTTTAAAAAGAAGTTATACTTTTATGATACAGATCGAGAATACAACCCTACTGAAAGTATACAATACACTTTATTTCGTTTACTTGTAAGACATGCTACGCAGTCCGGAACTATTGGTCGATATAGCGTACTTTCAAATAAACGCTATGTATATAAAGACAGGTATTATTTTTATGCAAAAATTTAAGAAAAATTTAGTGTATGGAACGAAATATGTTAAAATTAGTACTAGTAACTATAGAACGATATTTATATTTTTTATGGAGTATACACTACTATTCGACGGCAGATCGAAAGTAATTAAAAATAATACTATTTTAGCTGATAATCGGACGTACAGATATGAAAAAATTTAAGAAAAAATTGCGATACTCTACCTTTTCACATAATAACACAATTACATGTATTAGCATGCATCCTACAATTTTTAGATTCGCTATAGAACGAGTAGTAAATTCCTTTAGATTAGCCAATAAGCCTAGTTATGTAAATCGAATTTTTTACTTCCATCAAATAAAAATAGCCACTAGTATAAGGATTTATTTTTATGAGTAGTCTTAAGAAAGAATTAATATTCTATTCTAATTTTGGAGTAGCCCCTAAGCGTTCTAGTACTTATTCAACAATAATACGACCGAAAGTGGGCGAGTATATTATTATGAGAAAGTTTAAGAAACGTGTTATCTATGTAAGTGGCGATCATTCTCAAGTATGTGATCAAACAGATGATCTTAATATTATTCGTGAAATTAAAGAGCAGCGCCATTCTTTAGAATTTATTACAGAGCTTTTAACTGATTTAATTTCTCAGATTGATGTATTGAAAATACAAAATACTTTACCTAGTAAAGAATCTGTTTTTGATGACTTTCTAGCATTTAAAGACAAAACTTTATTAGACTTCTATAAACCTAGTTTAATAGCTCTTATTAATGAATAATTTTAAAAAGAAATTAAATTATTCAGTTAACGATTCAGGTCATTATAAAGATACTGGTTCGTTAACTTTTTTTCTATTAATATTAAATCATTTATCTAGAGTATTGGAAGATAATAATTTCGCACTATATTTCGATAGTAATCGAATTCAATCACGAAGTTTAACATTGAATTTAAAATATGTCAAAATTTAAAAAACATTTATTCTATACTTACGGATGGAATATAAACAGAACTTATGCTTCTGGCTATACTACATTCTTTAAAACAGTTGTTAGACAAGTATATTGTATAGAAAATGCCATTCACAAAGAAATCTTGCTTGAAATCGATAGAGATTATCGAGTAATAGAATCTTTAAATAAAAGGATATATTATATTTATGCGAAACTTTAAAAAGAAACTAATGCATACATACCGACCTTTTATAGGGAGATATTATGCAACAAGCAATCAAAAAACTTTTTTATTAATGTGTATACATGAAGTTACGACTGTAAAAAATAGTTTTAATGGTATGTATGGTATGCTACTTACAAATAATCATCGTGTAATTGACTTAGATATAGATGGAGTTTACTATAATTATGCGAAACTTTAAAAAAGTATTATTACACTCTTATAGAGATTATATAAATATGAATTATTCAAATAATAATAGAAATACCTTCTTTTTAATTTGTATGCAGGACATTGCATTTGTATTTATTGTGCGTACTAGACAAACGGGTATTTCCATTTGGTACAATCATCGTGTAATCGGGCTAGATAGAGACGGAGTATATTACAAATATGCTAAACCTTAAAAAGAAACTAATGTATGCACATAAAGATATTAATTCAGATTTTAGACCACAATATGATAATTATCCAAGTGAAAATAAAAGTATTTTTTATGCTATTGTAGTATACTCATTTTTCAATACGCAAATACCTAATCATGAATATCAAATTCTAAAACCCCATAATAGTATAGTATTGGGTGATTTAGAGTATTTCTATGCAAAATTTTAAAAAGAAATTACAATATAGTTATAAAGGAGCTAGTGTCTTATTTATTAGTGTATATTGTGATAACTTCGATAGTGACAGTCGTAGTGTTTTTCAAGCAATAATTTCGTATACAATATACAATAATAACACTAATAGACAACAATACAAATTCTTAAGACCTTTAAATATCCTAGTATTAGGTGATATGGAGTACTTTTATGGAAAAATTTAAAAAGAAACTGTCATTCAGACATAAGCACCCTAGTCATGAAAATTCCTTTCATAGTTCTCAAATACAATCTTTTTTCGCTTTAATAATGAATGAAATCCATTTTAAAATTAAATATGATTTAAATAGTTCGAGTACATCACTTACTCGAACTAGACATAATGATATAATGATCTCAGAAAGAATTTATCGTTACCATAGGGTATAACAATGATAGACAAAGAATCCGAAAATTATTACTATAAATCCTTTAAAAAAGATTTACTGTATAGTTACATTAATGATAGTGGACGTAGTATACATCAAACCTTCCTTCAAGGTACACTACGTATGTTGTATACAAGTAGAGATTATTTTACTACTAATAATATGGTAACTATTATACCTAGTAAAGGTCGCAGTATAATATCTAGTACAGAACCTATTATAATTTATTATTATGGTTAAAACTTTTCCCGTACAGGACGGAACTATGGCAGCGAATTTAAATTTTTATAAATCCTTTAAAAAAGATTTACTGTATGATGGAAATCAATTAAGTATATCTCAAACCTTCTTCCAAGCTACAGTGAATATTCTAATAGCTGGACGACGTAATCATACTAATATGGATTTAATAAAAATTGTACCTAGTAAAGGTCGCGGTATAATATCTAGTGATGAAAGCTCTATTGTGTATCAATATGAACTTAAATAAAATATTGTATTTTAATGGTATAGAAAGAGCACGACATTCAGCAATAAAAAGTAAATATCCTTCAATTTTCAAATGTTTATGTGTATACATAGAAGGAAATAGTTTAAACTATATGTATAAAAATAATGCAATGCCTAGTTGCACTAGTAAAGAAATTTTGTTGGTATATTTTTATGAAAAATAAATTATTAATAGCTAACCTTAATGAAAATCATAGTCAATATGTAGATTTCCGAAAAGCTCCATTAGACTCGTATTGTCATATGTTGATAATGTTTACAAGTAAAAAGATAGAGCATTTTGACGGAAGTATTAAGTTAACTTGCAATAATGTAATTCACACCGAACGTTCTTTATGGGAATATAAATATGACTCCAAAATCTTTCAAGAAGACATTGATATATAATAAGAATAGAGGT
>Ga0075163_10002195_pt1 | contig 26326 bp, 26 predicted proteins | sample JI1023141ADNA_FD_71478 | JGI IMG/M metagenome (GOLD analysis project Ga0075163, IMG submission 71478) | Wastewater effluent complex algal communities from Wisconsin, to seasonally profile nutrient transformation and Carbon sequestration -... | ecosystem: Engineered > WWTP > Effluent > Algae...
ATTGGGGGGTGGGAAGATCTTCCCCCGCTCGCGATCAGGGGCGCGAAATTTTCGGATCGCGTCATTCAAGGGCTTGTGAAGGACAAGAGCCGAAAACCAGAGGCGGCGCGCACCGAAATACTGGCGCAGGTTGCGGCCCTTCAGGCAGAGGCCATCGCGTCTGGCAATGCTTCTGCAGTCTTGCGCGCCAGATCAGCACCCTGCATCGCCATGCTCGACGCTGAAGTGCCTCCGCCTCAGCCACCGACGCTGCCGCAATGCGCTGCTGCATTGGCGATGGCGTATGAAGACGAGGTCGCGCATCAGGGGTTGACCAAAGCAGCGCGAACACTGTCCATCTTTGCAGCCCTGCTGGATGGCCGTGCGCGTGAAGCATTGAAGGCAGAAGGCAAGACAGAAGCGGAAAGCGATATTGTCATCGGGCTCGAAAAGGAGAAGCTGATGGCCGAATTCAAGGCGAGCGAGGGCAAGGGGACGCAGGATCGGGTCGATTTTCCCGCCTGCTTCGCGATGGCGCGACCTTGACCCGCCACCGCCCGTTTCATCTTGCCTTCCCCGTTCATGACCTTGGAGCGGCCCGGGACTTTTATGCTGGCGTGCTTGGCTGCCGCGAAGGCCGGGCTTCGGATGAATGGATCGATTTCGATCTCTACGGGAACCAGATCACTGTCCACCTCGTGCCCGGTGCCGCAGGAGATGCCGCCATCAAAAAGGTCGATGGGCATGGCGTGCCAATCCCGCATTTCGGTGTCATCCTGACGATGGCTGACTGGCATGCGCTTCGTGAGCGGATCGAAGCCGCCGGTATTGTGTTCGGCGTCGCTCCGCATATTCGCTGGGCAGGGAAACCCGGCGAACAGGCAACGATGTTCTTTCGAGACCCCAGCGGCAATGCGCTGGAATTCAAGGCATTCGGGGACGACAGCGCGATTTTCGCGACCTGAGGATCTAGCCTGCGGTCACGCGCCAGATCCGGTTTCCTGCATCGTCGGCAACGAGGAGCGCTCCCTTCCTGTCGACGATCACGCCAACCGGGCGGCCCAGCGCCTGTCCTTTGTCATTGAGAAAGCCGGTCAGGACGTCCGCTGGCTTTTCACCTGTCGGAAAACCCCGTTCATTGAAAGGAACATAGACGACCTTGTAACCCGATGCCGGATAACGGTTCCAGGACCCGTGCATTCCTATAAAGGCGCCATTGGAAAAGCGGGATCCCAGGGCCGTGCCTGAATTGAAGGCAAGGCCAAGGGCCGCGACGTGCGGTCCAAGCGCGTAGTCGGGGCGTTTGGTATATTGCTGCAGGTCAAGGCGAAGCTGCGGAACCCGCTGGTCCTGAATGCCGCCCCAGTAGAAGAAGGGCCAGCCGTAGAAAGTCCCGAAATCGACCGTCGTCAGATAGTCGGGCGGGCCATCACTCCCCAGCATGTCACGCTCGTTCACGACGGTCCACAAGGTGCCGGACTTCGGATTGAAAGCAAGCCCATTGGGATTGCGCAGGCCATAGGCATAGACAAGCGATTGCTTCGTCTTCAGGTCATATTGCCGGATGAGCGCGCGATCCTGCTCCTTGTCCATGCCGCCTTCCGCGATATTGCTGTTCGACCCGACGGTTATGTAAAGCGACTGGCCGTCGGGTGCTGCAATCAGGTTGCGGGCCCAGTGATTGTTGGGTGGGCTTGATGGCAAATCGAGGATCTTGGTGCCCTTTGCCGCGATTTTGGTTTCGCCGGTCTTGTAGGGGAAGGCCAACACGGCGTCCGTATTGGCGACGTATAAAGTTTCACCCACCAGTGCCATGCCAAACGGAGAATGCAATCCTGACAGGAATTCGGTGCGGAATTCGGCAGCGCCGTCTCCATCGGCATCGCGCAACAGCGTGATCCTGTCAGGCGAGCCTCCTGCGCCGCCAGCTTCAGTAATGAGTTTTCTGGCTATGAAATCTTCCAGCCCATCGATCTTTCGAGCCGGAGAAGAACTTTCGGCGACAAGGATATCGCCATTCGGCAATTCCAGAAGCCAGCGCGGATGATCAAGCTTTTCGGCAAAGGCAGCAACCTTCAGGCCTGATGCAGCAGATGGCTTTGCTCCTGCCGGCCAACCGACGATTTTTGCGATGTTGATCGTCGGGAAATTTTCGCGGCGTGGTGTCGTCAGCTTCGGGGCCTGCCCCTGCATGTCTTCGAGCGCGACGCGCGCCTTGTCCGGGCTTGATAGGTACCAATAGGCTCCCGCCAGCAAGAGGACGATGATGATCGCAGCGTTACGAAGATGGGACTTCCAGGTCATGTGTTCACTTTCGCTTGTCTAGCACCCAAGGCCCGTCACTGCGCCAAAAAGGCTTGGTTTGCAGGGCTTGCCACTCTTTCCCGGCGTCGCATTCGCCATTGGTCCGCCGATCATCCAACTGGTTGTTGAACGGTAACGGATCCGTGCTGTCCACTCGAGATTCCAGGGTCCTGTCGCGGGGCGTGGGGGATAGGCAATATTGGTTTCCGGCCCATAGGCATAGAGATTGCCGATCATGAAGTCGGGCGCCGCAGCTTTCACCTCTGCGGGAACAGTGCAACTCGTCTGGCTGGGGGGCATCACCGTGCGATCAGCGATCAGCTGCTGGACGACGCCGGGAGAGAGCCATTCGAACAGCCCGCCACCAAACTCGCGCCCCGCAGACGAGGACCACCAGACCATGTCGCGCGGCCCTTCGTCGCCAGATCCGTCCATTTTCATGCCCATCACCCAGGCGTAATATCCGGTTGCGGCTGGCACGCTGTTCCAGCTGAGGTTGACCGCGCCATCGGGGCCAGACGACGTCGCGCCGCGCAGGCCGGCCAGATAGTCCTGGGCCAGCACAAACTGGATCTCAGGTGCATAGGTTGAAGAAATGCGGTGATTGCCAAGCAGCGAACCCGATTGCGGTTGCTTGCCGGACTTGGCATTCGGCCACTCGCCATAGGTACGGCTGTTGGCCACGCTTGGCCCTCGATCAACAGGAATGCGCGCCGAATAGAGGTTGGGCATTGGCTGGCCGGTCCCGATCTTCGAGAAGTCTATGATGGCTGGTTGGCCTTTTGCGGCGTGAACCCCACAACCCCAATAGAGAAGCAAGCGTCCCTTCGGGCGCTGGAAATCTCGGGGCATTTGGCCCGGCTCTTCTCTGGACGGAGTCGAAACCAGCGGAACGGACTTGCCAAGCTTGGCTGCTGGCTGGAAAAAGTGATCGGCAACCGGAGTACCGACTGTCGCCAGCATCGAACCGAGCCGCAGGCGAAGCTCATGCGACTCGCGCCCGCCGCCGCCAAACATCATCGACATTGCTCCTCCGGCACCTCCACCTGCCATGCCAGCAAGACCGGATGTGGTCCCGATATCCATTGCATAGCGTGCTTTCGGCTGTGGAACCGCAACGGCGGCCGGCTTGGCGGCTGGCGCAGCTCCCTTCTTAGGAGGTGCTGCCGAAGCGCCGATGCAAAGGAGCGCTGCACTCCCGATCAGCGATGTCCAATCTGCCCGCTTCATTTTCTGATCCTCATGCATGATTCTCATGTCGCCGCTGCTGCGTTGTCACTGCCTGCAGCCTTCCTGATCGGCGGATGAAGGATGAGCCGCGTTGCCCGTCTCGCATCGCCATCAGTCACTTCGATCCGCCAGCCGCTCGCATGCGTAACGCTTTCACCGATCTGCGGAACATGGCCTGCCAACACAAAAGCCAGCCCCCCGAGCGTATCGACATCCTCGTCGACCTCCGCAAGCCGTGGATCGATCGCTTCCGCCACATCGGACAATTCGATGCGTGCATCGGCATCCCAGCGCCCACCGTCCATCGGAACGATCATGGCAGCCGGCGTCTCGTCATGTTCATCCTCAATGTCACCGACGATTTCCTCGACCAGGTCTTCGATGGTCACCAGGCCTTCTGTTCCCGAATATTCGTCAATCACAATTGCAAGATGCGTCTTGCTTGCGCGCATTTCAGCAAGAAGATCGAGCACACCCATCGATTCAGGCACATAGCGCGGCTGACGGATCAGCCCGTCGAGGCCAACAGGCGGTTCGGACTTGTTCGCCAGTATCTCGAACACGTCCTTGATATGGATCATGCCTGTGATGGTATCGAGGCTCTCGCGATAGACCGGCAGGCGGCTATGGCCTGCTTCGGCAAAAGCCCTGACGAGCGCTTCGAAGCCGACATCTTCTGCAACCGCGATGATGTCTCCCCTTGGCACGGCAACGTCACCAACAGTGCGCTCGCCAAAATGAAGCAGGTTCCTGAGCATTTGCCGCTCAACCGGGGAAAGGTCTCCCTTGGCCTCCTCGCCATCTTCCTCATGCTCGTCGATCGCATCTTCGATCTGGTCGCGCAGGCTGGCTTCGCGTTCGCCGAACAGCAGGGCCTTCAGGCCCTGCCAAATTCGGCCGTTGCTACTCGAGTCTTCAGGCATTGAACGAGTTCTAGTCCTCTACCGGTTCATAGGGGTCGTGCAGGCCAAGCGTTGCCATGATCTCGCGTTCGAGCGCTTCCATCGCTTCGGCTTCCCAGTCCTTCATATGATCATAGCCTAGCAAATGCAGTGTGCCATGCACAATCAGATGTGTAGCGTGCGCTTCGACGCTCACCGCGCGGTCGGCAGCTTCGCGGGCGCAGGTCCCATAGGCGAGCACAATATCCCCAAGCAGGACCTCGCCAAGATCCGTCCGGGTGATATCTTTGATCTGTTTGGGTGAGAGCATCGGAAAGGACAGGACGTTGGTCGGCTTGTCCATGTTCCGGTAGTCACGGTTGAGGACTTGCACCTCAGCATCGTCGGTCAGGCGAACATCAATTTCAACAAGCGCATCGATTGCAGCAAGCGCTTGGTATGGGGTCGCAGCAACTGCAGCCTCGACTGCCGCTGAGGCCCGTGCTTCCCAGTCATGTTCAGGCCAGCAGGACTCGACCTGAAGTGCAGTCTCGATCAATCTCGTCCCTCATAGGCCTCGACTATCCGGCCTACGACCGGATGGCGCACCACATCGCCAATGCCAAAGCTGACAGTTGCGATGCCCTCGACGCCTTCCAGTCGGCTTACAGCGTCAGCGAGGCCTGACTTGCTGGGGTCAGGCAGGTCGACTTGCTTTGGATCGCCGCACACGACCATCCGGCTGTTCTGGCCGAAGCGGGTGAGAAACATCTTCATCTGCATGGGCGTCGTATTCTGTGCTTCGTCGAGAATGACGAACGCATCCGCCAAAGTCCGCCCGCGCATGAAAGCAATGGGCGCAATCTCGATTTCGCCGGAGGCAATTCGCCGTTCGACCTGTTCGGCAGGCAGGCAGTCATAGAGCGCGTCATAGAGCGGTCGCAGATAGGGATCGACCTTCTCTTTCATATCACCGGGTAGGAAGCCAAGCCGTTCGCCCGCCTCAACCGCGGGGCGTGACAGGATAAGCCGATCAACGCTTCCGGTAATGAGCTGGGAGACCGCTTGCGCAACGGCAAGATAGGTCTTGCCAGTCCCTGCAGGGCCAAGCGCGAAGATGATGTCATTGCGCGACAGCGCCTCCATGTAGCGGATCTGCGTCGCAGAACGCGGAACGATCGTCTTCTTGCGCGTCCGGATCATGATCGGTGGCGCTTCATGTTCATGCCGGATAATACCGTCCAGCGTTGGCTCGAACGCCATCTGGATCAGTGCCTGAACAGCGCCGGCATCAATCTCCTGGCCCTTTGCAAGGCGGTTATAAAGGCCGGTCAGGACGTCGCGCGCGCGCGCAATGGCTTCCGCCTCACCCTCGAGTTGGAGCTTGTTGCCCCGCGCCGCAATATAAACGCCAAAGCGGTTTTCGATAGCAACGAGGTTCTGGTCGAACTCCCCGAACAAACGCCCGAGCAACTGGGGCTTGTCAAAAACAATCTCGAGCCGGGCTTTGTCCTCGGCTTTGGCTTGCATCGGCTTGCGCGACATAAAGCTCCTTTTGCTATCGGTCAGCAGAGTCTGCCCCTTTATCCGGGGTAGCGCAATGCAAACTGTGTCGCTTGCGACAGGCCGTTAGGCAGCAGCGTCAGCCGCCACGACGCCGATCAGGCTGTTGGGTGCCGCAGACACCAGGTCGACAGTTATGATGGTCCCCGCTTCCGGGCCGTTTTCGACAACCACGGATTGGAGCCAGGGCGATTTCCCGATTCTTTGTCCGGGTCGCTTGCCATCCCGTTCGATCAGGATGTCGCACCTCTTGCCAACGCTCGCCTGATTGAATGCGAATTGCTGCGCATTGAGCAGGACCTGAAGCCGCTGGAGCCTCTCGTCCATGATTTCCGGCGCAATTTGTTCGTCCAACGTAGCGGCAGGCGTGCCCGGCCGGGCTGAATATTTGAACGAATAGGCCGAGGCGTAATTGATCTCTTCGATCAGCGTGAGCGTTGCTTCAAAATCAACCTCGGTTTCTCCCGGAAAACCGACGATGAAATCTCCCGAAATGGCAATATCGGGTCGGACTCCTCGCACGCGCTCAATGACGGCTCGATAGGAATCCGCGCTGTGGCTGCGGTTCATGGCCTTGAGGATGCGATCGCTGCCAGATTGCACGGGCAGGTGCAGGAAGGGCATCAGTTTTTCGACATCGCCATGCGCGGCAATCAGGCCGTCCGTCATGTCATTGGGGTGGCTGGTCGTGTAGCGAATGCGGGCAAGTCCGGGCAAGGCATCGAGCGCCCGGATCAGGCTGCCAAGATCATGACCAGCCTGCGCCCAGGCGTTTACATTCTGCCCGACCAGCGTGATTTCACGGACCCCGGCACTGACCAGCGCTTGCGCTTCTTCAAGGATTGCACCGAAGCTCCGACTGATTTCTGCACCGCGCGTGTAGGGGACGACACAATAGGTGCAAAACTTGTCGCAACCCTCCTGCACCGTGAGGAAGGCAGATGCGCCCCGCTTCGGCGCGCGCCTTGGCAGAACGTCGAACTTGGCAAGCCCCGGCAGGTCGAGGTCGATGGCCCGCTTGCCCTGTGCCGCTTCTGCAACCAGCGCTGGCAGGCGGTGATAGGCCTGAGGTCCGACGACAATATCCACCTCGCGTGCCCGGCGCGGGATTTCGGCGCCTTCGGCCTGCGCCACGCATCCGGCAACCGCAATCATGGGCGTGCTGCCATCGTCCCTGCGCATTCGCCCAATGTCGGAATAGACTTTCTCCGCTGCCTTTTCGCGAATGTGGCACGTATTGAGGATGACAAGGTCCGCCTCGTTTTCAGAAGCAACGGCCATCCCTTCCGCTCCAAGCATTTCTGCCATGCGCTCGCCGTCATAGACGTTCATCTGACAGCCGAACGATTTGACGTGGAAGGATTTGGGGGCGGACCGACTCATCCGGGCGCTTTAGGCTCCGAACAATGTCCTCGCAATCGCTTCGCGGCTATGCGCGACGATTGCCTTTCGGTGCGTAAAGTCCGCATGGTCGAGAGGTTCCAGGAAATGGAGCGTGACCGGCAAGCGTCGGGCGCGGCTCATGACGCGGAGCGCATTGCGTCCGACCGGCTCGTCCCCGACCCACGCGATTTCGCCAGCGCATTCGCCATAATCTATGGCGACAGGCTGGATTGAGATGCCCTGTGGCGGAGGCGTGACCGATGCGACGAGCGAGGACCGGAAGTGCAAAAGTGCGTGTCCATCGCCCGTCGTGCCTTCGGGGAACAGAGTCAGGGGTTGACTGGTTTCGAGCGCGGTTTTCATTGCAAGTGCCTGCGCGTGGACGCCAAGCCGCTGCTCACGTGCAACATAGACCGAATTGTTGAGGGTCGCGAGCCAGCCGATCACCGGCCAGGGGGCCATATCCGACTTTGCGACAAAGGCACTGCCGGTCTTGCCCGCTAGAACCAGGATGTCGAGCCAGCTCACATGATTGGCAATGTACAGAACGTCCCGCTTGATCGGCATTCCCACCACGGTAACGTCAGCCCCTGCCGTCTTTCCTGCAAACTGAAGGAAGCGGCGCGGCCAGGGCGATCGCAATTGCAGCAGCCTCCAGATTCCGTGCACCGGCAAAAGCAGGATCAGGGCAATGGCGATTGTTGCAAGGCGCCCCCAAGCCCGCAAATGCGTGTTCTCAGCTCTTTCGATCGAGCGTGACACCATAGAGTTCCATCCGATGGTCAACGAGACGGAAACCGAGCTTTTCAGCAATCTGCCGTTGCAAGGCTTCAAGTTCGGGATCGACAAATTCGATCACCTTGCCGGTTTCGACATCGATCAGATGGTCATGATGTGCCTCGGGTGCCGCTTCATAACGCGAACGGCCGTCGCCAAAATCATGGCGATCGAGAATCCCGGCCTCTTCGAAGAGACGGACAGTGCGATAGACAGTGGCAATGGAAATCCCAGGGTCAATCGCAGAGGATCGCGCATGGAGCGCTTCGACATCCGGATGATCTTCTGCTTCGGATAGGACACGCGCAATAATTCGCCGCTGTTCGGTTATGCGCAGGCCCTTTTCGGCACAAAGCGCTTCGATATCAATGCGTCTGGGCATGGCAAACGTCGCGCGGGTCGATCATCCCTTCCTTTTAGAGAGACAGGCAGGCAAATCAATTGCCCGCCCATTTCCCCCACCAGAATTATTTGCGCTTCCCGGGCTTGCGCCCCAGACCGATCTTGACCGCAAGGCTGCGGCGCTGCTCGGCATAGTTCGGCGCCACCATCGGATAGTCCGCAGGCAGGCCCCATTTGGCACGATATTCGTCCGGGGTGATGCCATAGTGCGTCATAAGATGGCGCTTGAGCATCTTGAGCTTCTTGCCGTCATCGAGGCACACGATATAGTCAGGCTTGATTGATGCGCGGATTGAGACAGCAGGCTCTGCGCGAACCTCGGGCGCAGGCGCGCGACCGCCTAATCCCGAAAGCGCAGTATGCACATTGGCAATGAGTGTCGGAATATCCGAGACTGCTACGCTGTTGTTGCTGACATGTGCCGCGACAATATCGGCGGTCAGCGTAATGATTGTTTCGGTCATATCGTTGGAATCTGTCATTTCTCGCTACCCTTGTGTTCTATTGGCTTGCCTGATTCTTTTGTGTTCTTCGATCAGTGCAAGATCTGGATAGGCGCCGGGAATTCTCATTTCAACAATGGATTCGAACCCGACAAAAGTTACCTTGTCCTGAAATCAAACGATTTCAAGACTTAGAGTTGCAGCGTCGGTAAATTGACCATCGCTTCGCCGATAATAGTTACGACGCAAACCGGACTGAACAAATCCCAGACGACCATAAAAAGCCAATGCAGGATTGTCTGTCCTGACTTCGAGATGGATTTTCTTGATCGCCTTGCTTGCATAGTTGCTGACTATTTTTCCGACCAGCGTCTTGCCGGCGCCGCTTCGCTGGCTGTCTGGGCGAACCGCAATGAGGAGCAATTCGGCTTCGTCCGCGACACTCCTGGCCAGCGCAAAACCAAGCGTGCGCCTGCCCGACCGAGCCAGGAAGAGGACGCTCCCCGGCAATGAAAGCGCGCCGGCGCATTGCGCGGCTGTCCAGGCTTCGCCGTTGCGCGGGTCAAAGGCCAGGTTCATCACCGTCATGACTTCTTCAATGTCACGCGCGTCCGCTTCGACGATTTCGAATTCCGTGGTCATGTCATGGCCTTGGCATCTGCCCCGCGACCGTAGACGGGGCGCGGCGGAAGAGTTGTAAATGCTTCGGGTAGCAGGCAGGCGTGCGACGCTCTGCCTTCGCCGTTGACTGCAGTGCCATAGCCGCGGGCCGCTACGAGTCTTTCAGCGCCACTGCCGGCAACCCACGCATTTGTCGAAATTTGCGCCGCCGCTTCAGGCGTCAATGACCGCATGGGCCCAGCCTGGTAGAAGGGCGTGCGCATGAAGTCCTGCACAAAAATTTCGCCGTGTCCGCCCTCTACAGCCACAGTCAGCGCCGGTTCGTTCTGCCCGGCAGCGACAAGGGCAAGCGACGAAACGCCATGAACCGGCACGCCCCAGCCAAGGGCCAGGCCGCGTGCAGCAGCAATCGCGATACGGACGCCGGTAAAGCTGCCGGGGCCGCAGCCGACCAGTATTTCGTCCGACCGCCCTCCTTCGGGTAGCGCTGCGATCCAGGGGATCAGCCGTTCGGCATGGCCGCGCCCAACGCGCTCATGGCGTTCGGCTATAATGTGTTCGCCTTCGATCAGGGCAATCGAGCAATCCGCCCCGGACGTTTCGATGACCAGGCGGCGCATGGGATCAGACGACAGTGTTGAAGCGCTCGAAAGCCGGTCGCGGCGAACGGTCGAATATGGAAGAAGGATCGCCATAGCCGAGCGTCGAAATGAAATTCGATTTCACGTTTGTGTCTGCAAAAAAGGCCTGATCGACGGCTTCATTATTGAAGCCGGACATCGGCCCGGTGTCGAGTCCCAGCGCGCGCGCGGCGAGCATGAAATAGGCTCCCTGCAAGGACGAATTTCTAAACGCTGTAGCTTCAGCCAGCGCCGGGGTGTTTGCGAACCAGCTTCGGGCATCGGCGTGCGGGAAGAGTTCAGGCAGATGTTCGTAGAACTCAAGGTCCATTCCGATGATGACTGTCACAGGAGCTTTGCGAATCTTGTCGCCATTGGCAGGCAGGGCGAGTGCGGCCAGCTTTTCCTTTGCCTCGGAACTTGCGCACCAGATCAACCGGGCGGGCAGGCAATTGGCCGAAGTCGGCCCGAATTTCATCAATTCCCAGATCGCGTCCCTTTGTTCGGGCGAGACCGGCTTGTCCAGATAGCCATTGTAGGTACGGGCAGTGCGAAACAATTGATCAAGCGCCGCAGCATCGAGCGGTTTGGACATGGGCATCCCTTCCTGGAAGTTGCGATTCAGACAGCGAGGACTTCAGTGACCTCAGGAACATAGTGCTTGAGGAGCGATTCGATGCCATGTTTGAGCGTGGCCGTCGAGGATGGACAGCCTGAGCAGGCACCTTGCATCTTGAGGAAGACCTTGCCCTTGTCGAATCCCCGATAGAGAATGTCGCCCCCGTCATTGGCAACAGCCGGGCGAACGCGGGTTTCGATCAGTTCCTTGATCTGGATAATGATATCCTCATCCGCTGGATCGTCGGTAAAGCCTTCATCTTCAGCCGGAACGGTGAAGCCAGCACTCGCAGGCTTGAACAACGGCATATTTGCCGTGAAATGGTCGAGCAATACAGACAGCACATCCGGCTTCAGATGCCGCCAGTCCGAACCAGGTCCGGCCGTGACGGAGACAAAGTCCTTCCCGAAGAAAACACCTTCAACATCGCCGAGCCCGAAAAGCATTTCAGCCAGTGGAGAAGCTTCCGCCTCTTCAGGCGTTGCAAAGTCGCGTGTGCCCGCTTCCATGACGATACGGCCGGGCAGGAACTTGAGCGTCGCCGGGTTCGGCGTGGTTTCTGTTTCGATCAACATGCTCCATAAATGGGCGCGCTGGTGCTGGCGATCAAGGTAATTTCCCTTTCAGCCTTGCTTTTCCTGCTTTTAGTGACTATCTGTTTGTGCAGCGCAGCAATTTCCATTGAGATTGCGTCTGCTGGCCAGCGTGATTGTCCGCACCGATATTCAGGGTGCGGCTCAGGCCAGCACCTTAGAGCGCAATGCCACAAGGCTTCCCTTTTCACGCGGGTTGTCAACTTTGACCCCGCTTGCGCCTGCACAGTCCGTGCGGGTTCTCGCACATTTGAAACGAGACTTATCTTGACACAATTTTCAGACCTTGGCCTTGCCAAGCCGCTTCTGGCCGCGCTTGCCGCCAAGGGCTATACAATTCCGACCCCGATCCAGCTTCAGGCGATCCCGCCGTTGCTTGACGGCCGCGACGTCTGTGGCATTGCCCAGACAGGCACTGGCAAGACTGCGGCCTTTGCCCTGCCGTCGCTGGACTATTTCCACCGCAATCCCAAGCCGCGCATGCAGCGTTCGTGCCGCATGCTCGTGCTTTCACCGACCCGTGAACTGGCCGCCCAGATCGGTGCTTCGTTCCGCGACTATGGCCGCCAGATGCAGGTTTCGGTTGAAACCGTGTTCGGCGGCGTGCCGATCGGTCGCCAGATCAAGGCACTGGGCCAGGGCGTCGATGTGCTGGTCGCAACGCCCGGTCGCCTGATCGACCTCGTGCAGCAGCGTGCCGTGACGTTGAAGGATGTGGAGATCTTCGTCCTCGACGAAGCCGACCAGATGCTTGATCTCGGTTTCATTGTGCCGCTGAAGCAGATCGACAAGATGCTCCCGAAAGACCGTCAGTCGCTTTTCTTCTCGGCGACAATGCCAAAGACGATTTCGGAACTGGGCGACCGGTTCCTGACCAATCCGGTCAAGGTCGCTGTCACGCCGATCGCCTCAACCGCCGAACGCGTCCAGCAATATGTGACCTTCCTCAACCAGATCGAAAAGCAGGCCTTGCTGACGATCCAGCTCGGCAAGGAAGAGATTGACCGCGCCCTCGTCTTTTCGCGCACCAAGCATGGCGCTGACAAGATCGTGAAGCACCTCCACGCCGCCAACATTGGTTGCGCCGCAATCCACGGTAACAAGTCGCAAGCGAACCGCACCCAAGCGCTCAATGCCTTCCGCAAGGGCGAGATCAAGATCCTGATTGCGACAGATATTGCCGCGCGGGGGATCGACGTATCGGGCGTCAGCCATGTCTTCAACTTCGACATGCCGAATGTCCCCGAACAATATGTCCACCGCATCGGTCGCACCGCGCGTGCCGGTGCCGATGGCATTGCGATTTCATATGTGGCTGGCGAGGAAAAGGGATGGCTGCGCCAGATCGAGCGCCTCACCGGCGTCAAGCTCAATCCGGTTCCGCTGCCTGCGAATTTTGACGAGCTGAAGGCCAAGCTGCCAAAGCCTGCCAACAAGCCGGCGGCTCAGCGGCATGACGGCGGCGGCAGGGATCGGCCGCGTGGTGATCGTCCCGAGCGCACCGAGGGGGATCGTGCGCGCCGTCCGTTCCGTCCGCATCGCAAGCCAGGTGGCGTTGGTGCCCACAAGGGCGCCGTCCGCAAAACTGGCTCTCGCTAGGCAATGCCCTCCCTGTCCTGAAAGGATGGGGAGCGGCCCGTGCGCTGTCCCGCATCGCACGGGCCGGCGCGAGCCGGTTCCCCAATGCAAAGTCACCTCAGACTATCGCAACGCGTCAATTGCTTTCAGGATCGCGGCATTGTCAGCGCGGAACTTGTAATCGGTTGCGACCGATTTCCAGCGAAGCACGCCTTTCGCATCAATGAGAAGGATGGATGCTTTCGGCACGCCATAGGCATAGCTTCCTGCCGCATAGGCTGGGTCGCGCAGGCCCAGCCCGTCAATCATCGCCGATTTCTGATCAGACAAAAGCGTGTAGCCGATGCCCGCCTTCGCAGCGAAACCGGCAAGCACCTCAGGCGGATCATAGCTGAGCGCCGCGAGACCATAGCCCTGCTGCGCAAGCGATGCCTGCACATCCTTCAAACTTTTGAGCTGCGCCTGACAAAAAGGACACCATTTGGCCGAACGAAAGAGGACGAGAACCGTCCCTTTCTTTCCCGCAATGCTGGCCCAATCGCGCGGTCGACCGGAGGCATCGATCGCCTTGAAACCCGCAGGAATCTTCGCGCCAGCCACTATTTCTGCAGCACTCGCCGGAACTGCGATCACACTCCCAAGCATCAGCATCAACGCAGCAATCAGCTTCACCAGGGCACGCATACAGAACTCTCCAACGCAATCGATCCTCATTCCGGTTCGTCCGGACGTCGCCTGACGTTACAGGCGTTGAAGCGATTTATGCGCTTGGAAAACGCTCGAACGCCGGAAGGCCATGCGCCGTTTCCATCCATTTGAGCCGCTCCGCCGTCTGGATATGGGCGCCTGCGGGCAAGGCGTCGGGATCGTCCAGCGTTGCCGACTGGATGTCGACAATGCCGGGCAGATATTCGGCATTGCGGTAGAAGAGCCCGGTTCCGCAATCGGGGCAAAAGCTGCGCATTGCCGTTCCCGAAGAGTTGAAGACCTTTGGCGCGCCGCCCAACAGATTCAATTCGCCCTCGGCAAACGCCGCCCATGAAACCATCGGCGCACCCGCATTCCTGCGGCAATCCTGACAATGGCACAGCGCCACATGCCGCGGTGTGCCGTTCACTTCATACCGGATCGCACCGCAATGACATCCACCCGTCAACCCCATCGCTCTCACTCCTCATCCGAATCATGGTAAGAACAATGAGAGAACAAATCCTATTCTGCAAGTGAAAATTCAGAGCACATATTTGCTCAGATCAACATTCTTCGCAACGCTGGCCAGCTGCGCTTCGACATAGGCGGCATCGACCAAAACTTCGCTGCCCTGCCGATCTTCGGCCTCGAAGCTCACATCCTCAAGGAGCTTTTCCATCACTGTCGAAAGTCGCCGCGCACCGATATTCTCAACCGCTTCGTTCACTTCGGCGGCGATGCGGGCGATTGCCACAATGCCATCATCAGCGAAGCGGACGGTAACACCTTCTGTTCCGAGAAGCGCTGCATATTGGTCTGCAAGGCTTGCTCGAGTGTCCTTCAGGATGCGGACAAAATCTTCCTGCGTCAGTGCTTTCAGCTCAACACGGATCGGCAACCGCCCCTGAAGTTCGGGAAGCAGATCGCTGGGCTTTGCAACGTGGAACGCGCCCGAAGCAATGAAGAGGATATGATCGGTCTTCATCGGGCCGTACTTGGTGGCGACAGTCGTCCCTTCGATCAGCGGCAGCAAGTCCCGCTGCACGCCTTCGCGGCTGACTGAGCCGCCGCGCACGTCGGAGACGGCAATCTTGTCGATCTCGTCCAGAAACACGATCCCGTTCGCTTCGGCATCGGCAAGGGCCACACGCGCGACATCGTCCTGGTCCAGCCTCTTGTCGGCTTCCTCCTCGATGAGCTTTGCCCAGGCTGCAGGCACACTCATCTTGCGGCGCTTCATCTGGCTCCCGCCAAAGGCCTTGCCCATCATTTCGCCAATATTGATCACGCCAACCTGGGCACCACCGGGCACGTCGAACGGCATTGAAGGGCTGGCTTCAACCTCGATTTCGATTTCGGTCGACTGGAGATGGCCGTCCTGAAAGCGCTTGCGAAACGCCTCGCGGGTGGCCGTGCTCGAATCCTTGCCGGTCAGCGCATCGAGCAGGCGGTTCATTGCCGCTTCTTCGGCCTTGTCCCGGACCGCAGTGCGGCGGCGCTCCTTTTCGAGGCGAATGGCTTCCTCTGCCAAGTCGCGGGCAATCTGTTCGACGTCACGGCCGACATAGCCGACTTCAGTGAATTTTGTCGCCTCGACCTTGACGAACGGCGCATCCGCCAGCTTGGCAAGGCGGCGACTGATCTCGGTCTTGCCGCATCCGGTCGGGCCGATCATGAGAATGTTCTTGGGGCTGACCTCGTCGCGCAATTCGGGCGCGAGCTGCTGCCGGCGCCAGCGATTCCTGAGGGCCACCGCCACAGCACGCTTGGCATCTGTCTGTCCGACGATATGGGCATCCAAGGCGGCAACAATGGCCTTGGGAGTAAGGTTCTGGTTCATTTCGGTCCTGTTACTGGGCTGAATCAAGTGTCTCGACCGTCAGCTGGTCGTTGGTGTAGACGCAGATCTCGGCAGCAACCGCCATCGCCTTGCGCGCAAGTCTTTCGGCGTCCTCTTCGTACTCCTTGAGCGCGCGGGCTGCCGCGAGTGCGAAATTGCCGCCTGAGCCGATCGCGGCAATGCCATCAACGGGCTCCAGAACATCGCCATTGCCTGTCAGGATCAGCGTCACATCCTTGTCCGCGACAATCATCATCGCTTCAAGGTTTCTGAGGTATTTGTCGGTCCGCCAATCCTTGGCGAGTTCGACGGCGGAGCGCATCAACTGTCCGTTGAACTGCTCAAGTTTTCTTTCCAACCGCTCAAACAGCGTGAAGGCGTCCGCCGTTGCACCAGCAAATCCGGCGATCACTTTGCCGTCACCCAGCGGACGCACCTTTTTTGCGTTCGGCTTCATCACGGTCTGACCCATTGATACCTGGCCATCGCCCGCGATGACGACCTTGCCGCCTTTACGCACCGATACAATGGTGGTGCCATGCCATTTGGGAAGTTCGCTCATGACTGCGCATATGGGGCGCGCATCGTCGCGGTTTCAAGGGCCGGACGTTTCGGCTAGAACAGGCACATGGTTTCACCGCTTGCTATTCAGCGCCTGATCGCGCTCCCGTTTCTTGTCCTGGGAAGCTGGTGCCTTTTCATGCCTCGTTCGGTCCTCGAACTGGTCCTCAACCCCGATTATCGGGAGCTGACAACCACCACCGCGCTGCTCATGGGCTGTTTCGGGTCGCAGGCCATCCTGTCTGGCTTGTTCGCCTGGTTCAGCCGCTTCACCTCTACAACCTTCCTGGCATACGGAATCGCGCTGTTGCCGTTCTTCTGGTTCAACTATTGGTACGTCTACGTGGAACCGGTCTTCAACCAATGGATGGCGCTCGATTTTGTATCCAACGCAGCGATGTTGGGCCTCAGCGTGTGGGGCTGGCGGATCAGCCGGGCTGGCTGAATTGGTCGGGACGACAGGATTCGAACCTGCGACCCCCACACCCCCAGTGTGATGCGCTACCAGGCTGCGCTACGTCCCGACCGCCGAATCCCCGTCAAAGTGGTCCCTTGACGGGCAACCGGAAGCGGGCCCTTACGCGCGTCTTCCTCCAAGGGCAAGACGGGCTTGTCTTTGAGGCCAATCTGGTGTGCAGCATGATCCTATGGCTCTGACCCGCCTTGCATTGACCGATTTCCGGAACCATCAGGCAGCAATCCTGATGCCAGCGGCCAATTTCATCGTTCTCACCGGGGAAAACGGAGCGGGCAAGACCAATATTCTTGAAGCCGTTTCCCTTTTGGTGCCCGGACGCGGGTTGAGGGGGGCGGCACTTTCCGAGATGGGACGCAGCGACGGGCCGGGAGGATTTGCGGTTGCGGGACGACTTGGCGATGTTGATCTTGGTGTCGGCACGCTCGCGCTCGCGCCGGATCGCCGGATCGTCCGGATCAACGGGGCACCGACTTCGGCCGGAGCATTGTCGGAATGGCTGTCTATCGTGTGGCTGACGCCAGCGATGGACCGGCTTTTCACGGAAGGGTCGAGCGAGCGGCGGCGGTTCCTGGACAGGCTGGTGCTCGCTCTGGAACCTGCGCATGCGCGGCACACGACCCGCTATGACGCCGCAATGCGCCAGCGCAACCGCCTGCTCGGCAGTGAGGTGCCTGCAGATCCGGACTGGGTGGCGGCACTCGAAACGCAGATGGCCGAGCATGGCGCGGCGATTGCACACGCTCGGTCTGCACTTGTGTCCATGCTGAACGAGAGAATCGCTGCATCGGTCGATGGACCGTTTGCCCGCGCGGCCTTGGCGCTGGAAGGCTGGCGGGACGAAGGGGGCCTTGCTGTCGAACTTGCGCAGGGCCGATCGCGCGATGCTGCAGCAGGGCGGACGCTTGCTGGACCACATCGTAGCGACCTTGCGGTCGATCATCTTGGCAAAGGGCAACCGGCCGCCCGATGCTCGACCGGAGAACAAAAGGCACTGCTTCTTGGCCTTGTTCTGGCCCATGCTGATCTTGTTGCCGAACAGGCCGGGCGGCGACCAATTCTGCTCCTCGACGAAATCGCAGCACACCTCGATCCCGTGCGGCGGGATGCGCTCTTTGAAAGGCTTGCAGGCGGGGGCGGGCAGGTCTGGATGACAGGGACGGAGACGGGGCTTTTTGCAGGATTGGCGCAAGCCGCCAGCTGGTTCCATGTCGATGACGGCAAAGTCGTGGCTAGCGCGGCATCCCGTCCTTCAGCCTGAAATCCGCCGCAGGACGAGCAAACGCCTGATTCCTGAGATTAAGTCCCGCGGTAAAAAGCGGAGTTTGCGTGCGCTCGAAGGCGCGTGGCGTCATTCCCGCAAAGCGCTTGAATTCGCGGGTGAGGTGCGATTGATCGAAGTAGCGCAGCGCAGCCAATTCTTCTTCGCTGGGTGACGAGAAACCGCGCATCGCCGTTGCCATGTCGAGGAAGCGGCTGCGGCGCAGGACGGCCTTGGGACTCAGGCCGAATGTTGCAAGGCACCGGCGCTCAAGCTGGCGGACAGAAAGGCCAATCTTTGCCGCAGCGTCGTCGATGCGGATTGTACTGTCCGAACGCGCAATTGCAGCAAAGTCGTTCATCTGCGTGTCTGGTGCGCGCAGCCCGATCCAGGCCAGTTGGGCGGATATGGCGCGCTCCATCGCGGTGACAAGGCAGGTATCGTCGGTTTCATCCTTTGTCTCAGTCCAAAGCCGCTCGGCAATATTGCCCCAGGCCGCGGAAAGCGGAATCATCTGGTCTGCGTAGTCGCGCGCCGACCGGTCGAAGAGGGAACGCCAGCCGCCAGGATGGATGGCAAAGCCAATCACCGTGAACGGACCTTTCACACGCACGGGAAGCGGAAATTCATTCGGGCCGAAGAAGACGACCGGACCGGCACCGGCCCAATAGCCGGGCGCGATTTCCGCTTGCCAGCTGCCGCGGATCAGGATGCGCACAAAAGCGGTTTCCGACAGGAGTCGATCCGTCAACATGAGGTCCTGCGGTAGCTCCGCCGCAAACACATAGTGTCGGGCTATGTAGGGCTCCAGTTCCGGAGAAGGCGGATAATTGCGCGACAATAGCATGGCAGGATGGCTCAACGCTCCACATTAAGGGCTTGCTGTGCCTTTCCGATCATAATTGGCGCATAAGTGCACGTCATTTCTTGTTTCGGGCCAAGAAAAATCATGCAGGCTCAGTTGCCTTGGCGTTGCGCATTTCGTCCAGTGCCTTCCGTAATCGCGTGAGCGGGGGCAGGATCGCTTCCAGTTCGCTATCCGTGATCAAGCCGTCCAGCATCGGAAAGAGAACGGATGCCGCAGCGATACACGCCTCGCGCATCGCGTGGCCCTTTTCCGTAAGCGAGACGCGCTTTCCGCGCCCGTCCTGCGGATCTGGCCTGATTGCAATCAGGCCGGCGCGTTCCATCCGGGTCAGGGTGCTTGTCATCGTTGGGCGCGTGACCTGAAATGCGAACGCCAGTTGGGCCGGCGAGCGTTCCTGGTGGCCGAGCCGCACAAAATGATTGAGCACCGTGAACTGCGCTTGGGTCATGCCCTTGGGCAAGACGCGTTCGAACATCGTGGTCGAGAGCTGGTTGATGATCCCGATTTCATTGAAAAGCTCAAAAGCCGGAATTGTCGTGTTCATGCGACAATATGGGATTGGAGCGGCAGGCGTGGAGCCGGGGTGACGGACGGAGCATGGCCGATGCGGGCAAGCATCTGGATCCGATGATCGAGCGATGCGCCAAGCAATGTGTGAACTTCGGCAAGATGATTGGCCATTTCGGGATATTCCTGGAGTGACTGGCTCATCGGGCGGATAGCCAGGCCCAGCGCCGCCGCGCGCAACGTAGCACGAACATAGCGGCGGCCGGCTTCAAGCTGTTCGGCGCGGGTATTGCCCGGCGTCGATATCCAAAGCGCTGCGGGCACGGAATCATAGATTTTCCGCTGGCCATCGAGACCGATCTTGAATGCGGCACTGGTCGGGTCGGCCAAAGTCTCTCGAGAAGTCAGGCCAAGCGATCGCGTGGCCTCGATCATCGGACCGGTAAGGGCCAGTCCGTCGCCTGCGGCGTCAACCTCGTCCCGACCTATGCGGAGCAGTCTTACGGTTTCCATCATCGTCCGGCGCGTATTCATTTCATCGGAGATTGCGGCGACGGTGATGGCACGAAGTCGACCAAGGAGGGCTGGATCGCTGGTCGTATTCACATCGCCCGCCTGCAATGCGGCCAACTGTCTGGCTGTGGGTGCGGACTGCGAATAGATTTCCCGGTTCGTCCTGCGTGCCAATATCGCTTTGTAGAGTGGGTCCCGGCGAACCGTCTTGTCTGCAACGAACGTCAGGCGTGCGACGGGACGCGTATCCAGCCGCGGTTGCGGTTCGCCCTCCGGAAACAGCGTCATATCCATCCGGATTTCGCGTTCGGCAGCGGCAATCCGCGCCAGCTCGAGAAAAGTCCCGAAGCCGATCACGATTTGCCGGTCAAACGGATCGGTCTCGGGCAAGCGCTTGTCGAGGTCGCAGGAGATGATGGCCGAATCATTGCCTTCAAGCTGGATCAGCCATGGTTGTCGATTATGCGGGTTGGGCGCTAGAATGGCATGTCGGAACGCATCCATCCTTGCATCTGCAGGCGGATCGGGATCGAGCTGCCAAGGCTCGATTGCCTTTTTCGGCATACGCGTCACGTGCCAGATTCCCGCTGCCGAAACGAGCGCGAGTGAGCCACCCGCTCCAAGGATGAAATTTCGCCTGTTTGTCACCATATTGAATTCCGATTAGATATCGAACTATCATGTTAGATATCTAATCATATTCTCCGTGTCAATTTGTTCTGTGAGTCGCATTTCCCTTTGGTTTTCGACCATGCTTCCCTATAGGCTGGGCATGACAGACGAACCCCAGAATACCCCCAATACTTCCGCATATGGTGCCGATTCGATCAAGGTCCTCAAAGGGCTTGATGCGGTTCGCAAACGCCCCGGCATGTATATCGGCGATACCGACGACGGTTCCGGCCTGCACCATATGGTTTTCGAAGTTTCCGACAACGCGATCGATGAAGCACTGGCAGGCCATTGCGACCGGATCACGATCACGCTCAATCCAGACGGCTCGGTTTCGGTGGAAGATAATGGTCGGGGCATTCCGACCGGTATCCATGCCGAAGAGGGTGTTTCTGCAGCCGAAGTGATCATGACCCAACTCCACGCGGGCGGGAAATTCGAAAACACGTCGGATGACAATGCCTACAAGGTTTCCGGCGGTCTTCACGGTGTTGGCGTCTCGGTGGTCAATGCGCTTTCGTTGCGACTCGACCTGACAATCTGGCGCGACAATGAAGAACATTATATGCAGTTCGCGCATGGCGATGCCGTTGCTCCGCTGAAGGTCGTCGGACCCGCAGGCGGCAAGAAGGGGACGCGTGTCACGTTCCTGCCGTCGCCGGAGACCTTCAAGATAGTCGAATTCGATTTTGAGAAGCTCGAGCATCGCTATCGCGAACTGGCCTTCCTCAATTCAGGCGTCCGCATCTTTCTCGTCGATGCGCGGCATGCCGAGCATGTCCAGCATGAGCTATATTATGAAGGCGGGATTGCGGCCTTCGTCAGATATCTTGATCGCGCCAAGACCCCGCTCTTTCCCGACCCGATTGCGGTTTCCGGGCAGCGCGACGGGATCGGCATCGATGTCGCGCTTGAATGGAATGACAGCTATTACGAAAACGTGTTGCCGTTCACGAACAATATCCCTCAACGGGATGGCGGTACGCACATGGCAGCATTTCGGGCAGCTTTGACGCGCACGCTCAACAACTATGCCGACAAGTCGGGGCTACTGAAAAAGGAAAAGGTCTCGCTGACGGGCGATGACATGCGCGAAGGTCTGACGGCCATCGTTTCGGTCAAGCTGCCCGATCCCAAATTCTCTTCGCAGACAAAGGACAAGCTGGTTTCCTCGGAAGTCCGCCAGCCGCTTGAAAGCCTTATGGCCGACAAGATGGCCGAATGGCTTGAAGAAAATCCGGCACATGCGCGCAGTATCATCCAGAAGGTGATTGATGCGGCGGCTGCGCGCGAAGCGGCCAAGAAGGCTCGCGAACTGACCCGGCGCAAAGGCGTCATGGATATCGCGTCGCTGCCGGGCAAGCTCGCCGATTGTCAGGAACGCGATCCCGCCAAGTCCGAACTATTCCTGGTCGAAGGGGATTCGGCTGGAGGTTCCGCGAAACAGGGGCGCAATCGCCACAATCAGGCCATTCTTCCACTCAAGGGCAAGATATTGAACGTCGAGCGTGCGCGGTTCGACAAGATGCTGTCCTCGAAGGAGATTGGTACGCTTATCCAAGCGATGGGCACGGGCATTGGCCGTGACGATTTCAATATCGAGAAACTGCGTTATCACAAGATCGTCATCATGACGGACGCTGACGTTGATGGCGCACACATCCGGACCCTGCTTTTGACGTTCTTCTACCGTCAGATGCCAGACATCATCGCCGCCGGGCATCTCTTCATTGCGCAGCCGCCGCTTTACAAGGTTTCGCGGGGACGCAGCGAATTGTATCTCAAGGACGAAAACGCGCTTGATTCCTATCTCATTGAATCCGGCGTCGGGGCCTCCAGACTTGAAACCGTCGGCGGCGCGCGCAGCGGCAACGATCTTGCAGAGCTGGTCAATCACGCGCGGCGGATGCGCAGCCTGATGCGCTATGTTCCCAAGCGTTACGATCCAGCCATCATTGAAGGGTTGGCGCTGGTTGGAGCTCTCGATCCGCTTCTTACGACCGAGCAGCGCGCCAGCTCCGCGGCATTTGCGGCAACCTGGCTTACAAATGCCGATCCCGAAGCGCATTGGAAGGGCAGCATGAGCGCGGAAGGCGGTTATCACCTCCAGCGCCTCTGGCGGGGCGTGACGGATCACCACATTATTGAGGCAAGCTTCATCGCCAGCCAGGAAGCGCGCCGCCTTCATACGTTGATTGCAGAAGTTGCCGAAAGTTATGCGACCGGGTCGCGGCTCATTCCGATAGGGAAGGCGTCAACGGCGGTTGAGGAGCCAGCGGAGACGGATGCTGGCGAGGACGCAGAGCCAGCCAGCAGTTCGACGCAAGGCGTTGCGATCACGCGGCCATCTGAATTGCTTGACGCTGTGCTGGCGACGGGCAGAAAGGGCCTCTCCGTCAGCCGCTACAAGGGGCTCGGCGAAATGAACGCCGAACAGCTTTGGGAGACGACGCTTGACCCGGAGAATCGCAGCCTGTTGCGGGTCGAAGTTGCGCAGGCCGACTTGGCGGACGAGATTTTCACTCAACTTATGGGCGATGTCGTCGAACCGCGCCGGGAGTTCATTCAGGAGAATGCGCTGAACGTCGCAAATCTGGATGTATAGTCGACCGGCCGCCCTTCTACCCCTTCCCCAAGCGTCGATCGCCCTTTAAGGCGGCGGCGCATCGGGAAGGAATGGGGACGCGCGCATGAAACTTTTGACCGGCAATTCCAATCCGCCGCTGGCGAAGGCGATTGCAGATTATCTCGATGTCCCTTTGACCGATGCCAGTGTACGACGCTTTGCGGATGAAGAAGTGTTTGTCGAAATCCACGAAAATGTTCGTGGGGAAGACGTCTTTGTCATTCAGTCCACGAGCTTTCCCGCCAACGACAATCTGATGGAATTGCTTATCATGATCGATGCGCTTCGCCGGGCCTCGGCAAAGCGCATCACAGCGGTCGTGCCGTATTTCGGTTATGCCCGGCAAGATCGCAAGCCGGGCCCGCGCACGCCGATCTCTGCGAAGCTCGTCGCCAACATCATCACTTCGGCTGGTGCGAATCGCGTCCTTTCCGTTGATCTTCACGCCGGGCAGATTCAGGGCTTCTTCGATATTCCGACCGATAACCTCTATGGTGCGCCCGTCATGTCTGCCGACATCCAGGCTCGGTTCGGCGACAGGAATATCATGGTCGTGTCCCCTGACGTGGGCGGTGTGGTGCGTGCCCGTGCACTTGCGAAGCGGCTGGACAATGCCCCGCTCGCCATTGTGGACAAGCGCAGGGAACGCGCTGGCGAATCCGAAGTGATGAACATCATCGGCGATGTCGAGGGACGGTTCTGCATCCTGATCGATGATATCGTCGATTCTGCCGGCACCTTGTGCAATGCCGCAGGCGCCCTGAAGGCGGCCGGGGCCGAGGGGGTTGTCGCTTACTGCACGCATGGCGTCCTCTCTGGAGCCGCCATTGCAAGGGTCGAAGGGTCCGAACTGACCGAACTGGTCGTGACCGATTCGATTGTTGCGCCCGATTCGGTCGCAGAAGCCAGAAAGATTCGCCTGTTGACGATTGCGCCACTCGTGGGCGAGGCCATCAAGCGTATTGCCGATGAAAGTTCGGTTTCAAGCCTGTTCGACTAGGGCAAAAATTGCATTCAAAACAAAAAGGCCCCGGAAAACCGGGGCCTTTGGATTATTGTGGCTGCTTCGCCTAGGCTCTAGCGCCTGCCGAATACAGTATCGAGCCAATCCCAAAAGCCGCGGGTCGGCTTCGGCATATTCACTTTTTTCGACATGACATTAACCCTCTGACTGCAGGTGAAGAAGGCAAAATGCCCCTACCGATTCGTATGGTTAACAGAAAATTTACCATGTTGCAATTTTCGGGCACGAAGAATTGCTTCGACTTTGGCTGTTTCCAGCCGGTCCAGCCTATTTGTCTTGCTTGGGGATTCTTGCTTTGCCGCAAGGGATAGCAACGGAAGGACGGTTGCTAGGCGCCGCTAATGCCAACCGCTCAGCGGTTCTCTATCCTGTGAGCGGTTGACCCGCATTTCTTGCACCGGACGCTAGTTGCCGTTGGCGGCGCGCCGGTCCTGGGAGAAAATCTGGTCAATCAGGTCGGGCAGCTTCATCGGCTTGCCGATCAGATATCCTTGAACCATGTCACAGCCAAGGCGGGAAAGCGCACGCAGGATCGATTGGGTTTCCACGCCTTCGGCAACCACTTTGCGGCCGAGCGAGTGCACCATCCTGATTGTCGATCCGACAAGGATCAGGTCATCATGATTGGTATCGATATCGGCCACGAATTGCTTGTCGATCTTTACTTCATGCGAAGGCAGGATCTTGAGATAATCCAGCGTGGCGTTGCCAGTGCCATAGTCGTCAATCGACACTTTGATGCCATGTTCGACAAGTGATCGCATCATGGCGATCCCCGATCCGTTACGGTCCAGCTTGCCGGTTTCGGTGATTTCGAGAATCAGTTTCGACGCCGGAAAATTGTACTTCTTGAGAATGCGATCGACAAAATTCAGCAGATCCGGCTTTTGCAGCAATTGTACTGACAGGTTGGCAGAGATTACGAAATCTGTCCCCTGTTCATTGATTTGAGCCGCTGCCGCTACTGCCTGGTCTAGCACGAAGCCTGTCAGTTTTTCGATGCGATTATGCTTTTCGGCAACCGAAATGAAATCGTCCGGCCCGATAAGACCGCGTTCGGGGTGGCTCCAGCGGACAAGGGCTTCAGCGCCGACAATACGATCGGACTTGACATCAAGCTTGGGCTGGAACGCGACCCAGACCTCACCTGTATCGACGGCCTGATCCAGCCTGCTTAGCAGCGACAACTGCCAGGCCGCTTCGTGGAGCCGTTCAGGATCGTAGAATTTCCAGATGTCATTGCCGCGCGCGGCTTCCTCGGCGCATAGCATTGCACTGCCGATCCGGCTCGTCATCGGGCGCTGGTGGTCGGCATCCACGCCAAATGAGACGGAGATATCGATCTCCCGCCCGTCAATGGGCAGGGCTGTACTGAGGATCGCCTTCAACCCTTCGAGGTGATGGGCCAGATCCTCGCCCATCGGAAGATCGTTGAACCAAAGCAGCGTATCCTCGCTATGGAACATTTCGCCGTCATCGCCGCTGAGCACAACGCGGCGGCGGATCTCGTCGATCACGGCACGTTCGATGAGCTGATTGAAGCTGGCCGCGATTTCCGAGTAGTTGCGCATCTTGAGCGCGATCAGCGTTTGCGGACGCGTTTTGCCAGCGTATCGCAATGCTGCGAGATTGGGCAGGCCAGATACGACATTGGTCTGGCTGCTTCTGAGTACCCGCCGCAATGTCGTTGCGCGATAGGCAATGATCGCGAAAAGCAAGCCGGCTGGAACAATGTCCACGGTAACAAGTTTTTCATCCAGGTAGATCGGGAAAATCCCGAGCAGAACGATCGCCGCTGAAGCTGTCAGCCAGACGACGCGCATCCGGCGCGTATAGAGATGCACGACTGCAAGGCCGAGGCCGATAAGATAGGCAGGAACCCAGCCCCAGTTGGCCGGGTGGCCGCGTTTGAGGGTTTCGGCTCCGATTACCTGGAAATAGACGCCGGGAATCCAACCCTGCGAGGCAATGTGATGTATATCGTTAAAGGACGTCGCCGTCGTGCTGATGACAACATCATGATTTGCAATCCTGCTCTCGGGGATACGGCCCCTGATGATGTCCACAAGGCTGTAGGTTGGGATGGAGCGGGCCTGAATGGCCCAGTCGGGGCGATAGTGATCCCAGCTTTGCACATCGACGTTCGCGAGCACAGTAGACATTGAGCGAACGCGCTTTCCATCGAGCGAGCCATTATAGGGAATTCGGGCAGAAAGGCTGAAGGGCGTGATCTTGCCGTTGAGCGAGGTCAGCTGCGCCGCATTCATGAATTCGCGGCGTGGCCCGATCTCGACCG